>Ga0214917_10007058_pt1 | contig 11467 bp, 9 predicted proteins | sample LL_1208_BB_MetaG_FD_177983 | JGI IMG/M metagenome (GOLD analysis project Ga0214917, IMG submission 177983) | Freshwater microbial communities from Lake Lanier, Atlanta, Georgia, United States - LL_1208_BB | ecosystem: Environmental > Aquatic > Freshwater > Lake | place: USA: Georgia | collected...
TGTTGCGGCGGCCGCCGCTGTGCGTGCGGCCGGATTGTGGCCGGGTGCCGCTCACTCCTCCTCGTCGGTATCGCCGGCGGGAACGAGGCGGATCTGCTTCTTGCCGAGCTTGATCTCGAACACATCACCGGGCTTGAGACCGAGCTGGGCGGTGTAGGCATTGCCCACCAGCAGGTTGCCGTTGCCTTGCACCGTGGCCACGTAGCTGAGGCTGCGGCCGCGCTTGCCGACGCGGGTGACGCCCTGGCTGAGGCTGACGCCCTTGGCCTCGAGCAGCGCCTCATAGAAGGCGGTGAAGTTGAGCCGTTCCGTGCCGTCCTTCTTGGTGCTCACGTAGCCGGCGGCACGGACGAGATCGGATTTGGAGGCATCCCCCAACTCCTTGACCTTGGTGAGCAGATCGGATCCTGTCAGCATTGTTGAACCCCTGAACGTTCATACCTTAGCGATCAACCTGCCCCTGTCATCCGCAGGCGCTTTCGTCGACAGGATGCAGGGGCTCGCAGTCGATCGCCGCGCCCATCCCGTTCGCTGCCGGAATGTCTTGGCTGGCTCGGGCTGCGGCACCCCGCATGGACGCGAGAGAAGGCCTGGGGGGCTCGCGTTAGCCAAACAGAGCCGCCGCTGAGCCCAGATCGCAAACAAACAGGGCCCTTCTCCCCCCAGCTGAGACAGGCGATCTGCCCACTTCCTCCGAAGCGATCCTGAGGGTGACGACCGCGCTGTGCTGCGGGTCGGGCCGATCGCTGCCGCTGCTCGCTGTCGCTGGGTGCAGCTGCATCCCGCCACGCGTGTGCTGGCTTCTCGCCGATCCCTGGGCCGCTGCCCTTCGGTGTTCAAGTCCATCGGCTTCGATCGATGCTGCGGTTTCACACGTGCGGGCCGGGTGCCGCCAGCTCCCGAGGGGGCGTCTTCGCGCATTCCTGCCGCCATCGCACGGCATGGTGCGCCGCCGCCCGCGCTTGCAGGGGGCAGCTGTTGCATCAGGTCAGCGACGGTCATTGCAGGGCCGCAGAGGAGGCATGGGCCGGGCCCGGCTTCGATGGCGATGGTCTGCCTTCGCATCTCTGTTCCCTACTGCTGAGGCCCCATCTGGTTCTGCACGTGCATGGCCTTGTCGGTTTCCGGCGCGTCGGACCGCTGCCTGCTGGATCCACCGCTCGCCGCTGGTCGTGCTGACCGGGCTGTGGGTGCATCCCCGTGCCGATCGCTCCCTGGTGGCTGTCTCTGCCGGCCCGTGGATGCGTCGTCTGACGCCGCATCAGCGGACCGTGGCCGCGGGGGGCATGCTCACAGCGGCAGTGCCCCAAAGGCGCGGACCAGGAGAGAGCGGGTTCGCCCCCATTTCTCAGATCGCGTGTTGATCCTGTCGCCGCATTGGTCTCAGTCCGGCCCTGCTCCTCGCTCTTCGCATCGGGACAAACGCCCTACGGTGATGCTGTGGCCGAGATTGTTCCGCTCACCGGTCCGCAGGCGCAGGCCCGGGCGTTGCTGAGGAGGCTCAGCACGGCGGAGAAGCTGGCCCTGCTCGCGGGCGACACCCCGTTCTGGGCGGGCATGGCTGATATCGCCCTGCGGGATGCCTCCCACCGCCATCCCTGGCCGGCGGGGCAGCGGCCGCATCTCGCTCTCCCCGGCCTGCAGTTCGTCGATGGTCCCCGTGGCGTGGGCCTCGAGGGAGGGGCCACCACCTTCCCGGTGCCGATCGCCCGCGGCGCCAGCTGGAATCCGGAGCTGGAGGAGCGGATCGGTGAGGCCATCGCCCTGGAGGCGCGCTCCTTCGGCGCCAACTGGGTGGCGGCGGTGTGCATCAACCTGCTGCGCCATCCGGGCTGGGGCCGGGCCCAGGAGACCTACGGCGAAGATCCCGTGCATGTGGGATCCATGGGGGCGGCGATGACTCGCGGACTGGAGCGCCACGCCATCGCCTGCGTCAAGCACTTCGCCCTCAACTCGATCGACAGCTGCCGTTTTCTGGTGGATGTGCAGGTGAGCGAGCGGGCGCTGCATGAGCTGTTCCTGCCCCACTTCCGCGACTGCGTCGAGGCCGGCGCCGGCTCGGTGATGACGGCCTACAACCGGGTGAACGGTCGCTGGTGCGCCGAGCACGCCGGGCTGCTCACATCGGTTCTCAGGCAGCGCTGGGGGTTCGGTGGCCTGGTGGTGAGCGATTTCATCTTCGGGGTGCGTGATGGCGTCGCGGCCGTGCTGGCGGGCCTCGATCTCGAGATGCCGTTCCAGATGGTGCTGGCGGGCTGTCTGGAGCAGGCCGTGCAGCAGGGACGCCTGCCGATGGCGCGCGTCGATGCGGCGGTGCTGCGCCAGTTGCAGCTGCAGCTGCGTCTGCCCGCTGGGGACTACTCCGCCGCTCTGCGCTCCTGCCCCGCCCATCGGGCCCTGGCCCTGCAGGCGGCGCGGGAGTCGATCGTGCTGCTGCGCAACGAGGGCGCCGTGCTGCCGTTCACCGGCCTGAACTCGCTGGCGGTGATCGGACACCTGGCGGCCGAGCCGAATCTGGGCGATCGAGGCTCCTCCGACACCCGGCCTGGGCCGGGAACGGTCGTGACCCCGCTGCAGGGCCTGCGCATCGCCGCACCGGAGCTGGCGATCGCCCACGACAGCGGCGCTGACGCGAGCCAGGCGGCCGCTCTGGCGGCCCGCTGTGACGCGGCCGTGGTGGTGGCGGGCCTCGACTGGCGGCTGGAGGGGGAGCACATCCACCCGGCCGACATCGCGCCGATCCTGGCGCTGATGCCGCCGCCGCAATGGCTGCAGCGTCTGCTGGGCCGGCGTCTGCTGTCGCGCCTGTGGGCTCCCCTGGCGCGGGGGATCGCCTGGATCACCAGCCATGCGCCGGAGCCGCGGGGCGGTGATTTCGCCGCCGGCGATCGCACCGATCTGTCCTTGCCGCCCGCCCAGGTGGCGCTCATCCGCGCCGTGGCCGCCGCCAATCGGCGCACCGTGGTGGTGCTGATGGGCGGTGGCGCCATCCTCAGCGGCGACTGGCAGGCGCAGGTGCCGGGCCTGCTGCTGCTCTGGTACCCGGGACAGGAGGGCGGCCGGGCCCTGGCCGAGGTGCTGCTGGGGGAGCTCTCGCCCAGTGGGCGCCTGCCGTTGACGCTCCCCGCATCGCAGCAGCACCTGCCGCTCTTCGATCCCCGGGCCCGGCGGGTGGTCTATGACCTCTGGCACGGCTACCGCCGCCTGCAGCGCCAGGGCCATCGCGCCGCCTTCCCGTTCGGCTTCGGCCTCTCCTACAGCCGCTTCGAGATCACGGCACCGGAGCTGCTGGGGGCACCGCCCGATGCCGCGGCGATCCACGTTGGCGACCACTCCCCGCTGAGGGTCAGCGTCGCGCTGCGCAACTGCGGTGGCATGGAGGCGGCGGAGGTGCTGCAGCTGTATCTGGAGCCGCCCGGCCGGCGGCTGGAGCGTGCGCGGCGCAGCCTGGTGGCCTTTGCCCGGGTGACGCTGGCGGCCGGCGAACGCCGTTGCGTCGTGCTGCCGGTGCCCTTGCGGCGCCTGGCCTTCTTTGACGTTGAACAGGACGGCTTCGCCCTGGAAGCCGGGATGCACCGGCTGGTGCTGGCCCGCCACAGCGAAGATGGCGGCCAGGCCTGCGAGGTCGTCCTGCCCGACGCCTTTCTGGGCCCCTGAGCGGGTCGCGGCCCCGTTTGATGCGGTCGCCGAGGGGCCGGTTTCCCTGCGTGCAGGTCACGCCTCAGGGCTGGCCTTCGTGCTCGTCGTGCTCCTGGCCCTCCGGCCCGAGGCCCTCGTTGCCGCAGCGGCTGCGGCGCAGCAGCAGCGACGGTTTGATGTGGAAACGCTGCTGGAATTCGATGCTGAACAGGCTCGGGGAGCGGTAGCCACAGGCCTGGGCGATCCGGCTCACCGTGTCTCCGGGTTGGGCGCTCAGCAGGCGCTGCTGGGCCAGGTCGAGCCGTTGGCTGCGGATCCATTGGGTGGCGGTGCAGCCCAGTCGTTCGCGAAAGGCATATTGCAGGGCCCGGCGTGAATAGTGGCTCTGATTCGCCAGCACGGTGAGGTTCAGCGGTTGATTGAGATTGGCCTTGATGTAATCGATCAGGTCTTCGAAAGAGTCTCTCCTTTGGGGGACAGCCTTGGGCCTCCGATCGGCATCGGGTTGGCTGGCTGTGCTCGGGCAGATCAGCACGGCCATCAGCCGGCAGAGCTGTTCGCCGATCGCCAGCCGTTCGATCAACTCCGGATCAGCATGATGCAGTTGGCTGGCTGTGTGCAGCAGCGCCTGGGCCATTGTGAACACGACGGATTCAATGTCTTCCCGGCCGCAGCGAACCGTGCGGGGCCTGTCCGGAAGCGGCAGGGGCGAGCTCTCCTGAGGTTCCGAGCCGGAGTGGTGCAGAAATCGGGCGATCTGCTGGGGAGACGCCATGACGCAGATCACACGGAAAGCCGAGCTGTTCCAGACGGCGCTGCAGCCTGGCAACAGCAGCCAGTCGCCGGCTGACGCGAAGCATGAGTGTTGCGGATGCAGCAGATTCACCTCGCCGCTCTCCACATGGATCAGCGAGAGCCAACGACGGCATGCCAGGGCGGCCGTGGTCGCCGGTCCGCTGAGCGCGATCACATGCGCCGATTGACAGTCCAGATAAAAGGCCTTGCTGGCGGCTGCGGCGCGGTCATCGCCGAGAGTGTGCGCTGCAGGCAGGGGGGCCTCCAGCACCGCTTCGACGGGCAACAGATCCTTCAGTGGGCGAAGCTGCCGGGCGAAGGGATGGCCCGTGTATGGCGGCTGAAAGGGTGACCGGAGTGTCATCTCATACCCCACAAAGGGCCGCGTAAGCCACCTCAGCCCTTCCGCCTTGGCCAGGCTTGCAGGGCAAGGGCGTTCGCCTAGCGGCCTCGAAGGCTCGTCATCACGGGTGCTGAGCCGTTCGGCAACGCCACAGGCAGGCACATGTGCTGGGGGCTGACGGCGCACTCAAGCAGGTAGGCCGATAAATTCGACATGGACCTCCCCTGCTCGCAACTGCGCCGTTCGAGCTCAAGATAGGTGGCGTGGGGTATGGTGATTGTCACTCTTCTTGGCTTGCGAAACGCTGTGGACTTGCCCTTCGATTCGGCGACCATAGTGATCTCCAGAGTGAGGATGATGAGGCTGGATCGATGCTGTGGCGTGGCATTCGGCAAAGATGATCTTAACCGCCTCTCAAGCTCAATCCCCCTTTGCCGGGCGCAGGCTGCGCATTTTGGTAATAGTTGCGCCTTTGTATGGAGTGGATCGGGGCGCCGGCTGGCCTGGCTAGGGTTGGCGTTGCGCTCCCCGTCAACACGCCCATCGGAACGGCGTAGAGCGTTTCTTCCTCTCCTTCGCTATGGCATCCAAGCAAGCCAGCCTCGATCATGTCGTGGCGATCGGGGCCTCGGCGGGAGGGCTGGATGCCATCCAGGAGCTGATCGGCCACCTGCCGCTGGAAGGAAATGTTGCCTACATCATTGCTCAGCATCTCGCCCCCGACCATCCCAGTCAGCTGGCTGATCTGCTCGTGCGTTCCACCTGTCTGAAGGTGGTCGTCGCCGCTGACGGGATGGCTCTGGAGCCTGGTCAGATTGTGGTGCTTCCCCCCAAGGGTGATGCCAGCGTGGAGGAGGGGATACTGCGCATCCGTGAGCCGCAGCCGCGCTTCGGTCCCAGCCCCTCCATCGATCTGCTGTTCACCTCCGTGGCTGATCATTGGGGCGACCGCGCCGTGGCGGTGGTGCTCTCCGGAACCGGCTCGGATGGAGCCTGCGGTCTGCGGGCCGTGGCTGCCGCCGGTGGTCTCACCCTGGTGCAGAGCCCTGAGAGTGCCCGCTTCGACGGCATGCCCAGGGCGGCCCTGGCCCTCGGTGGTGCGGATCTGGTCGCTGATCCGGCGACGATCGGCATGCGGCTGGGGTCCTGGTTCGGCGCGACGGATCCAAAGCCGGGCCCGGCTCTGGATCCCTCGGAGCCACTGCTTCTCTCCAGCGCGGTGGCGCAGATCAGGCAGGCCACCGGCATCGACTTCTCGCAATACAAACAAACCACCCTGCGCCGACAGCTGCAACGCCGTATGGCCATCCGGGGGCTCCGGGATCTTGAGGACTACTTGCCGCTGCTGGCCACCGATGCCAGTGAAGGCCAGGCACTCGTTCACAATCTGCTCGTCAACGTCACGCAATTCTTCCGCAATCCCGAGGCATTTGAGGAACTTGGCCGGCATCTGCAGCCTCTGATTGCCGCACGACCTTCCGGCCAGCGGCTGCGGGTGTGGGTACCCGGCTGTGCCACGGGCGAGGAGGTGTATTCGATCGCCATGACCGTGAGCGATGCGATGGGCCATCCCGCCGACCTGGCGCAGCATCTCAAGGTCTTCGCCACCGATCTGGATGAGCAGGCCCTGGCCGTCGGTAGACGTGCCGTGTATCCGTTATCAGCCGCCAAGAACATCCCCGCCCCACTGCTGCAACGCTTTGGGCTGATGCGTGAGCATGACTTCGAAATCAGCAAGGACCTGCGCGCCTGCGTTCTGTTCGCCCGCCACAACATCGCCGAGGATCCGCCGTTTCCGGATATTGATCTGATTTCCTGTCGCAATACGCTCATCTACTTCACTGCCCCCTTGCAGGAGCGGGTGATTGATCTGTTCAGCTTTTCGCTGCAGGCGGGCGGCCTGCTGTTCCTCGGCAGTTCCGAATCCCTGGGGCGCCTCTCGGGATTCAGCGCCCTCAACCCCGTGCATCGGATCTACGAGCGCAGCTCCGGTGGGCGCTCGCGCCGTCGCCTCGCCCTGGCGATGTCGATGCAGGCTCCGGTGCCCCCGCAGCGCCAGGCAGCAGGGGTCTCCAGAGTGCGCGACACCGTTCCCGAGCAGCACATCAAGCTGCTCGAGGCCCTGACGCGAACCCTGCTGCCGCCCGCGCTTGTGCTCGATGAAGACCACAACCTCGTCGAGGTGCTCGGGGATGTCTCCGCCTATTGCCGCATCCCTGAGGGCAGCATGACGGCGGCGGCGGGAGCCTTTCTGCGCGACGAACTGCAGTCGGAGGCCAGGGCCCTGTTTCTGCTGGTGCGGGCTGATCACGCCGCCGCCAGCAGCACCACCCTGCAGCTCAGCGGTCGGGATGTCCCCCTGCGCCTTGAGGCCGCGCCGCTGCAGGTGGGCGATCGCGCCCTGACGGTGCTCTCGTTCATCGAGCAGCGGGATGATGTCGCCAAGCCGCTGACCGGCCTGCCCAGCGCGGATCGCGATGCTGCCTTCGCCCGGGAGATCGAACGGCTGGAGCGGGAGCTGCTCTCGAATCAGGACACGCTGCGGCGATCGATGGCCGATCTGGAGCAGGCCAATGAAGAACTGGAAGCCTCCTCGGAGGAGTTGCAGGCCTCTTCGGAGGAATTGCAATCCTCCAACGAGGAGCTGGAGGCTTCCAATGAGGAGCTGCAGGCGAGCAACGAAGAACTCAGCACGCTGATTCAACAGTTGCGCAGCCGCAGTGATGAGCTGGAGCACCTCAACACCGATCTGGAGAACATTCAGAGCTCCCTCAGTCAGGGCATGGTGATCGTCGACCGCCACCTGCGCATCACCCGCTTCTCGCCCCTGGCGGTGCGGGTGTTCGGCCTCGTCGACAGTGACATCGGCCAACCGCTGATCGGTGTGCCCACCACCGTGCCGTTGCCTGATCTGCGGGAGGCCCTGCTGGCGGTGGTCAACGGCGAGGAGCGCCGCAGCCTCGAGGCGACCAGTGAGGAGGTGTCCTATCTCGCCCAGGTCATGCCCTATCGCGATCGCCTCGGTCTTCGCCTCGGCGCGATCATCACCCTCACGGATGTGTCCGAGCAGGTGGCCCTGCGCCGGGCTGCTGAGGCGTCGCTGCGGGAGTTCGCGTCGCTGGCCGATGCCCTCGATCAGGTGGTCTGGAAGCGCGATCGCGGGATGGCGCGCATTCTCTATATCAGCCAACGCATCCACGGGCTCACCGGCTGGGGTGCCAGCGAGCTCTGCGTCGATCCAGGTCTTCTCGACCGCGCCATCCTCGACGAGGACCGGGCCGCGGTGGAGGCGGCGCGGCGCAAGGGCGGCCCGGGCTGGAGCGTCACCTTCCGCCTCAGGGTCAGCGATGGCCGCGTACGCGCGTTTCAGGAGGTGGCCAGCGTCCTGGAGGACGGCAGCGACCAGGAGGTCGTCGGCACCCTCACGGATGTGACCGAAGTGCGGCTGCTGGAGCGTCGTCATGCCCTGCTGGCCTGCGCCTTCGAGGTGATTCAGGCGGATGAGAGCAAGCCGATCGCCCTGCTGGATGACACGCTTCAGGTCGTCAGCGTCAGCGAGAGCTTTGCCAGCCTGCTCGCCCGGCCTGCCAGCGCGCTGCAGGGTCAGCCGCTCGAAAGCCTGGAACCCGCTCTGGCGCTCCTGGCGGAACACGATCAAGCCTCCCGGGAGGTCCCCGTTGTGGCGACGTCCCTGCAGCAGCTTGTGGAGGAGGTGATCCGCAGCCATCAGCCCGCCCACCGGCAGGCGGTTGTGCGGGCCTCCCCTGAGTCGCCGAGCAGCCGCGTCCGACTCGATCTTCTCCCCCTCGGAAAGAGCGGCCAGGGCCTGGGGGTCCTGCTGCATCTCCATCCGTCCGCCTCCGATTGATCCCTCGGCGCGGTCGGGCTTCAGGTGCTTCGCCGGTCGATGCGCGCCACCAGCCGCTGCAGGCGCCGCCGGTTGTAGCGCTGCAGCAGCAGGCAGGGCAGGTTGAAGGCCGTGGCGAACAGCAGGTTGAGCGCCACCCCCGTCGGCGGCAGCCACAGGGCCGCCGCCAACCAGGCCGGCCACAGGGCCCAGTGCACCAGCTCCGCTCGGCGGGTCTCAGCGATCAGGCGCCTGAGGGCCTCGGGGTCGCGGCGGGCCAGGCTTGCTTTGCGGATGCCGCCGGGCAGGGCAGGGCCCGCGTCGGGAATCCAGCGTTTCCAGAGGCGGATCGCCAGCCAGTGCTGGTCATTTCGCGGCGAGGCTGGTTGCCGCCTGGCGCTCGTCCCGTCCGCCGGATCGCACAGCCAGGCCAGCGGCAGCCTGTTGGCCAGCGACCCCACCAGCAGTGACCAGCCCAGCCACAGCGCCGCCGTGGCCAGCACCAGCAGCGGGGCCTCGGTGGCGGCCATCAGCGGGTCTGCACGGTGCGGCCCTTCCAGCGCACCTGGCCTCGCTCGAGATTGAGGATTGCCAGCACGAACACCCCGAGGAAGAACAGCACCGGCACCGGAAAGATCAGGGGGATCCAGGGAAAGCGACCCACACGCCGGCTGATCAGCAGCAGCTGCAACGCATAGGCGGCGTAGATCAGCCCATTGGTGAGCAGGCTGCGATCCCCCAGCAATGGCCAGCCCAGCAGGGCCGCCGGCAGGCACCAGGCCGCCCAGAACAGTCCCGACAGCCATAGCACCACCGCCAGCATCCAGGGCCAGCGCACTTCGGCCGCTGCGGTGGCGAAGTTCTTGTCGAAGCCCACCACCAGATCCCCCAGTCCGCCCGGATACATGCGGTAGGCGATCTGGCCGTCGCCGATGAAGGCGCTCACCGGCAGGTCCATCCGCTGATAGCAGTGGGCCAGAAACCAGTCCTCCACCACCTTGCCGGCCACTGCCGCGTGGCCGCCGCTGCGCTCGTAGTCGGCGCGGCTGGTGGCCATCGCCGGCCCGAAGGCCACACCGCAGCCCGCTCCCAGCGGCACCGCCAGCAGGCCCACCAGGTTGAACAGCAGCGAGAGCTGCTCGTAGGGCTTTTCGGTGCGGTGATACGGCTGCACCGACACCAGTCCGCCCAGGGCCTGCTGCTGGGCCAGCAGGTTGCCGAGGAAGTCCGGCCCGGGTTCGGTATCGGCATCGAGGAACACGAGCACCTCGCCGGAGCTGGCCAGAACCCCGTGGTGCAGTGCCCAGGTCTTGCCGCACCAGCCCGCGGCCAGGGGGGGCGGCTGCAGCACCCGGATCGGCACGGTGGTCGCTGCTGCTGCTGCTACCTCCGCTGTGGCGTCGTCGGAGTGATCGTCGATCACGATCACCTCGTCGGGCCGCAGGCTCTGCCGCGCCAGGGCGGCGAGCAGATGGGGAAGGGTTCCCTCCTCGTTGCGCGCCGGAATCAGTACCGACATGCGCACCGCTGCCTGCAGGTGCCCCCGGGGCAGGGGGGGCAGGCGCAGGGCCAGCAGCCAGCCGAGCAGCCAGCGCAGCAGCACCGATCCCACGACCCACCCCATCGGCGCTCGCCCCAGGCTCTCCTTCAACCTTATGGAGGCCGGCGCCGCTGCCGCTCGCTGGCGGCCACGGCGCGGCGGTTCAGGGGCGCAGCAGTTCCCGCGCCAGGGGCCGGATCGCGGCGGCATCGCGCAGCAGCTGGGGATGGGTGGCCACCGGCAGAAGGGAGCGCTCTCCCACCGGCAGGACGGCGCGCCATCCCGGCAGCACGGCCAGATCGAGCGCGGAATAGAAGCTGTGGCACTCGATTCCCTGCAGGGCCGTCAGGTCGCTGTTCAGGTCGTGAAGCAGGGAGCTGTCATGGCGCAGGTCCGCCAGAGCGGGGAACAGCCGCCGCGGCCACGGCCAGGCGGTGAGGGTGCCCTGCTGGGGGCTGCCGACGCTGATGAAGCGACGGGTGCGGCGGCGGCCCCCATGCCTCTGAATCCAGGTGCGGCCGATCACCCCACCGATCGAGAAGCCGAGCAGATCGATCGGGGTGGTGGCCGGATAGGCCGCGTCGATCCAGCGGCCCAGCTCTTTCGCGGCCTCTTCGATCGGGGTGCGGCCCAGGCGCAGTGGCAGGGCCGGCACCAGTGGATCACCCCGGCCGCCGCCGAGTTCCCGCAGGAGCTGCTCGAACACCGCCGGGCTGTCCAGCAGCCCGTGCACCAGAACCAGGGGGGGAAAGGAAATGGCAGGCCACCGATGCGCGATCCCCTGATTCAGGCACGAAAGTCCGGAGGACGCGGCGAGCGTTTCGGTGGGGATCTCCACCTTGGGCAGGGGGACGTCCTGACCCGAGTCGTCTCCATCAGCGGGGGATCTGAGGTGTCCATGGATCTGGGGCGCAGCCCGGACTGGTGCGAGCGCCCGTCGGGATCCGCTCCTCTTTCTTGGTGTTCTCTTTATTGCTCTTCTGCGTCTGTGAGCGCGACTGCGAAGGAATGGCGAGGAGCGTCGAGGACCCGCGGGGCGCCCGGTGCCCTGCAGGTCTCAGGTGGTCGCGCTGGAGAGTCCCCGCGGCGGCGGCGGCAGCGGCGGTCTTGGGTTCAGAAGCGGCGCCACCACGCTCAGGCCGAGCATCAGGAACGACAGGGCACCGAGCAGCGCCAGCAGCCGCAGTCCCAGCGGGCGCCCCGGATCGACGGGCCAATCCTCATCAGCGGCATGGCCGCCGGGCGTCGGGCCCGCCTGCTGTCGCCCGGCAGCGCTGTGGCGGGGCCTCTGAGGGGGCAGCAC
>Ga0214917_10007060_pt1 | contig 11466 bp, 9 predicted proteins | sample LL_1208_BB_MetaG_FD_177983 | JGI IMG/M metagenome (GOLD analysis project Ga0214917, IMG submission 177983) | Freshwater microbial communities from Lake Lanier, Atlanta, Georgia, United States - LL_1208_BB | ecosystem: Environmental > Aquatic > Freshwater > Lake | place: USA: Georgia | collected...
CGGGGATCACACCGTAGTGTTCCTGGGCGCCGCCGGGCGCGAGGCGGAAGCCGGTCACGACTTCGTCGAAGATGAGCACAATGCCATGACGCCGGGTGAGTTCGCGCAGGCCTTCCAGAAAACCGGGTTTGGGTTTCAGGCAGCGATGCAACGGTTCCACGATCACCGCCGCCAGCGATGGGGCGTGCGCTTCGAGGATTCGGGTCGTCCCCTCGAGATCGTTGTAAGGGGCAACCAGGACGTCCCGTTCAGTCCAGGGTGCACCGGCTCCGGCCGTGTCGCACGTGGGCAAATCGGTCGGGCGGCTGTGGATCATGCCTGCCACTCCGACGGCATGCTGGCCATGATAGGCGCCCTCGAAGCGCAGCACTTTCGGCCGACCGGTCGCGGTGTGGGCCACCCGCAGGCAGAGCAGGGTGGCTTCGGTGCCCGAAGCGACGAAGCGGATGCGCTCAGCGCAGGGACTCACCGAGGCGATGCGCTCGGCCAACTCGATGGAGCGGCGGTTCAGCGAGGCGAAGTTCACGCCGTCCCGGGCTGCCGTGGCGGCCGCCTCCACGACTTTCGGATGCGCATGTCCCACCAGGGCCGATCCCCAGGCCATGGTGAAGTCCAGAAATTCCCGACCTTCGGTGTCCCAGATTTTCGCGCCTTGGCCCCGCTCCGGAATCACCAGGAGCTCGTGAGGAATGCCAAATTCACCATTGGATCCGCCGGGAAAAAGGCGGAGGGCTCGGGAAGTCCAACGGCCGGTTCGGACGTCCATCCGAGCATCAGTGGGCTTGGGTGCCATTGCAGGTGAAGTCGAAGATGTCGAAGTTGCGCGGGTCACCCAAGGCTTGGGCCATGTACTCGGGCCGCAGCGGGTGGCTGAGGATGAAGGGTACGATTTCTTCGTACCGTCCGCCGTGGGAACGAAGCCCTCCTTCGATGGCCTTGAGGTCGTGGTAGGCCGGAGTGCGCCCAATGACCGCGTCGCGGCCCGAGCAAACCACCAGGTCGCCCATGCGGTCGGCCGGCAATTCCATGAGCCGGGCGGCCTTGTCGCGGGACATCACCTCGGTGATGCCGGGCAGGTTGGCCACGAAGTCCAACACTTCGGTCAGCGGGATGGACCGGTCAGTCGGCAAGTGCACTTGTGCAAACGAACCCAAAGCTCCGTGATGGACGACATAGGGATCGGTGATCGGCAGGATCACGCGGAATCCTTCTCCCCACCGGGCGTTCAATTCGGACTCGAGATACACCACGTTGGGAGACCCATCGGCGCGTTGTTTCGAGTTCATGCCGTGGTCGGCCGTGATTCCGACCACCGCACCCAGTGAGAGCAACCGTCCGACCTCCGCGTCGATGGCGGCATAGAACGCGAGGGCTTCTGGCGCGTCTGGCACGTACTTGTGCTGCATGAAGTCGGTGGTGCTGAGGTAGAGGAAATCCGCGCGCCCGGCCTGCAGCAATTGCACGCCGGCCTTCAGCACATACAGCGAGGCGTCGCCCGAATAAATGGCCGGTGTCGGGCCCACCAGTGCTTCGACCTCATCGATGCCGTGCGTGGCGATCGTGGCTTCCCGCGCCTTTTCGGAAGAGAAGGCGATGCCTCCCTGGCTGATCAGGCCGCTGGCGAAGATGTCCCGGAGTTTTTCTTTGGCAGTCACCACGGCCACCTTGCGGCCGGCCACTTGGGCGGCCGGAAACAACGTGGGAACGCGGAGGAACTTTGAGGAATTCATCATCACCTCTTGGCCGATGGAGGTGTCGTAGAAGAAATTGCCACCGATCCCATGAACCGCCGGAGGCACGCCCGTGACGATGGCGCTGTTGTTCACATTGGTGAAGGTGGGCATGGCGGCCCGGGCTGAGCCGCGCCATCCCTGAACGGCCAACCGTTGCACGTGGGGCATGAGGCCGCGGGCCATGGCAGCATCCAAGTAGGCATCGGCGGAACCATCCAGACACAAGACGGCCACCGGTCGGGCCGGCGGGTTATAGGTGCGTCCGTTGACGGTGAAGGATGGGGCGGTCGAATTCATTGCGCAGGGCCATCATGCCTTCGGTAGATCCAGGAGGGAATCCGAGAAGCTGTTTCAATCTTGCGACAAGCTCCGCCGAGGTTGGGATGTCCTTGTGGGCAGGAACGTGTCAGTAGAGCCTTCGCCAATGCCGACCGCGCTGGAACTTCGGAACGTCTCCAAGTCGTTCGGGACCTTCCATGCGGTACAGGGGTTGTCCTTGTCGGTACCAGTGGGTTCGGTCTATGGGTTTTTAGGGCCCAATGGTGCGGGCAAGACCACCAGCCTTCGGATGATTCTCGGGATGCTGCTGCCGGACTCCGGTGAACTCTCGGTGTTGGGATCTCCGTCGGCGATGGCGGTCCGCAACCGCGTCGGCTACTTGCCGGAAGAAAAAGGGCTGTATCGCAAGATGACGGCTGCAGCCGCCATCGCCTATTTTGCGACACTCAAGGGTGTGGCTTATGGCGAGGCTCACATCCGTGCCCGAAAGTTGCTGGATCGGTATGGTCTGGGCGCATTTGCCGACAAAAAAATCGAAACGCTATCCAAGGGCATGGGGCAGAAAGTCCAGGTGCTGTCCGCGATCGCTCATGATCCGGAGTTGGTGCTCTTCGACGAACCGTTCTCCGGCTTGGACCCCGTGAATCAGGAAGTGCTTGAAGAAATCCTCATCGATCTCAAGGCCCGAGGGTGCACCATCCTTTTCTCCACCCATGTCATGGCCCACGCGGAACGTCTGTGCGATCGGTTGTTGATTCTCGGCGGCGGCCGCGGGCTCTTCGAGGGGACGGTGTCCGAGGCGCGATCGGTGCTGCCTGTGCGGATATCGCTGGAGGCGGTGGAGCCCACCCCGCTTCTGGAAGCCTTGCCCGGCGTGCGACATTTGGAGGCGCGAGGCGAGGGTCGATGGCAACTGGAACTGGAACCGGGAGCGTCGGCTTCGGCGGTGTTGGAGGCGTGCTTTGAGCGATCGCTGCGGTTGCGGCGTTTCGATGTCCGGGAACCGGATCTCCACGAAGTCTTCGTTCATCTGGTGGGCCCGAGTGCCCGAGAGGCTTCACTGCGATGAGAAATGCCTTGTTGATTGCGGTCCGCGAATTCCTCGACAACACCAAGACCCGCGGCTTTTGGTTCGGGATCCTCTTGGTTCCGCTGCTCTGGTTGTTGGCCTCCCAAGTGCCGATTCTCCTGGCCCGAAAAGGCACTCCCACCCGCCACTTCGCGCTCATCGATGCGACGGCCGGCCAACAGTTGTTCGACGTGGTTCTCAATCAGCTGAAAACAGCGGAGTCTCGTCGTGAGATATTTCATTTCCGTGAATGGGCCGCACCGAGGCTGCAGTCAGGTCAGGTGCTTCCGATGGCCGACAAGGCTACCGAGTCATGGTCCCGGTTGCAGGAAGACTTGGGGCCGCTCATGAGGGCCGATGCGGGCCGCTTCGTGCCTCCCGCTCCTCTCAACCGTCCGGTGGCATTGCCGGCAGAGTTGCAGTGGCGGGGTGATCTGTCCGAGTTCGAAGGACGTCTTCGGGACTGGATGAGGGAGGAACGCCTTTTCAAGCCCGTGGGCGTCGACGAGGAGGTGCCTCTCTTCGCCGTTGCCATTTTGCAGGAGGGGGCCGCCTCGAATGCACCGCCAATCTTGCGGTTTTGGTCGGTCAATCAGGCAGACACTCAGTTGCAGGACCGTATCGTGGAGGCCCTTTCTCGAGATTTTCGTAGTCGCGAATACTCACGGTTGGGCATGGATCCATCGACCATTGCCCGTGTTGAAGGCTCTCAGGCGCAGTTGAAGAGTTTCAATCCTCGCAAGGCCGAAGGAGAGGAGCAGGTCGGGATGGCGGATTTGCTGAAACAGTGGGCACCCAGCGCGTTTGTGTACCTGCTATGGATCGCGGTCTTCAGCATTTCCCAGATGCTCCTCAATTCCCTCATCGAGGAACGCTCCAACCGTATCTTGGAGGTGCTGTTGTCATCGGTGACGCCACTCGAGTTGATGGCTGGCAAATTGGTGGGTGTGGCCGCCGTGGGAGCCGTGATGACGTTGGCTTGGATCGGGTCGTTGGTGTTGATGACCTTCTGGACCCTCCACACGGCTGGGGCCGCGGCTTTGGCGCCGGATTCCATGGCCAACCGCTTGCCGCTGGAGTTGGCCACCTTGCTGGGGGACTCCTGGTTGCTGCCCGCTTTCGGCCTCTATTTCCTGCTGGGCTACCTCTTCTATGCTGCGGTGATTTTGGCTCTGGGTAGCACCTGCAACAACCTGAAGGAGGCTCAGAATTTCACCGGAGTCATCGCCTTGCTGATGATGGTGCCCTTGGTTTCAATCACCTTCATTCCCAAGGATCCCAATGGCCCGGTTGCGACGGTGTTGTCCTGGATACCACCCTATACGCCATTCGTGATGATGAACCGCGTCGCGGCCAACCCACCGCTACGGGAGGTGATTGGCACCTTGGTCCTTCTGGTGCTGTCCGATGTGGCTGTGCTCTGGGCCTGCAGCCGCATCTTCCGAGCTGCCGTGCTGCGGACCGGACAGCCGGCCTCCTTGCTTCAATTGTTCCGATGGATCTTGGGTCGTCCCTGACTTCGAGAGTTCGCAACGTGTGCCGAGGGCTGGGTCTCGGTTCAACGGTTTTGCTCGGTTGTCTCGGACCTGCAGACCCCTGAAACGAAACCGGCGGCATCCTGAATCAGGAAGTCGCCGGTCCGATCTTGATGTTGCTGGGATTATTCCCTGTCAGGACGCGGCGGCCGTCCTTCGCCTCGGGGGCGACCTTCACGATCTTGACCGTCAGGACCGCCAGGGCCACCGGGGCCACCGGGGCCACCGGGGCCGCCAGGACCGCCAGGACCGCCAGGACCGCGGCCGCCTGGCGGCCGGGCCGGGCGCAGTTCCTCTTGGGTGAGTTTGCCGTCCCCATTCTTGTCGAGCTTCAGCAGGGCGGTCGTGGCGTTCTTGATCTCGCCCGCATCGAGAGTGCCGTCATGATTGGTGTCGAGGGCTTCCATCAATGGGGATGCCATGCGCGGACGCCCGTCACCGGGGCCGCCGGGACCGCGGTTGGGACCACCGTTGGGACCACCGTTGGGACCATCAGGAGGCTGCGGACGCCGGTCATCCTGAGCGATGGCGGTGAGGGTTGCGCCGGCCAGGGCCAATGCCAGCAAGGTGCGATTCAGTGTTTTCATGGAGTATTGATGGTGTTTGTTGTGTGGGTGGACGCTCGGCGAACCGTCGTCATGTTGTTCTGAAAACATGAGAGCCCCCCTTTGTAATGAAATGATGTGTCTGGCTCTGAAAATTGTTAAGCAGGCGTAAATATGTGCCCGGTTCCTCTCAGTGCCGATTAGCCTGACCGGGGTCCAGACCGATGGGCTTGCTCTGTTCTTGCCGTGAAAACCAACCACGCCGACTCCACATCCCGGGACACGTTGCCCCGTATCCTGGTCATCGATGATGATCGGAAGCTGTGCCGCCTCATCCGTGATTATCTGGCTCCCATGGGGTATTTGGTGGAGGCCGTCCATACTGGCCCCGAAGGTGTGGACCGAGCGGTCGGAGAGCCATGGCATGCCATTCTCCTCGATCTCATGCTGCCGGGTCTGGACGGATTCGAGGTTCTCAAGCGGATCCGCGCCAAGGTGGATGTGCCCGTGCTCATGCTCACGGCCCGAGGTGATGAAGCCGACCGCATTGTCGGGCTGGAAATGGGAGCCGACGACTACTTGCCCAAGACCTTCTCCACCCGCGAACTTCTGGCGAGATTGAGGGCTGTCACTCGACGCACTGTTCGTTCCTCGGGGCCTGAGGCCACTTCGGAGGGCGAGATTGTCGTTGGCCCTCTGCGGGTTCGTCCGGCATCTCGATCCGCCGTCTTGGGTGATGTCCCGCTGAGCTTGACCCCTGTGGAGTACGACTTGTTGGTCTCGCTGGCCAAGGCCCGTGGGCGGGTCAAGACCCGAGAGGCGTTGCTCGATGAGATTCGGGAGCGGGACTACGACGTTTTTGACCGATCCATCGATGTGCACATCTCTGCCCTTCGCAAGAAACTCGACGACGATCCCAAGCATCCACGCTTCATCCGAACGCTCCGCTCGGCGGGTTATATGATGGTCGATCCGGAGGATCCCGAATGACCCTCCGATTGCCGCTTTTCGGCCGCATCCTGATTTGGTTGCTGCTGAACTTGATTATCCTGGGGGTGGCCTTCGGGATCTTCGTGTGGACCGAGCTGGGTGGGGAATCGTTGCTGGGCCGGGCCGCAGGGGACCGTTCTCAGGCTCCGGCCGGGGCGCTGATGGCCGAATTGAGGGACCGCCCCATCGTCGAGTGGGAAGGAGCGATGGCCCGTTTCGAGGAGGCCTATCCGGTTCGCGTGATACTGTTGCGAGAGGATGGATCGCGTTTTTTTGGGGCCAAGCTGGAGGTGCCCGTCGAGTTGGTGCTCCGCCTCCGAACATTGGCGCAGCCAGGCCCTGGTTTTAATGACCGAAGGCCAGGGCCTCCGCCGGGGCAGCCTCCGGAAAATCACTTCGAGCCGGGGCCGGAGGGAGCTCCCCCGCGCTCAGGGCCTAGGCCTTTGATGGGAGGGGGCCGAGTCTTTTTGCGGGCCGGTAGTCCAGCGAAGTATTGGTTGATCCATGGCAATCCGATTCGTGGACCCGGTCTTCCGCGAGGGGTGCGGATGGCGATGGTATCGGAGACTTTGTCGGCAGGCGGTCTGTTCTTTGATGTCCGATCCTGGTTTTTGGCCGCTTCGGCAGTGATCGCCGTCTCGGTGCTGTGGTGGTTCCCGTTTGTTCGGGGAATTACCCGAACTGTTTCTCAAATATCGGCCGCCACCGGGCGCATCGCCGAGGGGCGTTTCAAAACGGTGGTGCCCGAAGAGCGCGGAGACGAGTTGGGGCGCTTGGGCGGTGCGATCAACCGCATGTCCGTCCGATTGGAAGGCTTGGTGACCGGGCAGAAGCGGTTCCTGGGAGATGTCGCCCACGAATTGTGCTCGCCACTGGCTCGCATGGAAATGGCTCTGGGCATCCTGGAGCAGCGGACCGACCACGACACCCGACCTTATGTGGAAGACGTGCGTGAGGAGGTTCGTCATATGTCGACCCTCGTGAATGAGTTGCTGCTGTTCTCCAAGGCGGCGCTGAATCCCGCCGACGCCGAGATGACACCACTCCCTCTTGCTGCAATGACCCGCCGGGTGGTGGATCGGGAGATGCCCGAGGCGACTGATCTCACAGTGCAGGTGCCCGACGAATTGAGGGCCCTGGGGCATCCGGAACTGGTGGAGAGAGCCATGGGAAATCTGCTGCGGAACGCACGAAATCATGCTTCCGCACACGGCCCTATCCGGATCGAAGCCGTTTCCTCCGGTCCCGATGAGGTGCTCTGGCGAGTGATCGACTGCGGTCCCGGCGTGTCTGAATCCGAATTGGGTCGATTGGGTGAACCGTTCTATCGGCCAGATAAGTCCCGTTCGAGCGACACGGGTGGCACAGGTTTGGGTTTGGCCATTGTGAAAACCTGCATGGCGGCGTGTCGGGGACGGCTTGAATTGACCCGAGGTCGGGAACGTGGATTGGTGGCGACACTGGTCCTCAAATCGACCTCCGAATCGCGCTTCGCCGGAGCCTCCGACGGCGAATAAACGCTTTCCGCGTTTGCGGTGGGGGGGATTCCGGGGCTATCCATGTCTGCGATGCGGATCACGAACCTCAACCCGGACCACGACATCGGAGCCAGCGCCTGGATGCTCTCCGTTGACGGGCACCAGCTCCTGATGGATGCCGGGACTCACCCCAAGCGCGAAGGCCTTTCCTCTCTGCCACTGTATGAATCGGTGAAGGATCTGGACGTTGACGCCATTGCGCTGACCCACTGCCACCACGATCATGTCGGTTCATTGCCCGTGGCGCTTCAGTATTTTCCTCACGCTCGGGTGCTCATGACGGACCTGAGCTATTTCATCGTCGAGCGAGTCCTGCACAATTCGGTCAATGTGATGGTGCGCCAGCGCGATGAGTTGGGCATACGCGAGTACCCGCTCTACACCCATGAAGAGGTGGACGATTACGCGCCGGTCTTTCAAGGCTTCGGCTATCGTCGAGAGATCGAGTGGGCTCAGTTTGCCCGCAGCCCGGGAGGCGCTCCGGGGCGTCGGCATGGGCCGACCTTGGAATTCTTCGACGCGGGTCATGCCTTGGGCTCGGCCGGCGTTCTGGTACGTGGCCGCAAGCAGAGTCTTTTCTATTCGGGCGATGTTTGTTTTCACGATCAGACCCTCCTCCGCGCCGCGGACTTCGAGGGAGTTCGCGCCGATGTGTTGGTGATGGAAACGACCCGCGGAGCTCGTCAATTGCCCCCGAATTTCAGTCGGGATCAGGAGCTCGAGCGTCTGGCCGAGGGCATCAACCGGGTTCTGGCCCGCAAGGGCACGGTGCTCATCCCAGCCTTCGCGCTCGGGCGCACCCAAGAGATCCTGGCATTCCTCGCCCTGCTGATGCGGTCCGGAAAACTTCGGGAACAACCAGTGCACATTGGAGGATTGGGACGAGTCTTCACCGAAATCTACGACCTTCAGTCCAACCGGACCAACCGGCATCATCCGAACCTCAAGCTCACCAATGCGCTGAACATTCAGGTGGTGTCGACCAAAGACATCGAATCCATGTCGCTGCGTGGCGGCAGAATCTTTGTCATGACGGCCGGCATGATGAGCGAAAACACCGGAGCCCACGCGTTGGCCGCACGCATCGTGGGAGAAGAGCGGCACGGTATCTTCTTTGTGGGCTACGCCGACTCGGAGACCCCTGGTGGTCGCCTCAAGGCGGCCAAGCCCGGCGAGCGATTCCATTTCAGCCCTTCGGTTGGAAAATTGAACCGGAACTGCGAGGTCTTCGATTTCGATCTGACTGCGCACGCCAATCGAGGCGACCTGATGGACATGGTGACCGAGGTGAATCCCCGAGTGGTGGTCTTGGGTCATGGTGACACTCAGGCCAAGGGTTGGATCTGTGAGCAAATCCGGACCCGCCATCCCAAGATCCAGGTGCTGCAACCGGCACCGGGCGAGGCCTTGGAACTGTAATCAACGCGGGGAGGTTGCATCATGAGCCCGGTGCAAATGCTCTTGGGGTGCCTCCTGTTGCTGTATTTGTCCGAATTCTTGGTTTGGGTGCGCCCTGACGCGTGGCTTTTCAGGCGTCGGGGGCGGGGGTGGGAGGCTGTGACCCACGGGGCGCTGATCTCCTCATCGCGTGGTTCCCTGCATTGGGTGTACCCGATCCCCCAGCTGGGTCGGGCCTATTCGGTCCGATCATGTGCCCCCTTAGTCACGACCACCGGATCGAACGCCGACGGGCCTCTTGTCGCCGCTGCCTTCAGCGTGCCGGACATTGAGCGACGGTGTCAGTTCGTGACACACTCCCTCAGGTCGCTTCGGTGGGCCTCATGGGGTCTCTGGGTGTTGATTTGCCTCGTGTGCCCGTTGCTGCTGCTGTGGGTGGGGCTTCAGCCGATGCTTTGGGTCGTGGTCTCAGGATCCGTGATACTCATGGCCACCAACGCTTGGATGCTCGCACAAATCCACGCCAAACTCTTCTCCGAGTCGGGGGATGAGCGTCTCAGGCTGGTGCTTTCTGCCTGCCTCTCTCCGCTGGCGGCGATCCGGTCTTGGGATTTGGCCCACAAGCAGGCCTTGGATGGCTTTCACCCGTTGGCTGTGGCTGCGGCCCTGCCGAACTTCCGTGGTTGGGAGTGCTTGGCGGCTGCTGAATGGCGTCGATTGCGTTACCCGTTGGCACCGGTGCGCTCTCCCGATGGTGCGATCATTTTGGATGCTCCGGATTCTACGAAAGTTCGTGCGGCCATTGAAGCGCTGGCTCGAGCGCGCGGAATCGAACCTGCCTTCTGGGACGCAGCCCCCAAGGCCGAGGACCCCACCCACACCCTATACTGTCCTCGCTGTCGTTCCCAATTCACCCGACAGGCGACCGCTTGCCAGGACTGCCGCTGGACCACGCTTTTATCGATTTCACAGTGACTGGATCCCGGATCCGCTGGAGCTGGAGAAGTGGTGGCTTCAGTGCAAAATGCACAAGTCGTGGCGGTGGTCCATCAGTTCGCTGTCTCGGTCGAGGAACCAATCCAGACGGGAGTTGGTTTCCTCCAGGTCGATGTCCCGTGCCATGATGAGGTAGGTCGCGTAATGGTTGCCCTCCGACTCGACCAGCGACTGATAGAAGAGCGACAACTCTGGTTCGATTTTGGCGAGGTGGGCAGCGAGGATTTGGAATTTTTCGCAGCTGCGACCTTCGATCAAGGCGCACACCACTAGGTGGTCGATGGCTGACTCGCGACGCCCTTGGCGGATACCCCTCATCATGCCCGTGATCCACTCACTGCGCTGAGGCTGGCCGAAGGCCCAGCTGCGCTGCTCCAGCAATCCTAGAACCAACTCGAAGTGCTGCAGCTCCTCCATGGCGATCCGGTTGAGGGCGTGAACCTTCGGAAAGAGCTCGCGGTACTTCTCGAGCTGAATGGCCGTGGTCGCAGCCTTGCGCTCCAAGTGGGCATGATCCACCAGCAGGTCGTGCAGAGAACGGGTTACGCGAGGAGCCCATTCCGGATCGACTGAACGACGCAGCATCAACATGAAAAAACTTACATCGAACCGGACTCGCAGATAAAGCAGATCGAGCCCTCCATCCCCATGGATTCTCTCAGCGTCCTAGGGGTGCAAATCGATCGTGCACCCTTCAGGAGAGCGAAGTTGGGCTGGGCGCTGCGGCAACCCCGTTTTTCAAGGGCCGAAATTCGAGATTTGCACTGAAGTGGACTCCTGTGAAATGCAGCTGAACCCAAGCAAAAACGAAGATTTCCAAAGAAATCTCGGGCCTCAAACCCTCTGGTTCCGGCCCTACGGCGACCCAACTATGACACCTATGACACGGTTCTCGTCGACCTTCGATCTTGGATGTGAAATGGAAAAACCAGGTCATTCCTCTCAAAAACCCCCAATGAAACGGCCTGATTCCATAAGGTTTCGAAAATTTTTCCAAAAAGGTATTGTCAGTCTGAAGGTCCTCGGCTTAACTGTTCTCGTTCTTACGAACAACGCGGCTCAAAGCCGCTGAGTTCAGCAGCTGGATGGATTGAAGCTGAAATAATCTTCAATCTGATTTTTTCGTCGTCTGAAAGGGCGATTTTCAATCGAAAGGTTGATTTTTTGGGTTGGATTTGAGGTAAAACTCGGTCCGAAAAAACCCCAAGGCGAAACAGAGTTTAGGGTCTACTTAGGGTCCAATTAAACTCCGCTGAGTTCATTGAAAATTGAAAATTGAAATGCACGATGAGTGAAGAGCCCGGCAGCTGAGCAATCAGTTGCCACAAAAAATAGCTCTCGCAGTAAGCCGGTCTGGTCAAACAGGCTGTGTCGAAAAGAGGG
>Ga0214917_10007063_pt1 | contig 11463 bp, 9 predicted proteins | sample LL_1208_BB_MetaG_FD_177983 | JGI IMG/M metagenome (GOLD analysis project Ga0214917, IMG submission 177983) | Freshwater microbial communities from Lake Lanier, Atlanta, Georgia, United States - LL_1208_BB | ecosystem: Environmental > Aquatic > Freshwater > Lake | place: USA: Georgia | collected...
TCCAATTGCTCCATGGTTTCTTTCTTACGGCGAGCGATTGCCACCTTGCTGCGCGAAGGTTTGTAACTAAGCACGAGATCTGGACGCACACGCACGGGCACGCCAGGAAGTTTCAGTTGCGAGCTCTTTTCGCAGAACGCAATGAAGAAAGCTTCTGGTTCCTGAGTGCTTGAGGTCACCCAGAACGAAGACTTACTGAGCGATGAGAGCGAATCATTGATTGCAAGCTCCACCACCATGATGGAATGCTTTCCGCGAAGCTTGAGCGACTTCTCAGGCACTAATGATTTGTCGCTCGCTGCTTCGGAATAACCGTGTCGAAACCTCCATAGTGCGTGAGGCCCTCGTGGCTATCGATACCGGTGTAACGCAGTGACGCATCTTCGTAACGGCGAAACGCAAAAACTGCTTGGTTCATTTGGTCAGTATTGAACACCTTCAGGCGAACGAGTAGATGAAAGTCCTTGACCGTTAGTCCCGTAACTGTTTCGAAGAGCTTCGGCTCAATTCTTGTAATGAGATCCTGCAGGGTGTTCTCTCGGAAGTCCGTGAGATACATGAACGCTGGTATTCGAGTGGCAAACTTAATGAGCTTTTCTTGCACGAGTTTACGCTTCGACTTGTATTCCTTCTCTTCTTCGGAGAGCTCGCGCTTCTGTTTCTCGGTGAGGTCTTTTTTCTTCGCTTTGTTCTTTAGATCCTTCACCTTCTCACTCTTGTTAATGATGACCTCAATGATGTTGTCACCGAGCGAACGCCAGCCTTCGATGCGCTCCACGGCAGCCATGGCCTCAGGGTCGTCGAGAATACGACGCAACGTGTCGTTGTCGACATTGACCAGCAGTGCACTCTCCCATTTTCGCGCGAGCAAGGTCGCTGACGTGCCAGCCATCGCAATATCAAGGATTCCGCCAGCGTTGACTTGGACCATGTTTCCTCCGGCGTAAGCGAGCACAGGGAGGAAAGCGACCAGGTCACGAACTGCATGTTCCGGATTTGGCTCATTCGGGGACAGCCCGATTCCGTACTCGGAAAGTTGTCGCAAGGCCCTTGTCGGCGCGAAGTCGAACACTAGACACACGGGTTTGAGAATCTCTTCCTCGTTAGGGTTGTCGCCATTGGGATTCTTAATCACCCACGGTGACTGCACTCGGAAAGCCGCTTGAAAGTAAGATTCCGGTGATTTCAGATTGCGGAGCATGAGGATTGATGACCATTGGGGCACGGTTACGCCTGTCGTCAACTTGCCACATGACAAAGTGATGGTTTTGGAGTCGAATCCACCGCCGATGGCTTTACGGACTGGCGGAAGAGCGTCTAGTCCAATTCCCGCACTGGCACCCGCGGCCACGACTACGTCATAGTCGTGCCAGAACACATTGTGTTTCTCCGAAAGCAGATTCGCCATTGCATGACAGGAGGCAACATTTGGCATAAACCAAAACGAATGTTGGAGATACGGCAATAAATCCACGTCCGAATATGGAAATGGCGGTTGAGTACCAGTCTTGAGATGTTCGAACGCCAACGGAACATACACTCCGCGGATTATGTCAAGCCACTTTTGAACATCAGACTTATGTTTGAATGACGCCTTTGCACCAACTCCTGAAGCTTCAAAAAATGCATTTAAGTCGAACTCATCGAACTCTCCCGAACTTGCAATTGCAATCAGTTCTTCCGGCATCTCATAGGTCAGAAGATGCATCTTTGGGAGTGCGGCATAGGGGTTTGGCTTGCCTGGGTTGTTCTTCGCGAACTCTTCCTTGGCGCGTTGCTCGTCGGTGTACGTCCAGTTGAAGATCTGCTCTTCGATGAACTCGCCTGATGCTAAGGCTCGAAACGGCGTGCCAGAGAGATACAGGTATGCCTTGGTTGTGATGGGAAGAAACTCGGTTTCGCTCTCGTTGAGCACCCCGAGGTCCTCGTTCACATCCTCCAAGCCGGCGGCATACTCGAGCTTTGCCTCCTTCTTGGCGATTGCTTCCTCTTCGCCTTCGAATAGCTCTTTTGCAGTCTCGCGCCAGGCGCCGAAGTGGTACTCGTCAAAGATGACGAGATCCCAATTCAAGGTGTGCAGCCATTCATTCTTGGCTTTGATATTGCCGGCGTCATCGCGGCCGAGTAGGTCTTGGAACGACCCGAAATAGACGAGTGGCTTGGTGGCCGACATTTTCGACGGGTCGCCGCCCGACTGCCGCGAAAGATATTGCCAACCATCAAAGTCAACGTGTGACTCAAGATCGGTTTGCCATGCATCTTCTACGGCGGGCTTGAAGGTAACGACGAGGACCCGCTTGGCGCCGAGCTTCTTGGCGAGATGGTAGGCGGCGAATGTTTTACCGAAGCGCATCTTTGCATTCCACAAAAAGCGAGGCACCGCATGGATGTCCTCCTTCCAAATGGAGTGGAAATAGTCATGCGTCTTTAGCACGGCAGCGCGCTGCTCGGCTCGCATCGGAAACGCAAGGTCCCGAGCGCCCGCGACGGATTTGCCAGTTCGCAGGGAGTGCAACACGGCTTTAACGTCTTTGACGCTGCATCGCATCCACTCGCCTTCGGGGTTTTCGAACTTCTTCTTGATCAGTGCAGCTCGAACTTGATGGTCGGTAAACGCAGATCCGTCTTCTCGTTCTGCGGATTCATCAAGCTCGATTCGATAGTTCTTGATTCGGGCCGTTTTCAGCTGCTCAGCGACACGTTGCTTGACGTCTCGAGTGGTCTGCCCAATCTTGAGTAGGCCCCGGTGAGCAGAGTCTTCAATTGTGTATGCGTAGATGCGAGGCCGAACTTCGGGCTTTGGTGCAAGTATCTCTTCAATCGTCTTACTCATCGTCATCTTCCATCGGACGAATCATTGACTCAATGAAAGCAATCTCGTCCTTCGTCAACTTGTACTTCTTGTAGAGCTCTTTGTCGGTCCACTCGTGGTCCATTGGCAAATCCGGCACGAATTGAAAGCGTTCGTTATAGATGTGTTGGGTGTATTTTCTTAGGGATACAAGGAATCTCAGAAATCGCGTCCTTAGATAGCCGCTAAAGCGTTCTGCTTCTTGCTTGCTGGAGAATCTACCTATTACTAAGTACGTCTCTGTACACGCGCTTCCAGGTCCTGCAACTATTGGTTGTCCAAGCACCTGGGGGTCGTTGCCGGAGCCCGAGGCATTAGCAAGTAAGACTTTCCACTGATCAACCCAATCCTCGTTTCTTGGGATATCACCGCGGGAGATATATGACGTGCCGCCATTTTGATAGAGGAGTACTGGAGCACGTAGACCACTCTTAGTTGGTGCTCCACGGAAGTTGGTTCGGATACTAAATGGTTGAATGGGCGACACTTTTGGAGCGATGCTGCCTAGGCCTGCTTTGTCACTCAACTCTTGAACCTTCTTCAGAATGGAAACGGCTTCGTTTCTCCTCACGAGAACATCCCACTCATTGAGAAAACGGCGAACGGTAGGTCCGGCTACCCCCCCAACATTTGTTGTGACATCACACCCATCATTCCACGATGAATCCCAAAGGAAGTAGGAAACTCCACCTTTGATCTCCACACCTGGGAACACATCTGATGCGTCCGGAAAATCGACTAGTGACCGCAGTCTTCTATCACCAAGCATTGACTGGCGATATTCATCGAGTCCGCGACCACCAGCAAACCAGCGCGAAGGAGTAACCATGATCACAAATTTTGGGTCAAGACTTTTTGCTGCGTCGACAAACTTTTGATATATCGGCATAGCGAATCCGCCTACGGCTTCGCCGCCACTTTGTCCAAGCTGATAGGGCGGGTTTCCAATTATCACATCGAACTGCATTGTTCCTCCGAACATCTCGGCGAGCCGAGTCTTGATTTCTGCGGTATGGATGAAACCGTAGGCATGAGTCTCTAAACCCTTACCTCGGTCGTAGTCGCGTCGATTGGCGTTGCAGAACTGACACTTCTCGTTCTGCCAGTCGTGTTCCATACGTTTAAACCAGATGTTGCCAGCCTCATCATTGAACGACTCCGCGATTGAGTGCTCACCATTGGCGTGCTTGGAGCAGTAGAGGCTTCGTCGCGCCAGCAGGCTGGTGATTTGTGTGATTGCAATACCAAAGACCTGCTTGGTAAGGATGTGATCTACTCGCTGTTCGAGAATCGGGATCACATCTTTCAGACCCTCCGTTAGGCGCCTCGTAATCTCACGCAAGAAGACACCCGACTTAGTGCACGGATCGAGAAAAGTGACGGTCTTATCGGCCCAGATATTGGCCCCAGCATTATTGGCGGCCCAAGCGTCTGCAAGCGCGTCAAGCATCTGATTGGCAAGCTCGGGTGGGGTGAAGACTTCGTCGCTGGAAAGATTGGCGATGCAGGTGAGGATGTCGGGATTCCGGCCGCGAAGCACGAAGGTGGATTGACTATTCACGAGTTATCCCTCGGTGCCGCTTGGGCAAGTTCGCCAATTGTCATCGGCGTGTAGGTCTTCACTGGAGTAAAGATTTCATGTTTGCCGAGCGTCGAGAAGAGAGACTCTTCTGCGCTGAACGTAGAAGAGAGCGTGAGGGCGTCGAAGCGGAAGTCGCGGCGCTGGAACTTGCCTTTGCCGAGGTAACCCCATTCGGCAAAAGAGATTGCTGCCCCTTCTGCGGTACACATCGTCATGGCGTCACCGTGAACGAGGTTAACGGAGAGCACGTGCTGAGCTGCGCGGTAGGCATCATCGTTCGGATTGAGCCCCAGGTAGTCGGCGAAGATGGTCAGTAGATTCTCCCGGCACTCAACGATGTTGTCAGCGAGCAATTCGATGCCGTAGATGCACATCAGACCCAATAATGCATAGTTGAGCCGTTCGAATTCAGACTTGCCGTACTTGAGCTCGACGGCAGCCAATTTGCGCTGGAGTACCTTGACAAGGAAATTGCCACTGCCGCAAGCGGGCTCGAGGAATCGGGCGTCAATACGGGCTGTTTCATCCTTCACTAGGTCGAGCATTGCTTCAACGAGCCACTCGGGTGTGAACACTTCACCGTGATCGGCCACTCGCGCACGTGAGCGGATGAGCGACTCTTCAGAAGAGTCAGCGTTCGTGGTCATCGCTGTGAGGGTTCGCTGGCTGAGCATGGTCTTGAGGGTTTACGCACGAGACCTGAGGCTATGTGACGGGTGTGGTGGCGGAGCCATGGCGGCTTCCGGCGATACTTTCGGCCATTTAGGGACCGCGGGCACTCGGTCGAAACTGATATGCGCCTAGCAGTTTTCGGGGCACTAGGGATTGGTTAGTCTCGCGGCATGGCCAAGACTTTCTGGTGGCGTCACCTCGGAATACGGCCAGTGTGGGTGGAGATTACTCGGCGACCGAATGATGACATCGGAGTGGATCTCAACCACTCCAATGAACGCACTTGGCCACTTCTCGAGGAGGCCAAACGGGGTGACCGTGTGCTGCATTGGGACAGCAAGCGCGGCTGTTTTGTAGGTTGCTCTGAGATTTCGGACTCCCGAGTTGACATCAAAGGTAAAGATCACTACCGATACCTGAAGAACTTCACACAGTTCCCCGATACAGCGATCTCCCTGCAGGCTCTGCGGTTGAACTGGAAGACGATTCAGAAGTGTCATGACGATCACGCCGCGCGCAATCCCAAGGGCTCGTCGCTGTTGTTTCCCTTCGCGCCATATGCCAAGACCTGGAAACGACTACAGCCTCAGCTGAACTACCTCACCGTCGCCCCACCCGAGCTAATTGCCCTGCTTGGCAGCATTTACGAAGCTCATCGCAAGGGAAGCAAGCTCTACAAGTCGTGGAGCGCGCTCGGTCTCGGCGGCACCAACGTAGTTGTGAAGATTCCGAAGCCGGTCTACGAGCGGGCGGACGAACTGGTAAGCATCACCCAAGGAGAAGTTCGGGTCCCCAATGCTGCCGAGCTAGAGAACAGCACTCGGATACACCGCCGACTGCAGAATCAAGTTGCAGACTGGCTGCAAAAGAAGGGATTGGCACCTTTTGGTTCTCAGACACTCGATCCCTTACCAGTCGACATCCAGTGGCATAGCGGCTCAATTCACGTCGTTGGCGAAGTGAAAAGCCTCAAGACCGAGAATGAAACTGCCCAGATGCGACGCGGTATCGGTCAGGTGCTTCACTATCGCAAACTCTTTGAGGATTTGAACAAACCAGGAGTCACATCGGTGGTGGCGGCCCTCATCGTTTCACGGAAACCTGATGAGATCTGGGTTCGCCTGTGTGAAGATTTGCGGATTCGCCTTGCTTGGCCGAGCCAATTCGGCGCCCTCACCTACCGTATCGAAGTAGATCGCAAACAATTGTGAGAGCACTCATCGACTTCGACCGTTAGGGCTGAGCCTTGGTTAGCCGTTCCGACAGCTGTTCGCAGAACAACGCAAGTGCGCGGCGATCGCTACGACGGATCATGATGTGAGCAAGGATCTTGCGAACACGCAGATACTCGACTGCCATGTCTTCGGGAATGTCCTCCTCGCAGATGCCTAGCCAGTCGCGTGTCTTCTCACTGAGACGAAGATGGCTGGCAGATGCGCGTCGCCAGCTCTCAGCGAGCCCACGGCCAGACTCGCGGTCTAAACGAATCAACTCCTGCAGGTTCGGTCGTCTTCGTCGTGGACGCGTCATGCCGAATTGTTGGGGAGCTACCGATTCCGAGATCATGCGAGCATCGCTTGGCACTTCAAGTAGTTCGCGCATCCGCGGTAGTTCTTCGTACCACCGAATCGGAACCATGGCCATCGTGTGGTAGGTCGCCGCGATACCGGTGGCAGTAACCGAGACCTGCGCCATGATGGCCTCGTCTGAGATCATGCATCCGACGATCTGTACCTCTACGAGGGTGTCACCGTCGAGCCCCTCAAGGCTGTGCCGTTCTCCGACTCGTCGAATGCCTCGCACCGACGCAATTCGTGCGGTCGGTGGGGTCGGTCTTTCAAACATGCTACGTCCTGGCCTTTTTAAGGAGTTGCTCAACCCATGTCTTCTCAAGGTCTTGAAGGGCGGCATCGATTTCATCTGGAAGCGGATGATTGCTTTGACCGAGCTTCTGCTGAATACGATCTGTCTTTGGATCGATCGTCACTGCAGCCTTATCCCAGTCTTCGCCGACTGCGATTGCGTTGAGTCGACCCGACACGATGGCGTTCTTGTACGGCTGAACTGTCGAGTTCCAACAATTGTCCAGGGTTCTGGCCGCGACAACACAGTCCTGTGGTGTCGCAATGATGGACGCCTTCTCGCCTGCGACGCCACTAGCGACGATGAACTGCGCCAAGCTTCCGGGGCGACCAAATCCTGCACGCATGACTTCGGCCTGTAAATCGTTGAATGCACGAACATGGTCTCGACTCTTCACTTTCAAACCAAGTTCGAATGCACTCGCCAGGACTGCCGGTGACTTCGGTTGACTCATCGCGTACTTGACGAACTGCACACAAGTGACCGGCTTCAGTTCCTCCAGAATCGTTCGCCATTGCAGCAGAGGCTGGAGCCAATCAACCTGCTGCAGCGGAGCATCAACGAGCTCATGGCGATGTACCGCGGGCACTAGGCCCAACCAGGCGGCTCGACGCATTGAGATTCTGCCGTCCTCGACAAGGCATGCCATGAACGCCTGCGCGGCTTGAGCCCCGACTTGCTCTTCGGCCCAGAAGCTGGCTGCCGCGAGCCTGGGATTCGGAGCACCAAGGGCCATGTGAATTCGCTCGTCGAAGTGGGTCGGTATGGACATCAAGGGGTGGGTCTTTTGAAGGTCGCGTAAAACCGGCAAGGTGTCGAGGTGGTATCGCACGATTGCGTCGCTTGACTCCACGCCGAGCACTTCGGACAGAAACACACGCAAAATTCCTTCAGCCTCGTTGCGCCCAATGTTTGCTAGCCGTGCGAGTTGCCCGATTGGATCACCAGTCGCAGCCTCCTCACACGGATAGCCGAGCGAGAACCACAATCGTCCATCTTCGGCAATCCCGACATCAAGAAAGTCGTCTTTATCTATACGAATCTCCACGTGACGCCGAGTGAGATCAAACCGGCACTCCACCACCCGGCCACTCGGAGCATCAGGCAGATGAACCCGAAAATTGAGCGGATCCATCACTTCACCACCTTCAGCGTCCGGAAGGTCACCGACACGCGACGATGTCTACGCACCCGCACCCCACCCACCCTGTCGTGGAGTCGCGGCTGAATCTCGTGCAACCACTCAAAACGAGCCGGCCCACTGAGCACCACTGCCGAATACCGTGGCAACAGGACATCGACCGTCTCCGTGTCTGACTTCGTGAAGCGCATCATCCAGCTCTCCAGCAACGACACCGTCACGACCACATCACCGAAGATGTCGGTTCGATCTCGGTGCGGGGCAATGCCTTGGCGTTTCCCCGCAATTGAGACGTACTCATTCACGAGCACTTGATTGGGTACACGATCAAAAACGCCCTGCTGAACGAGCCGTCGGCCAAGATCATCCAATAACTCTGGAATGGGCAGCCCCGGCTGCAGGCTCAGCGAGCTCGAGGCGTAGTCGTAACGACTACCGAAGTGCCAGGTTCGCCGCTGTAGTGAGGCATCGGCTTCAGTGCTGTCGACGAGGGCAATCAACTGGGCTTCTACATCGGTATCGATGAAGTCCGGCAACAGAATCAAACCGTCGACACCTGGTTGTGGGAAGAGTTCGCTCATAACGCCATCTCCGCACCGAACAGACGGTCGAGCGCTGCAAGATCTTCCGCCGACCATACCGGTAACGGACCTCCATACATGCCCTCAATCTCGCCGGACGTGAGCAACAACTCATCCTCGCCATTCACGCAAATCTGGGCAACTTCCTGTGGTCCCAAAACCGCCAACGCCGCATACTTAAACTGACCGGCCGGGTTGGTTCGATTCGCCGGCCAACCTTCGATGAAGAAGTCCCGAGCTCGCCTTGGCAAGCCGCTTTGAGCCAATGCCCACTCGATGAACCCGACTTTTCTCGTGCCACTCCAGCGAATGTCAAGCTGCAAAATCCGCACCGTCGCTGCAGTATCAACGGCTCGAGCGACAAGATCCAACACGGCCGAATTTTGCCCGTCGAGGTTTTGCTGCAACAAAGGAGTCGTGAACCTGTGACAGTTCAACGCGTGGCCTGCGAAGATCACCAAGTCGCCATCAACAAAGTGCAGCGGCAACGACAAGGACGCACCGATGAGGCGGTCGGTCGCGTCGGGATTTGCCGACGTCACCGTCTCGTAACTCTTCGAGACGAGGTGCGCTGTTGCGGGTACATCGAGCACTCCGGCTAAGTCGAGCGCCAACTGAAGCGCCGCTGGGGCGTGTTCAATGACGCTGATCACCATCGAGTCGTTGCCGACTTGACGAGCTAAGTGCGCCAGGAACACAGAATTAAGCGCCGCACCGGCGTTGAGATCGACGATCGAACGACTTCTCAAAAGTCCGCAAAAAACTTCGGGGCCCTTTCGCCATAAGTTGAACAAAAAGTCGGCAAGTTCTTCGAGATGACGCAGACCGTATTTGTTAGTCTGGCCGACAAAGTCTCCGCGAGATCCGTCGACGCCGTGCGTAAACCTCGCCACATGGGCCGATCCGGCAACCCTCCCCCAGGCGCACACAACTTCGTCGTGAGCGCGGCGAATACCTTCGAAAACCCGCGAATCTTCACTGCTGAATTCGCTTTCGTTCATTTACTTGCCTTTCTTCTCTGGTCTCGCCCCGACGCGGATGCCTCGGGGCCATCACGCAACCGCGTGCGCGGCTAGAAAGCAAGATTTTTGTCCAAATAAGAGAACACATTTTCATGGTGTTTTGTAGACTTGGACACAGATGAAAGACTCATACGTGTCCAAATCTTCTGCAGCGGGTTCTGGTCGCCCGAAAGACGGCGATCTCATCAAACAGCTCTCTAGAGAGTTGTTTCCTGACGGCATCGACCTCAGATTGCTGCTTGATGACTACGACTCATCGTCTCCCCCGCTCCACGTGCGCGTCAAGGGGTTCGTTGAGTCGGCTGAGAGGCTTCGCCCACAGTTGCGAAACCGCAAGGTGCAGTCCGGTCTAGATCTTCCCGGAAAAATCAGGGTCGGGGTTTCTTTGGTGGAAGAACTCTCCGCCGAACTCTCGAACGACTTTGCGCAACGACGAAATCGTGAAGCGCCAACAGCAACAGGAGATGGAGCTGTGCTCGGCAAGGCCGGCTACGGCGATATGAAACCGCTCATAAGTCTCTTGTGTGAGTCAGCTGGTGCACTCAAACTTCTTACTGATCTCGCAAAGCAGAAGGGACCACTTGATGTCGGAGACCTTGAGGGGATCGATGGCGACGCAGACTTTAGGGATGAAGATCGCAACCATGGGGTCACAGCATTCCTCTTTAAGGAACTTTGGCTTCACTGGGTAGTGGGTTATCGAATTCCTGGACTATGCATCGGCTCCGCATGGGAAGAGCGACACAAGTTCGGTGGCTGGCGCTACAAGCCGCTACAGGACTTCCTGGCTGACGCTCTGTTCTACTTCTATGGCGAACAAGGACTAGGGGAAAACCAAAGATTTCCAACAAGCACCGCCAAAAAGAGGCTGCATACCTATTGGGCAGAAATTAGGGAACAAATTGAGGACAAGGACAAGGACTTAACACACTGGGCACGCTCCGTGCTGCCTGTGCTTCAACATCACGACGGACTCTCTGCTTTATTTCTTGAGCTTCCACCTCATGGGCGACGTCAAGCATCACTCTCCGCTCTTCGTACGTCAGAGGATGAGGAGGTCCTTAGGGGACACTTCACGCGCAACGAGCGAGTACAGCGATGGATCTGCTCCACCAAGGAATGCGGCTATTCGATCGATGGAGCGAGCCCACCTATGAAATCAGCTGGACCGTATGACCGTTACGTCTGTCCTAACTGGTTCGTCTGTGCAGGACTGCTCGAGCCCGAGTTTGATTCACAATCTGCATAGATACCGCTCCGACTAAACAACTTTGGTGCTTGGACGAGTGAGCCCTACCCCACATCCCCAAACTTCGGCTCGCGCTTCTCGAAGTTGGCGGTGATCGCTTCCACCTGGTTGGGTGAGCCAATCAGTTTGAAGATGATCTCGCGTTCGAGCGCGAAGTGTTCCTTCGCGCGGTCGTTCGACAGGTGATTGATGAGCTTCTTCGCACCGCGCACGGCGTGCGGGCTGCGGCCAGCGATTTCGCGGGCCATGTGCAGGGCGACTTCGACCGGGTCGTCGGCCAAGCGGGTGACAAGCCCGAGGGTGGCGCCTTCGGTGGCGTGCAAGATGCGCCCGGTGAAAACGAGGTCTTTCATCACGTCGTCGCGCACCAGGCGGCTGAGCATGAGCGTGCCCGTCATGTCGGGGATGAGGCCCCAGTGCACCTCGCGCATCGACAACTGCGTGTCGGGGTGCGCGACGCGAATGTCGGCGCCGAGTGCGAGTTGCATGCCGCCGCCGAGGG
>Ga0214917_10007064_pt1 | contig 11462 bp, 10 predicted proteins | sample LL_1208_BB_MetaG_FD_177983 | JGI IMG/M metagenome (GOLD analysis project Ga0214917, IMG submission 177983) | Freshwater microbial communities from Lake Lanier, Atlanta, Georgia, United States - LL_1208_BB | ecosystem: Environmental > Aquatic > Freshwater > Lake | place: USA: Georgia | collected...
AAAATAGAACCCATTAATGTTATAAATCGGTTTCGCAATTCTTATTATTATAACAAATGGAAATGGGCATTTTTGGAAATATATGCAAAACGAAAAATGCACCCAAGCAAAATTAGTAAGTTATTAGAAAACCAAAATATAAATGAAATTGATACCAACCAAATAGAACTAATATTTGCATAGTCTTTTCCTGATACTTTATTCTTCTTTTACAAATTCAGTTTCATGTATATCCACATACTTTGCCGCTTCAATATCATAACGGGGTTTCAAAAACAAATTCATAGTAAAGGGCTTTTTCAAATCATTCCATAGTTGGCGAGTGCTTGTAGTAAGTAAATAAACGAAATAATTACAATAGGTTAGCATAACCACTGTATTATTATAAAAATAATATTTATATTCTTTTTTATAATGAAAAAATTGAAATACTTTTTCTATTTAATATTCTTTCATAGTGCATTCACCAAGTGAATTAAAAGAATCTCCCACAAAAATGCCATGCTCATTTTGCCGTTCCCGCTCTCATACCATCAATTATTGCAATTCTCCCCAAATACAAGAAATTACTTCCAAACTACGCGACGAAGCCATTGAATGTGTAAACCAGTGCAACTACCAAAAGTTTTCAACATCTGTGACGCTATTGACTATAACTAAAATCAAGGTGGCTTGTATGTTTTGGCACAATACTATTAGCCCCGAATTGTATAACAATTTGTTAGAGCAAACCAACACAATACCCGAAATAAGAGCGAATTTCACCCGCGATAAATATCGTCATATTGCAAAGTGGCTATATTTAACAGATGCATTCGATAACATGAATGAAGAAGAACTTGTTCGAAACAATGGAATTTATAGTGTGGAATGCTTCAAAGAGCGGATTGAATATTTGCGACGAATTGTCATACAAGGAATGTCCGAATATGATTCCTATGAGGTGTATTTGGATTTCATTCTCAACGATCGTCAGCGCTATTTGAATGAAGTATCGCTGAGTCACAATGTGCAATTTACTTTAGTTGAAGGATACGGGTTTTCGAGACCCTATTATAGCATGAGACAACCCGACCCCAAGGTAACTAAAAGATTTTCGTTTCTTATTGAACAGGAAAAAGCCGAACCCCCAGAAGAAACCAGCATACAGACTTGTCCAGTTTGCTATGATGACCATATTAAACCATCATGTGTAATGCTCGGATGCAATCATTCATTGTGCGTCACATGTTTTGTAGGATATTTGAAAAGTCGCAATAGTGACATTCAATGTTCTATTTGCAGAGCAGACATTGTGAATGTCAAGATCTACAACTCAGCCCACATGGATACATTGAAGGCATTTGTGCAAGATAATCAAGAAGCAGCAGAAGAAGAAGGCGAAGGCGAAGGCGAAGATGGACCCCGTGGAGGATGGTGGTTATATGTGTAGTCTAGTATAATAGTAGTAGTATTGTATGCATTGTTTTGTAACTTATAATCAGAAAACTCTTTTTTCATTGGTTTATACCACCAATTCACGCACCCAGCAACTTCCGTATTGCGAATGATACATAATATGTTGCTTATAGCGATTGTCATAAGTTAAGTTTGTACATTCGTCGCCTCCATATAAAAATACAATTTCATCTCGAGTATACCGCGGAAACACATGTTCCCACAAAGGCATATTGGGATGACTTCCTTCATGCAATTCATCGGGTCCCACTTTTCCATATATAATCATATCAAAGAAGTGGGATTTCAATTTCTCTACCATTTCCTCATGACCAAATTGAGATTCAGTATCATCCAACCTCATCGAATATGTAAATCCATTTCCATACAATTGGGCTTTGTTTCCAGTGTATGACTTATACAAAAAATCTATTTTGGGATATTCCACTGCAACACCACCAATAGATTGAATATAACGTTTCATTCCGATCCAAAATGTTTCTCGAGTGTAATTCACACCAATGTTCCCCATGACCAACAATACATTTTTGGGAGCCACATTCAAAACAGACAAAAAAGTATGGACTGTTGCACTAGTAGAACAGTTTTCGCGCAAATGGTGCAACATTTTTTTTGCATAATCCATGTACTTACTCTTTTTGTTATACCAATGCAAGTTGTTTGGGGCTGCATCCAATGGAGCCAATTCTCGAATGGCTTCTAACACAAGTTCTTTAGGGAAAGTGGTCAATGTATGTGAAGGACAATGTTCCAAATCTTTGAATAATGGTATACATCCATTTGCCATAATTTCATAATGTCGCAAACAATCCCATCCCCCCTTTTTCATAGTATGTGCAAAAAGAGAACTCCTATACATGGCATTGTATTCTTCTTCTTGATTTGCACCAAACCAATAAGTCGATCTGTCTCCGGGAATGAGTGGAGCAATTTCATGCACTTTATTTTCCAAAGCAGAATCCTCTACAATACACTCATCTGGAATACAATAAGACAATGGATGTATATATTGCCTTACATAATTCTGTATATTTATGGAATACACTTCATGATGTGATAGTGTAGTTATGTTCTGGACGTTATCATTTGTATCTATTTTATCGAGATTTTGACCCCCATAAAATCCCGTCTTTGGAATATAACGCATTTTAGAAGGGGTTTGTGATAAAAAACTCATAAACCAACATAACGTGCTATTGCTATGTATGAGAAATGGACAATCGCGCAATACATGACAATCTTCAAGTACACTTTGTGTTATTTTCACTGGAGTCCATTTATTGAAAAATTCCAAATATTTATGTTCCCAATTATGACGAAGATTATCACATACAATATATAATTTGGGGGGTTGGTCTGTTTCAGAATTCATGCGTTTTGTCATTTCTTTTTCAATAATAGTCAAATAATAACTAGGAGGTATAATATCGCTTCTTTCTCGAGGCAATTGAATAAAATCGTCCAATCGCAACGAAACAAATATATCATTTGCATTCCATACAAATGGGGAGGGTGACCCCTCTGGACGATTCAAAAATTCGCAAATCGTTTGAATACTTCCATCATAACTTATCCAATAATCCTCTTTTGAAGCCATTAATAACTCTATTAATTCTTTTCGATATGGTACATAATATTCACTTTTCTGAAAAAATCCGTCACACCGAACATGTTGACATTCCATGTTCTCTATATTTTTATGTACAACTGCATCCTCCGCATTATTTTCATGTACCACAACAGTTTCTAATTGCAATGCATTGAATTCTTCAATTGGAATATAACTATGACCATACAAATGTGTAATCAATTTGCACATTAAATATTGAAACAATATATTGCCAGTGCGTGCACTTTGTTTTTTTTCGAAACTAACATAATATGTCATAGTAGTGTTTATTAAAACTATAGTATTTCACAATAGAACATTTTTATATATTTTATTTTTTAGTGTTTTTTTGGGTTATTCTAATTTTACACAAATATATTTAGTTGTTATTATAATATAAATATATAATTCGATTACATAAAAATGGAAAAAGACCCTAGAGAACATAACGAAGAAGAAGAACAAGAACAAGAAGAAGAAGAACCTACCATTATTGAAATCCCCGAAAATTTCAAAAGTATTATTTATGATTTTACAAATGATTTAAGTCTGACGTTTCCCGAATATTCGTATTTGTGGCAAAAATGGGCTGATCCATATGTATCTGAAGAAGACATCAAAGAACTCTTTGAATATATTTTAAAAGTATACCCCGAACGTTTTTTCGATATATTATACCAAAATGAAGATATTTTTAAACCCGACAATGATAATAATACGCTATTTTTACCCAATGTGGAATTCAAAATGCTTTTCAACTGCAAAGATTTGAGTGAAACTACCCAAAATGCACTGTGGAAATATTTACAAGTTATATTGTTTTCGATTACCAATTCCATTAAAAACAAGTCCATATTTGGTAACACCTCTGCAATGTTTGACGGAATTGAAGCCGAAGAATTACAAAATAAATTACAGGAAACTATGGTGAGTATTGGCGAGTTCTTTGAGAACTTACAATCCAAATTAGACGAAAAGGATGACTCACAAGACCAGGCAAATGCAAATGAGGATTCTCCACCACAAGAAGATGATTTCGAAAAGATGTTTGAAAACATTCCAGGTATGGATTCTTTTAAGAAAACCTTTGATTTTAAAAACATGAGCAAAAACATGCCCAACCCCGAAGAACTCAATGACCATTTGAAAGGATTATTTGACGGTAAAATCGGCAAAATTGCAAAAGAAATGGCCGAAGAAATTACACAAGATTTGACAGGTATTTTAGGCGAAGATTATTCCGATGTAAAAACCACGCAAGATATTTTCAAAAAATTAATAAAAAATCCCAAGAAAATGATTGATCTTGTAAAGAACATTGGAGGCAAATTAGAGAAAAAAATGAAAAGTGGAGAACTCAACCAAGAAGAAATCATGAAAGAAGCCACCGACATTTTCGGTAAAATGAAAGGAATGGGAGGGGAAGACGGTAACTTTAATGAAATCATAAAGAATTTAATGAAAAATATGGGAGGATTAGGAAAAAACGCAAAATTCAATAAAGGGGCAATGAATACTATGATGAAAAAACAGAGTTACATGGAAAAAATGAAAATGAAACTCGAAAAGAAGAAAGAATTACTTGCGCTTGTAAGTTCACAACAACAATTACAACAATCACAACAGTGTCTTGCGCTAACCAATGAATCTCCTAAGAATTATGTATTTTCAATTCCCAATGACAAACAAGAAAAATCATATGTCAATAAAATGCCTTCTTCTTCCGAAAACGAAAAATCCATTGAAGAATTAATGGCTGATTTAAATTTAAAAGACGAAATACTAGAATCCAATACCCCCAAGAAAAGTAAAAAACCCAAGAAGACAAAAAAATAAAGATTTGATTTCTTCTGTGTTATTTATATAATAAAATTCTATAGTATGGGATTATTCAAATACATTAATGTCAAAGTGTTTCTTATTAGTTTAGCCATTGGACTGTTTGCAGTATATGTTACGATGCCCGACATGCGTAAAATATATGTATATCCCACCCCGGAAAATGTAGACATATTGCAATACAGAGACAAAACATCGAATTGTTTTAACTTTAAACAAAAAGAAGTAAGTTGCCCAAAAGACAAAAACAAAATATTCAAAATACCCGCACAATCATAAATATATATTTTTCAATTCATAATATATATATACTATAATATAATATGAATTTCAAACGACTATTGACTACACCCATTGGTGTGGCATTCATTTCCATTTTACTCGGTGTCGGTTTAGCAACATTATTTCGCAAAGTATGTACTGATAAAAACTGTATTGTGTTTAATGGGCCAGTCATTGATAATATTACCGACAAAACGTACAAATATGGCGAAAAATGCTACAAATATGATGTCGAACCCGCTCCATGCGATTCCAACAAAAAAATTATTGATTTTGCATCTTCTACTGATGAAAATGGGAAAATCATAAAAGACACGAAATTCTTCGGAAAATAATGAAATCATGTTTTGCGCTTTTGTCATAATATTATTTTCGTATAAACTAATATTATGAGTTCTAGTATTACTCGTATTTCCGATTTACCCGATTTACCCGAAAATTTTATTGGTTCGTCCCAGCCACTGAATGAACACACCATGCAAAATACATATGCTCCTATAAACTCACATCCAAATCCGTATGGGAATGGCCAAGGAGGAGGGGCACCCCCCTTGCCACAACCCTCTTACACTGCATTGAGTGTTCCCATGCCCAATCATTTGTCTCCCGATCAACAATCGAGTTTGCAAAACATTCCACAACAACGACTTCCCTCACGCGATATTAAAATCAACAGTTATTCATATAGTCAAGATGAAGAAATCCAGCCCAATTACATTCCCCGAAAAAAAAGTGTGAGATTTAATGAAGATGATGAATATGAGGAATACGAAGAAGATTATGTGGATAAAGAGGATAAATTAACTAAAAAGAAAATCGAGAAACATCGCGAAGAACGTCATCGCACAAAATTAATCGATTTTGTATTAACAGAAATACAAATTCCTGTTTTTGTGGCAGTTTTATTTTTCATTTTTCAAATGAATTTTATAAAGACTCTATTAGTAAAATATTTGAAATTTTTACCTTTGTACAATAGCGATGGCAATCTCAATTTCAATGGCGTTTTATTGAAATCCATTTTGTTTGGAATTTCATTTTATCTTATTTGTAAATTTACCAATTATATAAGTGCTATTTAAACCCTTTACTTGAACAAAGCCCTCAATACGGATTTTCCTAATACAAAAATCCTAACCCATTCCGTTTGAGGAAAGAAGGTTTGCGCCTGCGTTTTGTTCCCTTTTGTGGTTTTTTTGCTGCCTTCTTTTTTGCAGAAAGTGGACGCGACTTTTCATGAGATGAGGAAGATTCCTCGTCGAGTTCTTTTAATTTATTTTTTTCTTCATTAATATCGCGTGGATTATAACGTAAAAACCACGATTGATATTCTTCGCTGTTGCGTTTTTTTGCCAATTCCTTGAATTTTTCCGCTTTCATTGCGCGAATATTTTCTAAGGTTGGCTGCGCTCCAATACACGACAAACTAAAACGTTTTAAAATGCCTTTTTGTTCAAGACGATTGCGTTTTTCCACATCAAACAAAAATTTTGCCATACAAAGAATACGATTTCTATGGGGTAAATATTCCTTTGCATAAATAAATGCCAAATAAAAACTCAACATGGTATCCATGGTCGCCACTTTAATTTCGCTATTTCCGATTTCTACTATATTGTAATTGTGACATCCCATAGGATAATATATCATTGCAACCGAATCTTTACCTACCATAATCTCAATCCGTTCCGAAATGATTTCCCCGATTTCGGGATGTCTTATTTCGCGCACTTCTTTAAATCCCTTTTCTTCCAATTTTTCGCGAACAATTAACGAAAAGCGTTCCGGTTCTTCCGACAATACATCAAAATCGGGCACTTTCTTAAAAAGTCCTTGTTTGTCTTTTGTCATATATTTTGTGTAAAGACTGGTCGCATATGCACCAAAGAAAACCGCTCCTTGTTCAATAAGAGAATCACGGACTGTAACAAATAATTCTTCACTACGAGAACTGTTGGATTTTAATTTCTTTTTAAATTCAAGAGGATTGCATTTATTGTCAGTATCCAATGGATGATATTTATTTAATAAGGTAAGCCGTTTCAATACTTTTTCCCAACGGGAAACATCTCCGGCAGGTCGCGACAGTTCTAAATACATACTCATACGTAAAAAATTGGGGGACGCATATTTAATTCCGGCAACAGTAATCGAATCTTTGAGTAAGGCGTCGAAAATATCAGGATGTAAATACGTAATATCCGCAATTGGAATGAAATTGACAAATACCTTATAGGTTCCGTGGTGAACTCCCGACTTGGCTTCGACTTCTATATATCCGGCTTTGTAGTATATATCCGCCAATTCTTTTGCATGAACTAGGGCGTCTGCTGAAAAAAAATCGTAATCCGGCACTTCAATGTCTTTGTTGTAGAATTGAGCGAATTTCGGAAGTATATTGTTGATTGCCGTTCCTCCATAACAAATGGTTCGTTTTTCGATTAAAAATGTTTCTAAAATTTGTATCATTTTCTTTATATCCTCTGAATTTGCAATTTTCTGTCCCTGTATTTTTTCACTTTCGTCGACCGCGTGACGCAAAATGGCAAGTTCACAGTCTTGAAATGTCATGGATTCGTCGCAATATTCGGATTTGAATTTCCGATGAACATTTTTATTTGTAACCACACTATAATTTCTACTCATGTTATTATATTATAGTTATATATTTTATACTTTTATATATAATGGATTACTAGTTATGTAAGTCTTTAACTCGGACAATAAGATGTATGAATAATTGAAATCAATAAACATGTTTTCATATTTGCGTTCATTTTGTGTTAAATAGGCTTCTTTCAAATAATTCGAATAAGATATGCATGTGACTTGGTATCCATAATCCTTTATGCTTGTAAATACATCCGGATTGGGTTTGATTTCATCCAATGCAGTTTCATCGGATACTACAATTTCAAGTTTAGATTGAGCGGTAGGGTCAGGGGTCTTTGGTGTTATATTGGTATATGTTTTTGAAGAGTTCTTTGTATATTTGTAATTGCATCCTGAATTAACATTATCAACTTTTTTATTATCATCATCACCACATACTATAATAATGGCCTTATCTTTATAAGTATTCAAATAATCAGTAGCAGGGTCTACAACTTGAAAACCTATGTTTGAATAGTTCAAATATTTGTTATAATAAGTATCATTTATTAATTTTGTCAATACATCATCATAAACACGTTTATAATTGGCATTATTACATCGAATATGAATAAACACTGGATCATGTATATTGGTAATATGATAAGTACTTCCGGAATTTTCATTAAATGCCGCATCCAATGTGCATTTTAATACTTCCAATAACGAAATTGCTTCTGGTTTTCCCGATTTAGTTTTATTTGTTCCATCACTATTTTTACAAAAAACGTATGGTTTATTATTTGACATATCCACTTCAAAATCTAAAAACCGGCATCCCTGGGACAAACAGAATTTTACCATTTCGCTACTCAAATAATTTCCAGTAAATGCGGAATTATAAGAGGCTTTCATAAACACATTTTTCAATGTCGTGTTATTATCTACTATGCTAGTTGTATTATAATTTTTATAAACAATAGGTTTATTGTCATTATCTATTTGATATGTAATTTTTGTGGAAATATTTTTGATATCCTTCATAATGGCGTCATAATTAGGATCATCTTTTTCTCCAAAGCCTTCTAGATGTTTTTGTTTTTCTTTTTCCTTATAATAATTTTGTATATTGGATTGAATTTCCCTCCGTTTTTGTAATAAAGAATAAATAATATATGAAAATAATAAAACAATTGCAAGAATTAATAATTTACGACCAATGTGCATTATATAATGTAATTATAAAGAAAATTAAGAGAAAAATACATAATGTATATACTAGGACAATGTATAGGGAGAACATAAAACTATAAAATAATAAAAAATAAATAAACCCTCTTCAATATATATCACTATATATCAATATGGCAGGCGGATTACTCAATATTGTTGCAATTGGAAATAACAATGTAATATTAACAGGGAATCCTACAAAAACATTTTTCAAAGCCGTTTATTCTAAATATACTAATTTTGGATTGCAAAAATTTAGAATCGATTTCGATGGTCTTCGCGATTTGCGATTAACAGAACCCTCGGTTTTTACTTTTAAAATACCACGATATGCAGAATTGTTGATGGATACTTATTTGGCGATTACCTTACCCAATATTTGGAGTCCCATCTATCACCCGATTGCAGAGGACCCTCTCAATAAAGAAACTCCGCATACTGGTTTTAAATGGGCACCATATGAATTCAGATGGATACGCGATTTAGGAACGCAAATCATTAAAGAAGTCTCTATTACATGTGGTTCACAAGTAATACAAAAATATTCGGGTCAATATTTGAGCGCAATGGTAGAACGCGATTTTACAAGAGACAAAAAAGATTTATTCAACAAAATGACTGGAAATATACCTGAATTACACAATCCTGGAAATGCATACAATCGTATAAATGCATACCCGTCTGCCTATTTTACACCCAATACTGATGGTGCCGAACCTTCTATTCGCGGTAGACAATTGTATATACCTATTAATACTTGGTTTACACTCGATAGTCGATGTGCGTTTCCACTTGTTTCATTGCAATATAATGAACTCACAATTAGTGTAACATTGCGTCCTATACAAGATTTATTTCAAATTCGTGATGTATTTGACAGTAAAAATTTTTTTCCATACATAAAACCCGATTTCAATTTACAACAATTCCAAATGTATCGATTTTTACAGACACCGCCATCGGATATAATTGACCCCGAAAAATATGAAAATAAAATATCCACATGGAATGCTGACGTGCATTTAATATCTACCTATTGCTTCCTCTCCAAAGAAGAAGCCCAATTGTTTGCGAGTGACGATCAAGTCTATTTAGTAAAAGACGTATTTGAATACAATTTTTATAATATAATAGGTTCAAGCAAACTGAGTTTGACCTCTTCTGGAATGGTATCGAGTTGGATGTGGTTTTTACAACGCAATGATGTAAATATGCGTAATGAATGGAACAATTATACAAATTGGCCATATAGTAATTTGCCAAGAAATCTTGTGACTGCTCCAAAAACTAGTCCTCGTCTTGCAATCCAAAGTTATGGTCCATATTTTAATCCAAATCCAGATGGTACTAACAGTAGTAATAATACAGGTATTTTTATTACCGGTGATTTTATTGTTAACAATCAAAAAGACATTTTAGAAACAATGGCAATCTTATTGAATGGCGATTACCGCGAAAATGTTCTCCCCCGTGGAATATACGATTATGTAGAAAAATATGTGCGAACTCCCGGATTTGCAAAAGAGGGATTATATTGCTATAATTTCTGTTTAAATACAAGTCCATTTAAATATCAACCCTCGGGTGCCCTCAATATGAGCAAATTCAAAAATATTGAATTAGAACTTACCACCTATGTTCCTTCTTTTGATACTGTAAATTCCCAATTCAATATTATATGTGATGGTGCCGGAAATGCCATTGGAGTCAATAAATCCAATTGGCGTTTATATGAATACAATTTCAATTTAACACTCTTTGAAGAACGCTATAATATTCTTTCTTTTGTTGGTGGAAATTGTGGAATGTTATATGCAAGGTAACTGCATTGTATGAAGGAAAAGAAGAGGAAATAGGTTAGGAATGAGGAGGGTGAATGCATGGAGGAGTGAACGTAGGTATAGACTCGCAAATATTTGTGTAATTTTTGAATTCATTTTGTATAATAGTAATATAAGTTATACTATATTACTATTTTTAATGGATGGGTTACTGAATATATTCAAATCATATATAGATACATTTAGAAAACCTTACACTCCGGATGAAACCGAAAATGAAGATGTGTTGAAATTAGAGGAAAATATTAATAAAATAAAACAACGAAGAAAAAATGCAAACAATTATTCCAATATGGAAACGCTAGAGAACATTTACGACGATTCGTCTGTTCAAGCCGAACAAGGGTCCACTAGTCCGTCTTCCTATAAAGATGAAGTTTTTGTCGAAAATTTTCAAGAAGGGGCTCGTAATAAAGGGAAAAAGTCTTCTTCTTCTAAAAAAGAGGATACTTCCAATCCCGATGCAGTGGATAACACAGACACCAAAGACGATTCATCACCAGCGGAATCGAATAGTAAAGGGAAAAAGGGTAAAAAAGGGAAAAAGAAAGGGAAAAAGAAAGGGAAAAAGGGAAAAAACGGGTTTAAAGAAAAAATAAACAAATTTG
>Ga0214917_10007065_pt1 | contig 11461 bp, 12 predicted proteins | sample LL_1208_BB_MetaG_FD_177983 | JGI IMG/M metagenome (GOLD analysis project Ga0214917, IMG submission 177983) | Freshwater microbial communities from Lake Lanier, Atlanta, Georgia, United States - LL_1208_BB | ecosystem: Environmental > Aquatic > Freshwater > Lake | place: USA: Georgia | collected...
GCCTTGAAATAGTCGATGATGTCGGACTGCAACCGGATCGTGACGGGTTTCTTCAGCCGCTTGGCGTAGGGGTTCCGGCGGGCGCGACTGAAGTCATAGGATTTTCTCATTTCTTTTTCTCCTCGTATGTTTTCCTTTCCTGATTTCCGGCCAACCGGGCCGAGATCAGGCGGATGACCTTGCCTCCTTGGCGAAGACAGTGCACCACCACCAGCACCCGGTCGTGCAGGCTGCACCCCAGCAGGATGAACCGGGCCTCGGATTTCGAATGGTCCGGGTCATCGATCAATAGGGCCTGCTCGTCGTGGAACACCGTCCTCGCCTCCTCAAACGTGACCCCGTGCTTGGCGGTATTAGCGGCCGCCTTGCGCGGATCCCATTCAAAGGAGAGCTCTGCCATCTGTATAATAGCAATACACTGTATTTATAATAATGCAACCCGCCTATTCCCCGATCCACCCAATCAACTTAAAGTATCCCTGCCTCTCCCCTCACCCCTTTGTAGAAATTTGACCTTTCTTCCCCTTGTGTACGAAGCTGTTTCGTATAGAATCCACCCATGGAGCCGATCATACGGATGTTGACCCTGACGGGGCGCAAGGGCGGGTTGCGGCGGACCGAGGCCAAGGCCCTCAACGCCCGGCAGAATATCCGGTTGCGTTGGCATCCCCGGGACCGGGAGGGAATCATTCCCATCCCGGCCCTGATCGACGGCGCCTGGTATCGCGGGACCGGGCGGACCGGGCCGGTCGCGTTATGGGACGGCGCGCGGGAGCTGTTTCGCACCGTGGGCGTGCAGTCGTGGCCCGATCCCCAGGCCTATCCCAAGGTCCGCCGCCGGATCACCGGCTTGAAGAGCGAGCGCCACGTCTCCTCCCCCGGCGGCACCTTTGCCCCCGCCGAGATTATCGCCTTGTGAAGCGTTCCCTGGGCACGCGCCTGGAGATCGACCGGGCTCTGACGGAGCTTGGCCGGCAGTTGGCCAGGCTCGATGCCGGGGAAATCCGCATCCTTTGCGGTGGGCTGGAAAACCAGTCCGGCTTTTCGCCGGAAACTGTCGGAAATCCTTCAAGCCATCGGCTTTCCGCGCCAATCCCGATCCGTGTCCGCCTTCCAACCACGGAAATAAGCGCCATCCACTCACCCTGCCAGAAGGGGTAAGACATCCGCGGGGCGAGGATCGCTCCACCGCGCCCCAGTTTTTTTGGGCCCCCAAAACAGCCGCGGGTTCAATTTCGCCACCCGTCCTGGTCCAGATCGATACCCTCCCCCTATCCCCATCATCCTATATTCCTAGGAATGTAGGACGATTCGACCCATAGGCAAAATACAAGGTCGGCTTACTCAAAGCTCGGACCCTCCAAATTCATACGGAACTGGTTTCCCTCCTCGTCCCGGGAATGCGCCACTTTATAAGAATACTTTCGTAAACGGGTTTCACGGAGATAAATTAGCGTGAAATTTCATTCTCCTCCCAGGCTCTTCCATCCTTATAGGCCGTGCCCGCCTTCCACTGCCCCTGTTCCCAAAGAAAGGGCACCGTGATCCTGCGCTCTCCGGCGCGATCCGCACGGAAAACCTCCGCCTCGGCGTAATCTTTCGCCTCAAATCTGGGCACGTCGCTCAGCCGGTATCGGGCCGCCTCTTCCCGGTCTTTCCGCGCCACCATCACCAGCGCGGTCTTGGGCTCCCACCCTTCCGCCCGGATTCTTTCCACCAAAGGGGCGGAAAGTTTTTCCTCCAGCTCACCGTGTTTTCCCTCATTCGCCTTTTGGATCATCCCCTCCACCTCGGACATGAACCGCGTGCGCGGATCCGGACCACACCCCTGGAGACAAATTGTCCCCAAGAACAGCCCCACCACCCTGAAACTTGCCTTGGAAAAAGCCATCGGTTCGCTTCATTAAACACACCCTTTTCCATGGCTAAACCAAAACCTGCCCGTACCGGACCCAGCCTCGGCCAGGAGGTCATCGCCCTCGCCATCCTCGGCACGGGCATTCTCCTCCTGCTCGCCCTCTTTTCCTTTGATCCCCGCGACCTCTCCTTCTACTCCCAACCGCCCCAAAACCCCAAAGCCAACCTCGTCGGTCCAGCCGGCGCCTACCTCGGCGGCATTCTCTTCCTTCTCTTTGGCCTGGGTTCCTACCTTTTCCCGGTCGTCCTCATCACCGGAGGCCTTCTTCTCTTCTTCGCCAAGGAGGTCCGCTACTCCCAAAAGTTCCTCCTGCTCGGAATCCTGCTCGTCACCGGAGCCTGCCTGCTCCAGTTGGCTGCCCCGGTCTTCGGCCCCTCCCTCGCCAACCCGCTCTTTTCCGGCGCCCATGGGCTCGACGGCGCCCCCTCCCCCGCCGGCAAAATGCCCGGCGGCTACATCGGCTACTTCCTCAACGACAAGTTCCTCGCCCCCATCCTCGGCACCGTCGGCGCCGTCCTGGTTTTCGGCCTCTCCTACCTCGTGGTCCTGGTTCTTCTGTTCGAATTCCGTCCCGCGGAACTGGCCCGCGCCTTCGGCGAGGCGGGTCGCGCCATTGTCGATCAGTACTGGGACTACCGCATCCGCAAGGCCGCCCCGGACGAAAGGCTCCAGCTCGAACACAAGAAGCTCGAGATCGAGCAAAAACGCCTCCACCGCCGCCTGGCCCGGGAAAAAGCCGAGGCCGCCAAAAAAACCGCCGAGCCCGCCCCGGCGGCCGCCACCCACCGTCCCGCAGTCAAAATTGTCGACACCACCATCACCCCTTTGCCATCCGCCCTGCCCGGCGCCACCTCCCCCAAGGGCAAATCCACCCCGCCCAAAACGGAAAAAATCGAGAAACCGGAAAAGGCCGACACCAAGATCAAGGATCTCGGCAAACCCGTCTCCCCCCTCGCCACCCTTTCCGCGGAAACCCCCGCCGAGTCCTCCCCGACCCCGCGCCCCAAGGCGATCAAACCCCCCACCCCCGCCGCCGTCCGTCCCTCCTACGACGCTTACAAGCTCCCTTCCATCGATCTTCTGCAGAAATCGGAAAAGGAGACCCGTCCCACCTACACCGAAGACGAGCTCAAGACCAACCAGCAGCGCATCGTCGAAGCCCTCGCCCATTTCGACATCGAGGTCAGCCCGGGCGACATCACCCGGGGCTCCACCATCACCCGTTACGAGCTCTATCCCGCCCCCGGCGTCCGCGTGGAGCGCATCGTCAATCTCGAGCGCGACCTTGCCCGCACCATGAAGGCCGAACGCATCAACATCCTCGCCCCCGTCCCCGGCCGCGACACCGTGGCCATCGAGGTTGCCAACTCCGCCAAAATCAAAGTCCTTCTCCGGGATCTGCTCGAATCGGGCGAATGGTCAGGCTCCCGCGCCCACCTGCCCGTCTCCCTGGGCAAGGACGTCTACGGTGCCACCCTCGTCGACGACCTCGCCGATCTCCCCCACCTTCTCATCGCCGGCACCACTGGTTCAGGAAAGTCGGTCTGCATCAACACCCTGCTTCTCAGCCTGCTCTACCGTTTCGGTCCCGACGATCTTCGCCTGATCCTCATTGATCCCAAAGTGGTCGAACTCCAGGTTTACAATCGCCTCCCCCATCTGGTCGTTCCCGTCGTCACGGAGCCCAAGAAAGTCCTGCTCGCCCTCAAATGGGTCATCAATGAAATGGAAAAACGGTATCGCTACATGGCCAAGGCCGGTGTCCGCAACATCACCACCTACAACTCCCGCTCCCGTGCGCCCAAGAGTGTGGAGGAGCTCGATCTCGCTCCCCGCCTTGAGGGCGAGGAACCCGCCGCCCCCTCCGCCGAGGAACCGCTCCCTGACCGCCTCCCCTACATCGTCGTGATCATCGACGAGCTCGCCAACCTCATGCAGGTCGCCCCGGCCGAGGTGGAAAACGCCATCGCCCTGCTCTCCGCCAAGGCCCGCGCCGCCGGCATTCACCTCGTCATTGCCACCCAGACGCCCCGTGCCGCCGTCATCACCGGAGTCATCAAAACGAACGTTCCCGCCCGCATCGCCTTTCAGGTCCCATCGGGCGTCGATTCCCGCGTCATCCTCGACGAGTCCGGGGCCGAAAACCTGCTCGGCAAGGGTGACCTTCTCTATCTCCGCCCCGGCGCAGCCAAACTCATCCGCGCGCAGGGGGCCTTCGTCACCGAAGAAGAAGTGGGACGGGTGATCGACTTCATCGCCGCCCAAGCCAAGCCGTACTACGAGCAGGAAATCCACGCCAAAATGACCAAACCCTCCACCGGGAATTCGGAACTTTCCGAAAAAGACGAGGAATTGATGTCACGCTCCCTTGAGGTCATCAAACAGGAAAAACGGGCCTCTACCTCGTTGCTACAGAGGAGGTTGGGCCTGGGCTATGGGCGCGCAGCGTGGGTGATTGATCAATTCGAGTCTAGGGGTATTATTGGGCCAAAGGATGGCGCTAAGGATCGGGAGATCCTCGTCGACCTTGATACGGTCCAATTATGAAAACCCAAGAAGCCCCGAAGTCCGAAAGAAGCGATCACGCGTCCGTTGGCTCCCAGTTGAGCGTCGCCCGCCTTCGTCACGGTTGGACCGTTGAGGAAGCCGCCGCCCGCACCCGTCTCCACGCCAACGTTATCCGCCATCTGGAGGCCGACCGCTTCGACAAGCTCCCCAGCCTGGCGTACATCCGCGGCTTTCTCCGGATCTACGCCCGGGAACTCGGCCTGGACCCCAAGGTCATTCTTCGCGAGTTCCAGCCCAACGCCTCCGAGGCTGAGGACTCCATCCTCGATCTCCGCCCGGAAATGCTCGAGGCCCTCCCCACCCGTGCCGCCGAGCCGATCGTCACCAGCCGGAAGCTTGGCTTCGGGGTTCTTGCCGGTGCCGCCGTGTTTGTTTTTGCCGTCCTTGGCATCCAGATGTATCGGGTCTGGCCCGTCAAATCGCCCAAGGATCCCTCCACCCTCGCCCCCATCGGGGCCGACCAAAAACCCGAGGCGCCCGCCCAACCGGAAGCCACGAAAGCAAAAACCACGGGGGAGGAAACTTTTGTCAAAGCCGCGGTGCCGGTCAAACCGGCGGAGCCGGCCGCTCCGGCTGCGGCCCCCGCCACAACTCTTCCTCCTGTCCAATCTTCCGACCAAGCTCCGTCCAAACCCGCTGTTCCCCACCAACTGAGGATTTATGCCAAGAAAGATACCTGGGTCCGCATCGTGGCGGTGAAGGACGGCAAGGAGGAGGTCTTGTTTGAAGACACCATCGACGAGGATGACATGATGCCCCGCAAGCGGGACGATGCCTGGAAGGCCGACTCCTTTATCGTCACCACCCGCGAGGCTGCCGACGCCGAAATCATCTTCAACGACTCAAACTTCGGCACCTACGAGAAACCCGGCCCCCAAACCTTCCGCCTCCCGGCCCGCTAGGCCGGATCGGATCGCCTTTCTGCTTTTATGTCGGCCAAAGTCGGCCTGATTTCGCTCGGTTGCGCCAAGAATCTCGTGGATTCCGAGATCATGCTCGGCCACCTCCGTTCCGCCGGCATGGACCTCACCGCCGACTCCGCCGAGGCCGACGTGCTCATCGTCAACACCTGCGCCTTCATCGACTCCGCCAAAACGGAAAGCATCCAGGCCATCCTGGAGGCCCACCGGGACCGCGGCCTGCAGCGCCGCCGGACGAACCAGCGACTCATCGTCGCCGGCTGCATGTCCCAAAGATTTTCCTCGGAACTGGCCGGTGAGATGCCCGAGGTGGATGCCTTCATCGGACTGGATCAGCTGGAGGAGGTCGCTCCCGTCGTTCGTCGCGTTCTCGCCCGCGCCCCCGACGCCCCGCCGGAAGACCTCGTCCCCGATCAGCTCCCCGTCTACATCCCGGACTTCAACACCCCCCGCTGGCGCCTTACCCCGAAACACTACGCCTACGTAAAAATCGCCGAGGGCTGCAACCACCCCTGCTCCTTTTGTGTCATCCCGCAGATGCGCGGAAAACACCGAAGCCGCACCATCGAATCCGTCCGGCGCGAGGCCGAGCGCCTTGTGGCCGAGGGAGTCAAGGAACTGCTTCTGATTTCCCAGGACACCACCTACTTCGGCATGGATCGATGGACGGAAGGTCGCAGCCCTCGCGCCAAGGTCACTTCGGAACGCGGGGAAAGCCTCATCGACCTCCTGGAGGCCCTCCACTCGATCCAAGGAGAGTTTTGGATCCGGCTCCTCTACACCCATCCCGCCCACTGGTCGGATGAGCTCATCGCCGCCATCGCACGGATGCCCAAGGTGGCCCGCTATGTCGACATGCCCCTCCAGCACATCGAGGAAGGGATGCTCCGCGACATGCGGCGCGAAACCTCCGAAGCCCACATCCGCGAGCTCGTCGCCAAGCTCCGCGCCGGCATTCCGGGTCTGGCTATCCGCACCACCTTTATCGCCGGCTTTCCCGGGGAGACGGACGCCCAGTTCGAAACCCTCCTGGAATTCATCCGCGAGGCCAAGTTCGACCGGATGGGTGTCTTTACCTATTCCCAGGAGTCCGGCAGTCGCGCCGCCAAGATGCCGGGCCAGATTTCCACCGCCGTCAAAAAGGCCCGCTATCGCAAGGCCATGGCGGCCCAACAACAGGTGGCGAAGGAACGGGCTGCCGCCCAGGTCGGGAAAACCCTGCGTGTCCTCGTCGATACCCCCGACACCGCCCGGACCGAGGCCGACGCCCCCGAGGTCGACGGCAAAGTCCTCCTCTCCCGCCCCCTCACCCCCGGCACCTTTGCGAACGTCACCATCACCGGGCACAAAATCTACGACCTTCTGGCCTGATTTTCTTAAACGTAAACCTCAGCGTTATCGACCGGAGTTTCATTTAGCCTTGGACCACCTGGCTTGCCGCCTTCCCTTCATCTTCATCTTCATCTTAATCTAGTCCTGTGACGATTCCCGACTGGCTTACCCTCGCCCGAGTGGGCGCCACTTTTGTGCTCCTTATCCTCCTCCAGGCCTGCGCCCACCCTCCCGTCCCCGTTTGGACGGCCTGGCTGGCCCTCCTCTTGTTTGTCGCTGCTGCCCTGACCGACTGGCTGGACGGTCACCTCGCCCGCAAATGGAAGATCGAGTCCGATTTCGGACGCCTTTTCGATCCTCTTGCCGACAAACTTCTCGTGGTCGTGGCCTTTGTCGGCCTGCTGGGGGCGGGCTTGCTTCCCGTCTGGTTCGTCTCCTTGGTTGTGGCGCGCGAATTTCTCATCACCGGCATCCGCCTGGTTGCCGGCCAGAAAGGCGTTGTCCTCGCGGCTGAGAGTGTCGGCAAACACAAGACCGTCACCCAGATGGTCACCGCTACCCTCGGGTTGCTTCTGCTTGCTTTGGATCCCGCCCATCAAACCGGCCGGGTGGTTCTTGAGGCAGCCGTCTGGATCACCGCCGTGGTCACGGCCGGCTCCGGTCTCTGGTATCTCAAGGCCAACTACCCGCTGCTCGTCAAACACACCATCCGGAGAAAAAAGAAATGAGCCTGGGATTCAAGGAACTGGCTTCGGTTTGTGAGGCCGTTGCCGCCGGCCGCCAGTCTATCCTCCTGCGCAAGGCCGGTCTGCGGGAATCCACCGCAGACAGCGTTTTCGAAAGCAGGTCCTTCTATCTCCTGCCCACCCGCTACCACGATAACCCGAAGGCCGGTTCTTCGGACGGTTTCACCATCTCCCTCCATGTCCACATCATCCAGTCGGGTGACTTGCTGGAATGGTCCCGGGTTGAAAAACTTTTGCCTCTGACCGCCTACGATCCAAAAACCATTAGGGAGCACTTCGATTCACGGGACGAAAAGCTTTTGCACTTCGCCCACATCCGGGCCTTTCGTCTCGAACCGGTCTGGCCCCTGCCAACCTCTCCCGCCCTATCTGGTTGCCGCTCCTGGTTTCAACTTCCAAATCCACCCACCGGCCTGAAAGAAAGCCCCGTTCCGGAAACCGACATCACGCGCCAGACCGCCAAACTTCTTTCATGAAACTGGAAGACACCATTCTCGACATCCTCGGCAAAGCCCAGAAGGGCCAAGGCATCACCGATCGCGACCTTTGTAAAACAGCCAGCATCGGCGTCCCGGAACTCAACTCCATCCGCTCCGGCCGCCGCGAGCCGGCCGCGTTGGATCGGCTTTCCCGCGCTCTCGGCCTGCGGGCCGACCAGATCGCCGACATGGCCAACGAAACCTGGCAGGCCCCCACTGTGGCACTTCCCTCCGGCGTGATGATGTTCAGCACCCCGTTCGCCGATCTCACCGTGAACCATTACCTGATCTGGGATCCCGCCACCCTCAAGGCGGTGGCGGTCGATGCCGGCACAGACGCGGACGCTCTCTTCGCCGCTCTCGACCGCCACAAGCTCACCCTGACGATGATTGTTCTGACCCACAGCCACGGCGATCACGTTCTCGAGCTGGATCGGATCCGCGAAAAGACTAAGGCGCAATCCTTTGCGCCGGAGGCGGAACCCATTGCCGGATGTAAGCCGGTCAAAAATAACCAACATTTTAAGGTCGGCGACCTCACCCTCACCGCCCACACCGTTCCCGGCCACTCCCTTGGCGGCACCGTCTACGAGTTTCGCGGCTTGGAGAGCCCTGTCGCTGCCGTTGGCGACGTGATCTTTGCGGGCTCGGTCGGCGGGATCCGCGCCCGCTGGAAACCCGCCCTCGAGTCCATTCGCGCGGGGGTGCTCACCCTCCCTCCCGAAACCATCCTTCTTCCCGGTCATGGTCCGCTCACCACCGTGGCTCACGAGAAGGCCCGCAATCCCTTCTTCCCGTGAAAGTCGTGGTCCTGCTTTCCGGCGGGCTGGACTCCGTCACCGTCCTGCACCACATGGCTGCGACGGAACAGGTGGTCACCGCTCTTAGTTTCGATTACGGCGCCAAGCACAACGCCCGGGAACTGCCCTGCGCGGCCGACCAGTGCCGCGCTCTCCGCATCCCCAACCGGGTGGTCCCGCTCACCTTTCTTGCCGAGGCCTTCAAGTCGGACCTGCTGAAAAGCGGCGGAAAAATTCCCGACGGCCATTACGAGGAGCAGACCATGAAAAAGACCGTCGTGCCTTTCCGCAACGGCGTGTTTCTCTCGCTCGGCACCGGTTACGCGGAAAGCTTGGGCGCGGAGGCCGTCGCCATCGCCGCCCACGCCGGCGACCATACTATCTACCCAGACTGCCGCGAGGAGTTCCTCGGACCGATGGCCCAGGCCATGGCAAAGGGCACCTACGCCGGCATCAAACTGCTGCGTCCGTTCGTCTCCATGGACAAGGCTGCCATCGTTCGCCGCGGCGGAGAGCTGAAGGTCGACTACGCCCGCACCTGGTCCTGCTACAAGGGCGGTCTTCTCCATTGCGGCACTTGTGGCACCTGCATCGAACGTCGGGAGGCTTTTTTAAATGCCGGCGTTCCCGATCCCACTCCCTACGTCACCACCCCCGAACTCCCGCCGAAACCAGTTCCCGTTTCCTGATGCGGATCGCGGAGATTTTTTATTCGATTCAGGGGGAAGGCCTCCTCGCCGGCGTGCCCTCCGTATTTGTCCGCACCTCCGGATGTAACCTGCGTTGCCACTGGTGTGACACTCCTTATGCCTCCTGGAGACCCGAGGGGCCGGAAATATCCGTGGAGGCGGTCCTCCAAAAGATTTCAGAATGGAACTGCCGCCACGTTGTTCTGACCGGCGGAGAACCGATGATTGCCCCCGATCTCCCGGCCTTGGCCGCTGGGTTGCGAAAAGCCGGCAAACACATCACGATCGAGACCGCCGCCACGGTTTTGCCGACAGGGATCGCCTGCTGCCTCGCCTCCCTGAGTCCCAAGCTCTCCAACTCTACCCCTTCCGCGGAGCGAGATCCGGCATGGGCAAAAAAGCACGAGGAGACGCGGCTGCGGTCGGATGTTATCGCCGAGTGGATAAAAAATTACGACTTCCAGCTTAAGTTCGTGGTCTCTTCCGAAAAGGATCTGACAGAAATCAAAGGCCTCTTATCCCGCCTTCCACCTGTCCCCTTGGACCGTGTCCTCCTCATGCCCGAGGGCACCGACTCTAAAGCTCTCGCCACGCGCGCCCCGTGGCTTGTCGAAATCTGCAAACGGGAAGGCTTTCGCTTCTGCCCCCGGCTACAGATTGAATTATTTGGCCACACTCGGGGCACGTAAGCCGGGCACGGTCTCAATCTTCATCTTAATCCTAATCTTAATCGAAAAACGGCAGGGCCGTTTTACACAATCTTCACAATTCGACCGCTAGCCGCCCCAGTGTCTAACGCCGCCAATTCCAGAATTTGCGTCACCACCTCTTCCGGCTTCTTGCCCCCCTTGTGCATTTCTGTGTCGAGGAACGGAGGTTCCACTGCGTTGACCAGCACATCGGCTCCCTTCACCTCGTAAGAAACGGCCTTGGTCAGGGAATCGAGGGCACACTTGGAGGCGCAGTAAGCAGAGGCTTTGGGCAAGTGTTTGATGGGCGCGCTGATGTTTACGATGCGCCCGAAACCCCGCTGGATCATCCCCGGCAGGATCGTCCGGATCAGGAGGTATGGCCCCCGCACGTTGGTGGCCATGATTTTGTCCCATTCCTCGATGGGCAACTCCTGGACCGACTTGAGGCCGGTGATGATCCCGGCGTTGTTGATAAGAATTTCGATGGGCCCACTTTTCTCCGCCTGTTTCACTCCCTTCTCTACCGACTTCGGATCGGTGACGTCCATTTCGACGGCGGTGCCCACACCTCCGGCCTTGGTTACCCCCTCGGCGGTTTGCTGGATCCGATCCTTTCTTCTTCCCGCGCAGATCACCTTCGCCCCTGCTTGCCCCGCCGCCACTGCCATCGCTTTTCCCAGCCCCGATCCTGCCCCCGTAATCAAAACGGTTTTATCTTTTAGATTCATGCTCGATAGGGGCAAGCAGCTGGCTGCTCGCCCGATTGATATTATTCATTTTTTTGTTCAGGAGTAATGGAAGGGGTTGCCGCGTTGGTCTCGATCAACTGAGGTTGGACCACCACCGGCCTCGGATAGGCCCAAAGGATGAACTCACTGCGGTCAAACCAGTTTCCCGCGGGCATGATGAGGGTCGACCCCGTCCACTCCTGGCCCGGGCGTGACCGAACCGGAAAGTAACCTGTCGCCCCTAAAAGCGCCGCCTGCTGGGAGGGGGCGAGAAGGAACTCCACAAACCGCAAGGCCATTTCACTGCGGGAAGAGTCTTGCCGGATCCCCGCCACCTCAAAATCCACAATGGTTCCGTTGGGAAGCACCGCCCAACGGATCAGGCCTCCGCCTGCCTGCGGATCCAGGACTAGCCTCCAGGAAGGAAGAAAGCTCAACTGCACCTGCCCGTCCTTCAGTCCCCGCCAGCAATCCTCCTCCGGGGCCAGTTTGCCTGCCAACGCCGCTTCGGCTTGCTGCCGAGCCGTGGACTGAACCGCTTCACCGCCGAAGTTGATGGGTCGTCCCTGCGACTTGATCCACAGCGCCG
>Ga0214917_10007066_pt1 | contig 11461 bp, 11 predicted proteins | sample LL_1208_BB_MetaG_FD_177983 | JGI IMG/M metagenome (GOLD analysis project Ga0214917, IMG submission 177983) | Freshwater microbial communities from Lake Lanier, Atlanta, Georgia, United States - LL_1208_BB | ecosystem: Environmental > Aquatic > Freshwater > Lake | place: USA: Georgia | collected...
AACACAAAATTAGGGGAGTATACAACTGTGTTCTACTGTTATTTTGACCATAAATGATGCTATATTAACAAATTAATTTGATTTACGTTAAAAACATGTTAATATAATATTAATTTTACTTATATTGGGAAATGTCTATAACAGGAAAAGCAAAAGATTAAACCAATGAAGTATTATTTACTTATCATCACTTAAAAAATCATATTTTTTTCTTTGGCCCATACACACAATGGCGACAACCACTTTTACAACAATGTCCTCTCAATAGATGATAAAATTCAGTGAATACCCATTTTCTCGAATCGATATAATAGTGAACATTTTCGACTAATTCAGTTGGTTTTAAGGGAAATAATGGGTTTCCTTCAGTGCCATTTATATCTAATTCATTTTCAATAATATACAACAATGTATTTTCGCTAAGATATAATCCATTCGTATGATATTTTTCTTTCAATTGAAGTATTTGATTATGATTTTCAGAATGCATTTTCATGATTTTATGATTATTTCATCAATTGAGCAAGATTAAACGCTGTGGACATCAGATTTTTTTCGGTATTTTCTAAAGCCTCATTTAGGGTACAAGGTCCCTGGGCTATACTAAAAGCAGCCTTGAGCCCCAGATTATTTAATTGGTCAATATCTAGAGACAGGGCACCACAGAGGGCAATTACCGGCTTATTATATTTTTGAGCAATTTGACAAATACCTTTTACTAACTTTCCCTGCAAGGTTTGTTTATCCAAAGAACCCTCTCCTGTAATAATTAAATCCATATCCTTTATATTTTTTTCTATTTGAGTATATTTTAAAATCAGTTCTATGCCAGACCTTAAAGAGGCATCTAAAAAAAAACTCGTTCCAAAGCCAAGACCTCCGGCAGCCCCTGCCCCGGGCAAATTTTGTTTAACTTTATTATTCAGTTGCGAACAAATGCCATAAAAATGCTTTAGTCCATTATCTAACTTTTTTACAGCCAAAGCATCAGCGCCCTTTTGAGGGGCAAAAACATAGGCAGCACCATTCGGACCATAGAGTGGGTTCTCAACATCACATAAAATTTCAAATTTAACTTTACTCCCAATAAACTTTGCTGGGGGTAATATTTGAAATACTTTAATCAAATCATTTCCAATGGGTTCACAATCTTCACCGTTTTCGTCTAAAAATTTCCAACCAAGCGCTTTAGCCATTCCCATACCGGCGTCATTTGTTGAAGAACCTCCTAATCCAATGAGAACTTCCTCTACACCTAATTTACAGGCATGATTGATTAATTCACCGACACCATAGGAAGAAGTTAGCAATGGATTTCTTTCAGATGAATTTAAATCCTGTAAGCCTATGGCTTGTGCTACTTCAATAACGGCTATTTTTCTGGATGAGGAATAAAGATAGTGGGCTACTTTTTTTCGCCTTAAAGCATCATCCACTTCGACTTTTATCAAGTCCATTGGTAAGTATAACTTAAGAATATCTATAAGCCCTTCACCACCGTCGGCGAGAGGGAAGCATAATACTTCTGAGAAGGGGTTTGCTTTTAACCATCCCTGTTTAATGGATTTACATACTGTTAAGGAATCAGCTGCGTCCTTAAAACTATCCATAGCGACAATCACTTTCATTTATCTTATTTTTAAAAAACAAAATATCCTGTCCGTTTAATATACGAACAGGATATTTACAACAAAAGAAATTCCACTATTTATTGGGCGTCTTTAGTACTTTCATAAAGAAATACAAAGTAAAACCAGTAACAATTATTACAGAACCCAACCACATGATTAAAGCTGAAGCATTCATATTATATTTTTTAGTTGTTAACATTTACATGAACTGAATTATTTTGTTTACGCTTTCGATAGGCAACAAAAACTAATAATGCAATTCCAACCCATAGCGTAAGTAAGAGTAAGCGGGAGATATTCTGGAAGAAAATTGTTTTCTTTATTTTTTCTGCCTCGGCTCCTGTGGCAGTTAGTAGGTCATTATTTAATTTAACCTGGGTGATTTGTTCCCAAATTCCAGGTAAACTTGAAAAAAACACCCATCCAAGAAGTAAGGGAGTAATGACTAAAATGATATATTTAAAAACAACTGGAACTTTAATATCTGCGCCAGAAATAATCTCTGCCCATCCTTTTTTAATTCCAAAAATCCAGGCAAATAATACAGTTTCAAAAAGCGCAAAAACTACTAAAGAAACGGTACCTGCCCAATAATCATATTCATCAAAAACGCCATATTGAAAAAACACAACGGTAGGTAATCCCAAAATAAAAACAATAACACCGAAGGCTAAAGCGGAAGAACCACGTTTCCAGTTAAATTCATTTTGCAGGAAACCCATTACAGGGGTACCCATTGCTAATGAAGAGGTTATTCCAGCAAAAAATAATAATCCAAACCAGGCAACGCCTGCTATTATAGCTAAGATGGGTCCCCATTGCTGAAACAGGTAAGGCAGCGTTCTGAATCCTAATCCTAAGCCACCAACTTCATTCACCAAAGCCTTCATACCATCAATACCGAAATAACCAACGGTAATAGGGATCAGAATAGCGCCCCCTAATACAACTTCGACAAATTCATTCATCCAGCCTGCACTCATTGCATTGAGGGCTATATCATCTTTTTCTCTCAGGTAGGACGCATAACACTGAATACTACCCATTCCAACAGACAAGGTAAAAAATATCTGTCCAGCCGCAGCCAGCCAGACTTTAGGGGACCAGATGGTGTCAAAATTAGGAGTCCATAAAAAATTTAATCCTTCAGTACCGTTGTATTCAGCGCCATTGGTTCCTGCTTGAAGGCTAATACCTCGTACGGCAAGAAAGATGCCAAAGAATATGAGTAAGGGCATACCCACCATGGCAACTTTTTCTACCCCTCCACTTAAACCTTTAGAAAGAATATAGGTATTTAATACCAAGCAAATGATCCAAAACAAAAAAGGTTGAGTTCCATTAAGACCAGTATATTCAACAAAAACATTTGAAACCCCCTCCCTGTCTAACCCGGTAAAGGTTCCGCTTATTGAATTCCAGACATATCCAAGAGCCCAGCTTTCTAAATAGCAATAATAGGCTGCTACGGCAATATTTGTAAAAATACCAAATACGCCGATATATTTCCATAAGGATTGATTCGGTGCAAGACTATCTAAAATAAAGGGGGTTGAATGGTGGCCAAATTTTCCTCCAAATCTACCCATTGACCATTCAATAAATAAAAGGGGGATACCCATTAATAGAAAACAAACAAGATAGGGAATGATAAACGAGCCACCTCCATTTTGAATGGCCTGAACAGGAAATCTTAAAAAATTACCCAATCCAACAGCATTTCCAGCCATTGCTAATACCAATCCGACTCTCGTACCCCAGCCTTCTTTCGATCCTGTACTACTCATATTGTAATGATTTTTAATGAATAAAATATAGACCTCAAGGAGAAGCCTTTTAAATGCTTTGTGAAAATAACAAAACTAAGTTAAAAACTTGCTATTATCCATTTTATATAAAATAAAATACTTCCTGATATGATATTGAACCTTAACATTTACTTGTATATTCGATTTATAAATTAGGTCAGTATGCATATAAAACCTTTTTCTGCCATTTTACCCCCTGAGCAATTTGGTTTTGAAATTGATACTTTTTGTGATGCCGCCCGAAATCATCTGTCAAAAGCTTTTCTGCCCTTTAAAAAACCGTTACCCCAAAAAGAAGGTATTTTTATTATAGAAATTGTTTCTGAACAACAAAAATCAACTGGAATTATTTGCTTGACTCATATCAATGATTATCAGGAGAATAGATTAAAAGCTCATGAAGAAACAATTCACTCTAAACTTAAGAAACAGAAAGAGTATCTTGCAAAACAAGGCACTTTCATCAAACCTGTATTAGCTGCTTTAGAGGAAAATGCAGCACTTACTGCTTGGATTGATAAAGGAATGTTGAATCCTGTTTTCAAGTCATATCATTCCGCGAAAAGAAACCAATGGTACAATCTTTGGCTCGTTGAAAATATTACTTCAATAGGGGAGATTAAAAATCTTTTTAAAACTAAAATAAACCAAGCCTTTATCGCTGATGGCCATCACCGCTGTGCAGCAAGCAGTTCATTGTTCGATGAGGGAAATGCCTGTTTTAACTATTTACTTACGGCTTATTTCCCTATTAATCAATTAGAAATTCGAACTTTTCATAGAATTTATTCTTTGATTAATCAGACAGATACAGACCTTTTATTATCTCATTTATCAGAACATTTAATTTTAACTCCTTTATTGTCACCTGACTTGCCTGAAAATAAAAATGAAATATTGTTAGGATTAAAAGATGCCTGGTATCTTGGCATTTTTAAAAACGTAAAACCACAAAAACCAATGGTCATCATGTTTGAAGAGTGGTTAATAAATATAATTGACATTAAAAAATTATCCAATATATATTATCCTGAAGACGATGTTTCCATTCAGTCAGTTGTGGCGGATAGAAAGGGAACTAATCCGATTTTAGCAATAAGTTTATTTCCTATACCTAAGGAGGATTGGGTATATGCTGTGAAAAATAACTTTTTTTTCCCACCAAAATCAACCAGATTTATGCCTGCTTTGAGAAGTGGATTAACTATGTTTGATTTCAAAAATGAAGTAATCTCTTTGAAATAAGAAAGAACTTTAAAAACCTATCCATTTATGATACGTAAAATAAGCGCAGATTATGTTTTTCCTGTTTCCACGGAGCCTGTAAAAGAGGGGATTATCACTTATGACGATCAAAGTGGAGAAATTTTCTCCGTTGATGCTCCATCAGGGAGAAATATGGAGGGTATAGAATATTTTCCAGGCATCTTAATTCCCGGATTCATCAATGCACATTGTCATCTGGAACTTTCACATTTAAAGGGACAAATTCCAACTGGAACAGGACTACTTCCTTTTTTAAAAGCAGTCGTAACCTTAAGAGAATTTCCACAGGAGTTTATACAGCAGGCCATTGAGGCACAAGACCAAGCTATGTGGGAGGCAGGAATCATGGCTGTGGGAGATATCTCAAATAAGATAGACACCGCTAATTGTAAAAGGAAAAGTCCCATTCGTTATGCTACGTTTATCGAATTTTTCGATTTTATGCAGTCTCATCTGACCTCAAAATTTGTTTCACAATACTTAGAAGTATACCAAAACTTTCATCCTAAAAAAGAAGATAAACTAAGTGCTGTTCCCCATGCGCCTTACACTGTAACAAAAGGATTATTTTCAGAAATAAATAAAATAAATAATTCAGCATCTATTATCAGTATTCATAACCAGGAAACAGCACATGAAGATGCTTTATTTCTAAAGGGGGAAGGTGGATTTCCATCCTTTTTTAAAGACTTTGGTTTTGATTTTTCAAAATTCTCCCCCACTGGAAAACATTCGATTTATTATGCGATGGAGAATATGAATCCACACCTAATAACCTTATTTATTCATAACACGAAAACCTTATCTACAGAAATAATGGCAGCTAGCCAATGGACTAAAAATGAGGTTTACTGGGTCAGTTGTCCAAATGCCAATTTATTTATTGAAAATCAATTACCAGATTATACCCTATTCTTAGACCAAAAGGCAAAAGTATGTTTGGGTACAGACAGTTTATCTTCCAATTGGCAACTTTCCATTTTGGAAGAAATTAAAACCCTTTCAAAATACTGTTCTTACCTTGATTTTCAGACATTACTGTCCTGGGCTACCTTAAATGGAGCTGAAGCATTGGGTATGTCTGATACTTTAGGTTCACTTACACCGGGTAAAAATCCTGGAATATTACTTCTTGAAAATTTATCAAAAGACGCAAAAATCACTTCAGAAACAAGTGTTTTAAGAATAATTTGATTTTGTCATTTTTTAATGGCGACTTTTCCCATAAAAATTTGAGACCCAGAAGTTGCTCTGAATAAATATAATCCGTCAGGCAGATCACCCACATAAAGCTCATTCCCAGAGGATAAGATTTCATTTCCCATTTTTTGGCCTTGTAAATTATACCATTCAACGGTACTTGAATTTGGTATATTTCCAAAGGACAAATAGGAAGAAGCCGGATTGGGATAAACTTTTAATTCAGATGTTTGTGAATTAACCGCATAAATAGAAGTAGAAACGGATAATGATTTGAAAAACATGACCGTGTTAAGTAAAGCAGGTTCGACGCACTGACCATGATTGAAGGCGGAATTCAAATCTTTTAAGAAAACATTTTGTGCTCCGCGCGCTCTCATTACTGAATCAGCCAGCAGGGCATTGGTATAACCAACCTGTTCATCTGCTTTACAGTATAAAATCCTGGTAGGTACCTTTGGAACCCAGTCATAAGTATCATTATCTTTTAAGGCTAATCTTACAGGATGATTTGGATTATTCTTAATATTGTTAACTACACTGTCTTGAAAAATGTATGTTGGTATTGCCTTACCAAAGTCTTTTTTTAAGGCAGCAGTTAATAAAGTATTCATTTGATTCAGTCCAATTTCTTCCTTTTGTCTGCGAAGTACAATATCGAGGTAAGCAGATTTTATTACCTGATTTAGGCTGCCATAAAGCTTATAAATCGGATTATAAGCAAGGAGGGTGTGTGGAACATACCCCGATTGACCATATTCTTTTTCACTCAATAAAATATCCAGCATTGAAGTTGAAATACTGTAAGGCCCTGAAAGGTGGGATGCTCCCGCAACTTTAAATCCTGGAATTGGATTTTTCTCTAAATCTCTATGAAGTGCCATACTGGCATGGCCGCCTTGTGAATAACCCGTTATAAACAACTTTTCATTTAAAGTTATTCCTGCATTTGCTGCAAAAGAAATAGTGGCTTTTAACATATCAGAGGCTGCCCAAGATTGAGATGCAGCATGTACATAAGGATGGTAACCCCTGGAAGTACCTAGGCCCAGGTAATCGGGCAGAATTGTTAAATAACCCATTCCTGCAAAAACAGCTCCTGCTTCCCATCCTCCTTTAACATTAGAGGGCACATCATTTCTGTCATCTACCGTGCCATGCTGATAGATGACAGGGAAAAATGATTTTTTACCCGTAGAAGGTAAAATGATAAGTCCGGAAGCGGTATCCGGCTTCCCAAACACATCCACTGTAGTGTAAGTTATTTTATACAGCTCTATTCCATTTTCAACTAAAGTCCCATTTGTTCCAAAAATAAAGGCAAGAAAATCTTTAGAAATAACACCAGCAGGCGTTGTACTTATCAATTTTTGACCTGATAACGTAAATAGCGAAAAAATAGCAATTAAAGAAATTATTAACCGCAGAAATAAATGCTTCATTATTTAAATTTTATTGAAATTCAAAATTACTGTCATAAAATGGAATATTTCAAGCTAATTCAGGACAATTTACAAAATTGTTCTTCTTCCTGCCAATTAAGCATTGGGAAGTCCGTCATATATTGATTAAGTTGAGCAGCACATTTCAGTTTGAATTGAACCCATTTTTCATTATCTTCATCTAAAGCCTTATGCTTCATTGATTTGCGAAAATTTTCCCAGATTTTTACTCTCTTAATTGTTTCTTCTGAAAAAAATACAGATTTAAATCCGTCAAAAATATATTGAATAGCGGTATCGGAAGGATGAATCATATCAGCCGCATAAAATCGATAATCCCTTAGATCGTCCATCATTATTTCGTATGCGGGAAAATAATAAGTGTCCTTCATCTTCTGAGTGATTTCTGCGATGGCAAATCTAAGGACTGATTTAGATAGCTGATTTTCAATCATTCCCATTTTCAAATGCCTGACAGGGCTTACAGTTAGGATGAAATTCAACTGAGGGAATAAGTTTTTTAACTCAGAAATAGAATCAGAAATAACCTGAACAATTTGTTCTGGTGATAAAAGTTGCCTATAAAATAAATCACCAGGAAGTTTGTGACAATTTCCAACGATTTTATTTTTTTCTTTCATTTTCCAAACGTGGGCTGTACCGTAAGTCAGCATCAAAACACCAGCATTTTTCAACCATTTATTGACCTCTGCTTTTAAGGATTCTATATGATCCATCAAGCCTTTTTTACTTTTATTTTTAAAAGAACCGTGATAGAATACAGCATGCCAATATCCTTGATAAAAAATCAATTCCTCCTCCTCTCTCAAAGGATTCGAAAATTGTAATAATCGATGTATGGATATGGGGTCAAAGAGTGTTCCAAAGGGATTTATACAGACTGGGAATTTGGCCTGAGCCAGTTTTTCTCCAATATGCTGAGAAAAGCAGGATCCTAAAGCTAAAATGGATTGTGGATGATCAATATTAAAGGAAGATTTTTCAAAATGAATAGGCGTTCGAAAGGTGTTATTCCACATAATTCAAGATTATTAAGCATAAAAATTCAAATAAAAATACTACATTCATTTGGTCAAATAGTTAAATTTATTTATGATAAAAAGACAGACCATTTTCCAGCCTGAACGTATGGAAGATTGGGCAGATGAAATAAAAAATGGAAACAGAACCTTACTCAGCAGGGGTATCACACTGATAGAGAGTAAGTTGAAAGAAGATAAAGAAAGGGCTGCTGAATTAATCTCTTTTTGTAATCCTTATGGAAATATTTCCTCCTTACGAATGAGCGTAACAGGAGCGCCTGGGGTGGGAAAAAGTACCTTTATAGAATGTTTAGGAAAGAAATGGACGGATTTGGGTATTAAAGTTGCTGTACTGGCAGTTGATCCGAGCAGCAAACAAACAAAAGGCAGTATTTTGGGGGATAAAACTAGAATGGAAAATCTTTCCAGAAATCCACTCGCCTTCATCAGACCTTCCCCAAGTGGAAATCTTCTAGGGGGGGTAAATAAAAATACACGAGAAACGATTTTACTATGTGAACTTGCTGGTTTTGATCGTATAATAATTGAAACAGTAGGCGTTGGACAATCAGAAACAATGGTAAGTGAGATGGTAGATTTACTTCTTCTCTTATTACTGCCGGGAGCTGGCGATGAGTTACAGGGGATAAAAAGAGGAATTGTTGAAATGGCTGATATGATTGTTATCAATAAAGCAGATGGTGATAATAAAATAAAAGTTAATGAAGCGATGTTAGCTTATAAACACGCTCTACATTTGTTTCCAAAGAGAAAAGATGAATGGCAGCCTCCTGTTCTAACCTGTTCTTCTTTAGAAAAAAAGGGATTTGAAGAAATTATATCGCATTTGATAAACTTCAGTTCAACCAATAAAAGGAAAAATGAGTTATTGGAAAGAAGGAAACTTCAAATTGGATATTGGTTTGAACAGTTAATTGAAAATAAATTGCAGGAAGATTTTTTTTCATTACAAATAACTAAAGAAAAATATCTACTTTTGAAGCAAAGAGTGCTTTTAGGTGAGCTAACACCAGTAGAAGCACTGTTACAACTTTTTAATTTAAAATAGTTTAAATATGAAAAACTTAACCTGGTCCGTTGGACTCATTGTTGCGGGATTAATTCTCCTTTTTGGCGGTTGTAATACTTATAATTCACTGGTTAACTTAGATGAAGATGTTGAAAATGAATGGGGAAAGGTACAATCTGCTTATCAAAGAAGAGCAGATTTGATTCCAAATCTTGTAAATACTGTAAAAGGTGTTGCCAATTTTGAGCAAACTACTTTGACCCAAGTTGTGGAAGCAAGAGCAAAGGCAACAAGTACTACGATAGATCCATCAAATATTACGCCTGAGAGTCTTAAAGAGTTTCAGCAGGCACAACAAGGTCTATCATCTTCCATTGGTCGATTATTGATGGTTAGTGAAAACTATCCCGAGCTGAAAGCAAGTAATAATTTCCTGGAATTACAAGCCCAACTTGAAGGAACTGAAAATCGAATAAAAGTAGCAAGGGATAACTTCAATGATGTAGTAACTACTTACAACAAAAAAGTGAGAAGGTTTCCGGCCTCCCTATTCGCTGGAATTATGGGATTTTCAAAGAGAGCGCAGTTTGAAGCAGCTGATAATGCTCAAGATGCTCCAACGGTCACTTTTTAGTCTAAAATGAATCATGGCAGATTTTAAACTAAGTAAGGAAGAAGAAAAAGAAATTATTGAAGCCATTCGATCTGCCGAGGGACATACTTCAGGTGAAATAAGAGTTCATATTCAGAAAACCTTAGCCCTTCCTGTATATCAGGAGGCGGCTAAGGTTTTTCTTCAATTGGGCATGCATAAAACCGAACGACGAAATGGTGTTCTCTTATTTATTGTTCCTTCTAAAAGGCAATTTGCTATTTTGGGCGATACCGGAATCAATCAGGTAGTTCCTGAAAATTTCTGGGAAGATTGCAAGAATTCCATCCATGATTATTTTTCAAAAGGCCAGTTTTGTGCTGGAATCTGTGACACGCTTTCCAAAATTGGAATTAAGTTAGCCCATTTTTTCCCTGTTTCCAATGACGATATTAATGAGCTCAACGACGAAATCACCTACAGTGAGTAACTTAAGTTTCCATTATATGAATTAAATTGCCATGTTCAATATATCCCTTAAACGAGTTTTTTTGTTACCTTTTTTAATTCTTACTTGTGTTTGGATTCTCAACGCAAAAGAAATACCTGCAAAAAGTAATATACAGGTTTATGATTATGCGGGAGTTTTAAACCCAGGTGAGGTTGAAAATTTGCAAAAAATTCTAAAGGACTGGCAAGATTCTACTTCCATTGAAATGGCAATTATCATTGATAACTCTTTGGAAGATGAAGATATTTTTGAATATTCACTGAAAATTGCTCAGTCATGGGGCATAGGGGATAAATCGACCAATAATGGTATATTACTTTATATTTCTGTCGGAGATAAAAAGATTTTCATGCATATTGGACCGGGTCTTCAAGGGGTTATTCCAGATGCATTAGGAAAAAGAATCATAGAGAATCAGCTTAAACCTGCATTTAGAGAGCAGAAATATGGTGAAGGCTTAAGTCTTGCCATTCTTACTTTACAACAACTTGCAGCAGGAACTTATGAAGGTGGTGAAAATGAGGGTGTTGATGGAATCTTTGGCATTTTCTTTATTTTGTTTATAATCCTATTTGTTGTTGCGGTAATTTTTCTTTTCAGATCCGCAAGTCGTTCACATACCTATTCCAGGTCAGGCGATTATCAGTCAGGGGGAGGAATGTGGATTTTTCCTGGTGGATTTGGTTCGGGGTCGGGCAGTGGCTATGACGGAAATGATTCTGGTGGATTTGATTTTGGCGGAGGTGATTTCGATGGTGGCGGTGCTGGTGGTGACTGGTAAAAATTCTCTTTACCCACATCATGTTATCTGCCTTTAATTTACTCCATTTAGAAGCAATTTTTAATTCTGGTACAATACAACTTTAATTTTTGACAATGTTATGTTTATCTTTATTATAAACATGATAACGCTACCTATTTATTAAAAAACTTAAGCA
>Ga0214917_10007067_pt1 | contig 11460 bp, 9 predicted proteins | sample LL_1208_BB_MetaG_FD_177983 | JGI IMG/M metagenome (GOLD analysis project Ga0214917, IMG submission 177983) | Freshwater microbial communities from Lake Lanier, Atlanta, Georgia, United States - LL_1208_BB | ecosystem: Environmental > Aquatic > Freshwater > Lake | place: USA: Georgia | collected...
TGCGCTTCCTGGGTTATCTCAAAAGGCTTCTTCCAATATGGAACCCCTTGAGGAAAGAGCGCCTGGTCATGCCTGTGGTCATCATTTATTTGGTACAGGTTCAGTTGCTTCTGCGATAGCTCTAAAGGATTGGATGATTAAAGAAAAAATTAAAGGTACTCTGAGAGTATATGGTACACCTGCTGAAGAAGGAGGCGGTGGCAAGGTTTTTATGGCTAGAGCTGGTTATCTGGATGATGTAGATGCAGTGCTTACCTGGCACCCGGCCAGTAGGAATGATGCCAGTGCTGAATCTTCTTTGGCAATAATTTCTGCAAAGTTTACCTTCAAAGGAGTTTCCGCTCATGCTGCGATGGCTCCCTGGAGAGGTAGAAGTGCTTTAGATGGGGTAGAAGCCATGAATGATATGGTAAATATGATGAGAGAGCATGTAGAGCCTGATTCAAGAATACATTATGCTATTACAAATGGTTCTATGGCTCCAAATGTGGTTCCAGCTAAAGCAGAAGTATATTATATCGTACGTCACCCTGAAATGAAGGAAGTAGTACGACTTTTTGACAGGATAAAAAAATGTGCAAAAGGTGCTGCCTTAGGAACTGAAACCGAGGTCTCAGAAGAAATAATTTCAGGTTATTACAATATTTTAATCAATGAAACCCTCGCATCTTTGATGCACGAGAAATTATTTAAAGTGGGTGGTGTTTCTTACACTCCTCAGGAAAAAGCATTTGCCATGGAGTTAATAAATTCCTTTCCTCCTGGAGATTATAAACCTGAAGATGCTTTGAAAATTGAAAAATTTAGAGTTGAAGAGAGAGGGGGGCCTGCCTCATCCGATGTAGGTGATGTAAGCTGGGTAACTCCAACGGCATCTATTGCTGCTGCAACCTGGGTGCCAGGAACCGTTGCACACAGCTGGCAGGCTGTAGCTTCAGGTGGTACATCCATAGGTGTAGGAGGTATGATGGTTGCAGCCAAAACCATGGCTATTTCTGCCATGGAACTTTTTAACAATCCTGCTATCCTTCAAAAAGCCAAAGAGGAAAAGTTAAAAAGGACAGGTTCTGATTTTAAATATAAATCTCTCGTTGGTGATAGATTGCCTCCGTTTGATTTTATGCGCGGAAATGATCCCAGGAAAAATTAATTTCTGAATACTAAACATACCTCTTTTTCTCGTTTTGTTTCTATGAATAAATTAATAATAACCTTTTTTTGCCTTATGGCAAATTTGTCCTTTTCTCAGTCTTATAATACTGCGGCTGGCATGCGTTTAGGGACAGAGTGGGGGATATCCCTAAAACAAAGAGTATTTGAATCTTGGACCGCTGAAGCGATCCTGCAAACAAATAGAAAAAAGGATGAATCAGCCCTTTCGCTTTTGGGAATAAACCACAAAGCAATTCTATCAAGAAGATTTAACTTGTTTTTTGGTGGAGGTGTGCATTTGCCGCTTCAAAATAAGATGGAGACGCTAAGTTCCGATGGATTTGGCATTGTAGGAGCAGGAGGTCTTGAATTTACTTTTGCGAGATTAAATTTTACCTGGGATTATTTGCCCGTATTTGTTCCTTCCGAACTTGCTTTTAAAATGCAATCTGCTTTTTCTATCCGTTATGTTCTTCAAAAAAGAGATAAGTTTTCTTGGGAAAAGAAAAATAAAAAATTATTCTCCTTGCCAGATTTTAAAAAAAATCAAAAAAAATAAATACATTTGCGATGTTATTTAATCAGCTAATATGGTGATTGTAGCTCAGTTGGTTAGAGCGCCAGTTTGTGGCTCTGGAGGCCGCCGGTTCGAATCCGGTCTTTCACCCAAAGGGAAATTAATTTTTAATTTCCCTTTTTATTTTCCACAAATCATAAGTCTGCAGTAATTCTTCCCAGGCTTTTGGATTCCTCAGCGATTCCTTACTAACCAGTAGATGATTATTTTCTCCTTCATATAATTTTTTTACTGGAAGTTCAATTTTCTTACCACTCAGCGTATAAGGTATTTCATTTAGTCTATAAATTTCATCAGGTACATGTCTGGGCGAATAATTAGTTTTAATGACTTGTTTTATTAATTGCTCGAGGTTTTCATCAAGTGAATATTTCTCTGTTAAACAAACAAACAAGATTAATTTTGATTCGCTTTGACTGATTTTCACATGGATTATTAAACTATCGGTTATGGCTTGAATCGTACCAAGAGCACGGTAAATTTCTGCTGTTCCAATCCTTATTCCGTATCTGTTTAAAGTCGCGTCAGAACGTCCTGATATGATTATTTCTCCATTTTTTGTTACCGTTAACCAGTCACCATGACACCAAATGTTTTGAAATCTATTAAAATAACTTTTTATATATCTGTTATTTCCTGGATCATTCCAAAAACCCAAAGGCATAGAAGGCATTGGTTTGGTTATGACCAGCTCACCTTCCTTGTTAATTAGCATATTTCCCTTTTCGTCAAAGGAAAATATAGCTGCTCCAAGACAGCGAGCCTGTATATGTCCATGATTGATTGGCTTTAAGGAACATCCGCCAACGAAGGCAGTGCAAACATCAGTTCCACCACTCATTGAAATGACAGGAATAGTGCTTGGAAAAGAATTTTCTATGAATTGAAAATTTTCAATAGATATTGGCGAGCCAGTTGAACTTATGGTTTTTAATTTTGATAGATTAAATTGGAATCCAGGCTTTATATTCGTTTTAGCCATAGAGGTTAAATAGGCTGGACTGGTGCCAAAATGATTTATTTCAGCTTGTTCTGCCAGTTTCCACAATGTTTTTTCGTCAGGAAAGGTTGGACTTCCGTTATAAAGTATGGGTATAGCACCAATGGCAAAAGTAGATTGAATAAAGTTCCACATCATCCATCCTGTATTTGTAAACCAGAAGTATTTATCTTCTTTTTTAACTTCATTATGGAGAACTAAATACTTTAAATGTTCCAATAGAATGCCTCCTTGCCTGTGTATGATTGCTTTGGGTTGACCCGTGGTACCTGAAGAGAATAAAATATATAAAGGATGGTCAAAAGGTAATGGCTCAAAAGTAAGTTCCTCCTCTTGATTATTTTTTAGGATTTCATGCAAAAATATTTCATCTTTTTCGAGGTTGAAATCCTGCTTACTTATCCATACTATCTTTTTTATTGAAGGTATATTTGAACAGATTTCTCTGATATTTTCCCTTTTGTCATACACTTTTCCCCCATACTGGTAGGTTGGAACAGCAATTAATAGCGTAGGTTCAATCATTCCAAATCTTTCTTCGACGGCTAATTTACCAAAATCTGGAGAGCAGCTGCTCCAAATTGCTCCAAGACCATTGGTCGCAAAAAAAGAATAAGAAGCTTCGGGAATGTTTGGTAATATGGCACATATACGATCTCCTATTTTAATTCCTTCCTTTTTAAAATAAGATTGTATGGCAGCAGTTTTCTTTCTCATTTCTTCCCAGGTAACGGCACTTAGCATTTCATTTTCAGCTTGATATAATAATGCTGTCTTTGTTGAATTAAAATGCCTGAATATATGTTCGCTATAATTAAGCGTCATTCCTGGAAACCACTTAATTTCTGATAATTTTTCTCCTTCCTTTATTTTTTCGTATTTTTTATGATATATTATTTGAAAATAATCTAATAATTGTTCCCAAAATTTATCTGAATTATGAATACTCCATGACCATAATTCTTCATAATCTTGGAAGGTAACTCCAGTGATATCTTCAATATATTTTTTGAATTCGGCTAAATTTGAAGATTCATTTATCATCACCAGTTTGAAAAAGCTGCATTGAAAATATCTTCCATCAATTGTTTGCTAATTGCTTTATTGGCTGTTTCCTGTACCGACGAGAAATCTATAGCGCTGCTAAAATCATAGAAAAAAGAGAAATTTTTCTGCCATACTTCCACATTTTTTCTGTTATTAAAATAGGTAATTGCTAGAGTTATCGTAAGTCTGTTAATAGCGGTACTCTCTCCTGTTCGAGGAGCTTCGGCAGTTATTCTGTAATCTACAAGTGTACCACGGAATTCAATATCAGGTTCTGTTTCACTAAGAACTAAACGAGATTCAGCTCTTACTTTATCCTTTAAATTTTCAGTTAGCCTTTGAGCTAGAGAGGGCAAAGCATTTTCTGCATTATTAGTAAAATTTGGTATATAAAATGTCTTCAATTCTGGATCTAAAGTGGCTCCTGAAAGTGAAATAGTGCAGCTATTTATAATGGGTGTGATAATAATCAAACCTAGGATAAAAAATACAGGAAAGGTTATTCTCATTCTAAATCAAATTGTTTTATTTTTCTATAGAGGGTTCTTTCTGAAATGCCTAATTCTTGAGCAGCTTCTTTTCTTCTTCCTTTAAATTTCTTCAAGGCTTTTAAAATTAATACTTTTTCCTGGTCATCCATTCTTAAACTTTCATCTAAAATTTCAGCATTACCAAAATTAGATACTCTGTTAGTATTGTTAGGCTGTAAAATGTAGGGTTTTGTTTGATTTATTTCCTGAAATCCTTCATCTAAAGAATATTCTGTTGTTGTTTGGGATGGCAGAGGTGTTACGAAAGGTTTTTCATGAAAGGTTTCATTTGAATTAGGTAAGTTTCCAAAATGATTCAAATCTTCCAGGGTTTTCAATTGATTTATATCCTTTACCTGTAAATCATTATTTCTAATGATTTCAAATATCAAACCTTTCAAATCGGTCAAATCTTTCTTCATATCAAAGAGAACTTTATATAAAATTTCTCTTTCCTGAAAGCCAGAACCTTCATAGGTTCCATTTTCTTTTAAAGAAACAGGCAGATTTCTCTCTTTGAGGGAAGGAACTATATCCACTAACTTTTCATAACCTATGAGCCTGTCTTCCGTCATTACTGATACCTTTTCAGCTACATTTTTAAGCTCCCTGATATTTCCTGGCCAGGAATATTGCTGAAGAAGTTGAATAGCATTCTCATCTAACTGAATGGGGGGCGTTCTATATTTTTCGCTAAAGTCAACGGTAAACCTTCTGAATAACATATAAATATCTTCTGGTCTCTCTCTTAGTGCAGGAACGGGTATGGTAACAGAATTTAACCGGTAATACAGATCCTCTCTGAATCTATTTTTTTTTATATTTTGAGATAAATTAACATTTGTTGCAGCTATTATTCTGACATTTGTTTTGAGTACATTGCTTGATCCCACTCGGATATACTCACCACTTTCCAATACCCTTAATAAATAAGCCTGTGTATCAAGAGGCAACTCTCCAATTTCGTCAAGAAAAATAGTTCCACCATCATACGTTTCAAAGTATCCTTTTCGGTCTCCAACTGCGCCGGTAAAAGCACCTTTTTCATGGCCAAAAAGTTCTGAATTTATCGTTCCCTCTGGAATGGCACCACAGTTTATAGCAATAAATTTTTGATGTTTTCTTGCACTTAATCCATGAATTATTTTAGAAAAGACCTCTTTTCCTACACCACTTTCTCCTGTTATTAAGGTGCTTAAATCAGTCGAAGCTACTCTTATGGCTGTATTTAACGCACGATCAAGTAGAGGCGAATGTCCAATTATTCCATAACGTTGTTTTATGGATTGAAGATTTTCCATTTATGATACTAATTTTCCAAGTAAAGTTCCACTGGTTACTTCCAAAACTTCAACCATCGCATAATCTCCAGGTTTATATTGATTATTCTTTGGAAAGACGATTACTTTATTTTGAGAATTTCTTCCAGAAAATTGCTGATTTGACTTCTTTGAATCACCTTCTATTAATACTTCAAAAATTTTTCCAATATCTCGTAAATTATTTTCGTAAGAATTTTGGCGTTGTACTGATATTGTTTCAGAAAGTCTTCTTTGCTTTACTTCTAAGGAAATATCATCCGCATATTTTTTAGCTGCCAAGGTACCTGGGCGCTCAGAATAATGAAACATATAACAAAGTGTATAATCTGCATATTTTATCATTTCAAGGGTTTCTTGAAACTCCTCTTCTGTTTCTGAACAAAAACCAACAATTATATCTGACGAAATGGCACAATCAGGGATAATTCTTCTGATGGAATCTACTCTTTCTTTGTACCAGATTTGATCATAGGTTCGGTTCATCATTTTTAGAATTCTGCTGTTTCCTGATTGAACCGGGAGATGTATATATTTACAGATATTATGATGTGAAGCAATTGCTTCCAGTACTTCATCCGTTATATCTTTTGGATGTGATGTTGAAAATCTGATTCTTACTTGCGGAACTAAAATGGCCACTGATTTTAACAAGGAAGCAAAATTGACCATTTCATTGGTTTCCGGGTTTTCCCATTTATAAGAATCTACATTTTGTCCCAGTAAGGTGATTTCTTTATACCCATTTTCAGCTAAATCTTTTACTTCAGCAAGAATACTAAATAAATCGCGGCTTCTTTCTCGGCCACGAGTAAAAGGTACGACGCAAAAGGAACACATGTTATCGCATCCACGCATAATGGAAATAAATGCTGAAATTCCGTTAGTACCTAATCTTAATGGACTTATATCAGCATAGGTTTCCTCCCTTGACAAGAATACATTGATTCCTTTTTCACCATGATCAGCTGTATTTACTAGTTTGGGTAAATCGCGGTATGCATCTGGGCCAACTACTATGTCAACAATTTTTTCCTCTTCCAAAAATTGAGCCTTTAATCTTTCGGCCATACATCCCAATACACCCACTATGGTCTCAGGTTTATGCCGTTTGACCAGGTTAAACTCTTTTAATCTCTTTCTAACAGTTTCTTCCGCTTTTTCCCGAATAGAACAGGTGTTAATTAGAATTAAATCAGCGTTTTGCATGTCTCTTGTGGGTTGAAAGCCTGCATCAGCGAGAACAGAAGCAACAATTTCGCTATCAGAAAAATTCATCTGACAACCATAACTTTCTATATAGAATTTTCTGGAATTTTCATTAAGGGGTATAAATTCATCGAATTCGTGGACATGCCCTTGGTAGGCATGAGGATCACGCAGGGAAGCTAAAGAGTTTGAATTCTTTGAGATAGTATGCATAGCTTAATTTTCAGTATGACAAAAGTAAGTAAAATCGGCAATTATGTCAGGTTATTTTACTTATCAAGTAATTAAATTTATTAAAAAATTGTTTTTTGGATAAAAGGAAGTAGGTATTAATTAGGTTATGTATTTTTGTTAAAATTTTTATAAAATGAAAAATTTAAAATTTCTGATTTTTTTATTTTTTTCGGTTTTAGTTGCTTGTAAACCTGATAACGAAACCGTGTTAATGGGTAATGATGAATGGATGACTGAAAACATTTCAGTTAAGAAGTTCAATAATGGAGATTTAATTCCAGAAGCTAAATCAGATGAAGAATGGTTAAAAGCGGGGCAAAATAAATCACCTGCCTGGTGTTATCAAAACAATGATGAAAAAAATGGTAAAAAATATGGTGTTCTTTATAATTATTACACCGTTTTAGATCCAAGAGGAATCATACCAGATGGTTTTCATCTTGCAACCGACATGGAATGGAGCAATTTAATAAGCGCAGCTGGAGGGCTTGAAAATGCAGCGATTAAATTAAAAGATCCTGATTTTTGGGGAGAAAAAACAAATAAGAATTCTGTTGGATTTAATGCCCGGCCTGGAGGTTTGAGAATTTTTGATGGTGGATTCTCTAATTTTAATCGTTCTGTTTATTTTTGGACATCTACTGAAGAGTCCGTTCTTACTCATTATTACTATCGAATTCAGTCAGATAATGATAAAGTGGACAGGAATTATGGTTTTATCAATTATGGAATGTATTTAAGGTGCGTGAAAGATAAGTAAAAGAATTGTTTAGATGGTTTGGAATTTCCTAGAACGCTCTGTTGATTTTAATAAAATTACAAAGCAAAATAATCAAAGGCGAAGGATAATTAAACTTTTACTGCAGTATCAAGAGTTGAGTATTCCTGAGCTCTGCCATTTTATGGAACTTAGTATTCCAACTGGGACTAAATTAGTTGATGAGTTTGAGTCCCAATCATTGTTAATAAATGCAGGAAAAAGGGAATCATCAGGAGGTCGAAGGCCTGCAACTTATATTCTTAATCCAAATATGGGTTATTTGTTTTCCATTGAAATATTATTAAACTCCCTTAAGATAAATGTCCTGAATCTTGAAAGAAGTTCAATTTTCGTCTATGAATCGTCACGGTTTGACATAAAAAATAAAAAGGAATCTTTAGACCTGCTTGCCACGCTTGTTCCTCAAATAATTAAGGATTTAGATTTACCGCTTGACAAGATTTTAGGCGCAGGTATTGGAATAACGGGTAGAGTGAATGCAAAAAAAGGCATTAGTTATTCATTTTTACATTTAGATATTCCATTAACAACCTATTTTTCTGAAATATGGGGAATGCCAGTATTTATAGAGAACGATACTCATTTATTGGCTTTAGGTGAAAATTATTATGGTATAGCTAAAGATTTAACAAACGTTATCACTGTTAATTTATCTAAAGGATTAGCTGTTAGCATTATTTCAAATGGGTTTTTACAAACGGGTCACTCAGGTTTTGGCGGGGAATTTGGTCATATCTTTGCAGAAAATAATAATAAATTTTGTGTTTGTGGAAAGACAGGTTGTTTAGAAACCCTTGTTTCCGGATTAGCTTTGGAAGCAGCATTTCACCAGTTTACAGGAAAATCACTTGATTATAAAAAAATATTAACTTCCTTAAATATTTACGACTTTCCTAAAGTTGAATTTTTGAATAAAATGGGTGAAGAATTAGGGAAATCACTGGCTGTTCTTATCGATTTATTAAATCCTGAATTAATAATTATCGGAGGAGGATTTATGCCTGTGCTGGAAACCATGCAATTTTCAATAAATAAGGGAATTAATTTACACAGCCTACCTCAACTTGCTGCTGATTGTGAAATAAAAATTTCTTCATTAGGTGAAAATGCTGCCATGTTGGGGGCATTTGCATTGGTGACTGAAAACCTCTTGACTACCTGATTATTAAAATTTGAAAAATTTAGACCCATAATTTTAAATATATAGGCAGAATTTTTAGCTTTATATTTCATTTCCCAGTTATGACAAGTATTCTTATTCTTTTTAACCTGATAATCCTGGTTATTTCAATAATTTGGATTATTCTGAAGTTTCCTAAAGGAGCTTTTAAATTTTTTCTAACCTTTCTGTATGTATCCTTTTTCTTTAGTAATTTGCAGTTACTATTCAGGAATATAGGAAATGTTGATTTATACTCATACTTTACCCTCTGGCCTTCCATAATTTTCAATGCTTGTCCTTTAGTGGTGTTTGTTTTCTTTGTTTATTTAATGAAGGGAAAATATAGATTTCATTTACTCCATTTTCCGTTATTTATACCTTCGCTATTGGGAGTATTTAACTTTTTTTATTTTCATTTCTATTTATCTCGCCCAGAGCAATTATCAAATATTAGTGATTTTATTACAAATGGTTGGGATAAAGAGGTTTATATAGGTTATTTTGGTGTAGGTTTAATGAGAATTATCCGCCATTCCCTTGGTTTCATTTCAGGCTTATATTTATTAATGATTTACAAAGATTTTCAACAAATCAACAAGCAAGATATACACAAGAAAAAAATAAATAATTTTTATTTCTATTTCCTTAGCTCTTGGACCTGTATAAATTTCTCTTATATTATTATAGGGTTTATAGAATTGGACAAAAGTATTTTAGTAAACTGGACCACTTTATTTTCAGTAATTGTTTCCTTTCTATTCTTAATTTTTATTTCATTATATCCTTCACTCATGATAGGATATCCTTTATTAGCAAAGGCTACTATTAATGAAGCATCCCTTTTAGATAATAGAATAAAACCGATAGACCCTTTAGTAATAGAGGAGAAATTAAAAAATTGGGAAAATACTTCAAGGTCATATTTATTAACTGACTTTACTATCAAAGATTTAATAAGAGAAACAGGCATTGATTCTGATCTCATTCTTTTTCATTTAACTAGTATAAAAGGCTTAGATTATAATGCTTACATAACTAATTTAAGAATTTCTTATGCTATTAACTTGTTGGAAGAAGGTTTTTTAGATAATAACAACCTGGCTCAACTGGTAGAAAAATTAGGTTTTAAAAATGTTAAAATTTTTAATAACACTTTTTTTGCTGTAATAAATTGTTTTCCTGAAAATTATAGAAATAATGGACGGGCATAAGTATATCATACTTTTATTGGACGATTTATCTTTGGAGAAAAAAATCAAGGACGTATTATCGGACTATCCCGATTATAAATTATTATCTTCTCTAGACGATCCTACATTGTTAAATATTAATAATAATGCGTTGGTTATCACTACCTTACTTCCGTCCTTAGGTGACAATTATAATCCATTAACCGATATAAGGAGAAAATTATTCTGGATTAATATATTGGTAATTACAGAACCAGAAAATTCTTTCAGAATTTTTGAAACATTTAAAGCAGGTGCAAATGGATTTTGCCTTAAAAGTGAAAGTGTCCATGAATTTGCTCTACATGTTGATAACATGTTTAAATTGGGAAACACTTTAAGTGTGTCATTAATACCTTTGATGGTTAAAAACTTTCAAAAGAAAAGCATCATTGATGAAGTTTTAACGGTTAAAGAAATAAACATAGCCAAAGAATTAAGTGCTGGTTTAAGCTATAAAATGATTGCTGATAAAGTTGGAATCTCTATTGACGGCGTAAGATTTCACCTTCAAAAAATTTACCGTAAACTTGAAATAAATAGTAAAGGTGAACTCATAGCACTTTTTTTATCCAATAAAGATTCCATCTAGGTATATTACTTAATGCTTGTCATGGAAGGGGGAGCTTGTTCTGGTTTACTTCCCCATGTTTTGTTTGGTGTACTACCCATCTTTAGGATTAACTTGCCACCATTTGTTATCGTTTCATGTAAAATCCAGGGTTTATCTAATCGTTTATCATTTAAAGTGGCAGATTGAATGTAATAATTCTTTGAATTATTATTTTGAGCTTCTATCGTAAAACTTTTTCCTTTGTAATAATCTGTATGTAAATGAAAGGTAATTTTATTAAAAATAGGACTGCTAATTTCATAAAATGGGTCTTCAGAAGTGCCACCATTGGTAGAAAAAATACCTGATTTCATTAAAACGGCTAAACTTCCCATCAAACCCTGATCTTCATCTCCGCTATATCCATAAAAGGGAGATAGCCCACTATACACCTTTTCAACTACTTTTCTTGACCAATATTGAGTTAACCAAGGAGCCCCTGAATAATTAAATAAATAGGCTGTTTGAATACTTGGCTGGTTTCCATAATTGATATAGACACGCCTTAATTTTTCCATTAACTCCTTGTCATGTGATTTTCCTGATGTAAAATCATGTTTTTCTGCTTCAAGAAAAGATGTATTTAGTTTTGCGTTGAAAATATCTC
>Ga0214917_10007068_pt1 | contig 11459 bp, 9 predicted proteins | sample LL_1208_BB_MetaG_FD_177983 | JGI IMG/M metagenome (GOLD analysis project Ga0214917, IMG submission 177983) | Freshwater microbial communities from Lake Lanier, Atlanta, Georgia, United States - LL_1208_BB | ecosystem: Environmental > Aquatic > Freshwater > Lake | place: USA: Georgia | collected...
TTAAAAAGAAGTTTGATGAGATCGTGGCCTTTGCGGAGGTGGAGCGGTTTCTGGACACTCCGGTAAAGCGGTACTCGAGCGGGATGTACGTCCGGTTGGCCTTTGCGGTGGCGGCGCACCTGGAGCCGGAGATCCTGGTGGTGGACGAGGTGCTGGCGGTGGGGGATGCGGAGTTCCAGAAAAAGTGCCTGGGCAAGATGAAGGATGTGGCCACCGGCGGCCGAACCGTCCTGTTTGTCAGTCATAATATGGGTACGGTTCAATCGCTCTGCTCAACGGCAGTTTTACTGGAAAAAGGAACCATCGTGGGAAACGGAAAGACAAAAGAAATTTTAAAAAAATATATCAATAACGTATCAACGTGCAATCAAATTGCCCGGATCAACAAAAAAAACAAAGATATTTTTCTTAAAAATGCTAATATTCAATATGAAAATGATAGCTTAAGTCTTTTATTAAATTTTTTAGTCGAGGCTAAAAAATCAGCAAAAATAGGTCTAGAATGTCGCTTATTGGACACTCAACAAGCTCCTTTAGCTTTTTTATCCCGGGGAAGGCTAGATTTTGAGCAAAAATTATCCTTACAGACCGGAGAAAACACTTTTAGTCTCTTTGCAAGACTTCCTCGCCTAGCAAAAGGAAAATATTTTTTATGGATTGGTTTATCAGATCCTCTCGTTTGTTATCACGATATTTGCGAAGAATTGCTCGAGCTGGAAATTGAAAATAAACCTATTCAAGGAAGTTGTATGGATTACGATGTGAGCGGGGGACTGGGGCATATCGATATTCCTCTGCAAAATTATAACAGATAAAAAAATAATAAGTAAAATGGTAAAAAAAAAGTTAAAGATCTTAATTAGCTGTCTTCAGGGCAAAGAAAGTTACCCTATTCCTGCTTATTCTTTTTGGCGAGCCTCATTCATTGAAGGCTGCAAAGAGGCCGGTTTTGAGGTGCTTGAAGCTTCAAACGTGGATTGGGCTGAAGGATTAACTTATCCAACAGGCTCTGAAGAACTTAAAAAATGGCGGACAAAAACATGGGAAAAAAACCTAATGTTTGTACGCCAAACGCTCAAAAAAAATAGTATTAACCTTTTTTTATCCTACCTTTACCCGCGTCAGGTAGACGTATCATCAATCAAAGAAATTCAAAAAATGGGCATTCCGTGTGTAAACTTTTTTTGCGACAATGTAAGAGAATTTCAAAAAATACCTAATGAATTCTATTCTTTTAATCTAAACTGGGTCCCTGAATATGAAGCGCTAAGCATGTATAAAACTGCTGGTTTACCATTTATAAATTTGCCTATGCCATGCTGGATCCCTCAAAAATTACGAAATATTTCACGACATGAAGAAAAAGCCTGCACTTTTATTGGCTCTGCCGATATACTTCGACAAAAACTTTTTGGAGACGCAATTTCAATGGGGGCAAATATTAAAATTTACGGTAGTGGCTGGATTTTAAAAACCAAAAAAAAAGAAGAAGTTAAATTCTTATTTAAAATTAAAAAATATATAAATGATCAAAAAAATATTATATATCAGTACGGATTGCGCGGAGTGCTCGTAAAAATTTTTGATAAAATATTTCCAGTAAAAATAAAAAAAATACCTGTTAAAAATCTTGGCAATCTTATTTCAAGAGAAGAACTCATTCGGTTAACTCGGGATTCAATGATTACTTTAGGAACAAATAGAGTTCCAAGCCTTAAATATCCCCAAAGATATCCTTTGCTTTACTCTCGTTTGCGGGATATCGAAGCGCCGATGTTGGGCGCCTGTTACTTGACAGAATTTAGCGAAGGCCTATCGCATCTTTATCAAATCGGGAAGGAAATAGAAACTTACAAGACGCCAGAAGAAATGACAGAAAAAATAAAAGAGCTTTTAAATAAAAGTAAAAAACGCCAAGAGCTTCGAAAATCAGGGCAAGAAAAAGCACTAAATGAATTATCTGTTCCCGTAAGTATAGCTAAAATCTTAAGACGTTTTTAAGCATCCTAAAAAGCAATAAAAGTAATCTGTGATAAAAAAATAAAGGCTTAAAAAACTAAGCTTAAAAGTGAAAAGAATTAATCTTTTTTACAGGCCACTACCAGAAGCGGACAGATGGTTTGCAGGGGATAGGCACCTCCGTAAACTAATAAGGCGAATTGTTCGGGGAAAAAGCAATCCAAGTGGATTGGATAAGGTTTTTATTAACCTCTGTTCTGGATTAAATCTTATTGGAGTCAACTACACAAAAAATATTTTGTACAACGAAATAAATGAGGAGGATTATGTCGTAGTTCTTGGCCGGGGAAAAACATGCCTTGATGGCTATAGAAAAAAAAATAAAATTATCGCTGGTATTGGATTAATGACTCATCCAAGTGAGTGGCCTACATTATGTGATGAATATCCTGTCTCAAAATACCTTCAACATTCTGAATGGGCTAATAACGTTTATAAACCATTTTTCGGAAGTCGGTGTGAGGTATGGCCTGTTGGGATAAATACCTATGAGTGGAGCCCGAAAAAACAAAGGCAACAAAAACAAAATGATTTCTTAATTTATAATAAAATAAGATGGGACTATAAAAATCAAAGCGAAATACTTCTAAAACCTATATTAAATATCTTAAAAGAAAAAAATCTTTCCTTTCAAGAAATTCGTTATGGAAAATATTCTCCTTATCAATTTAAAAAAGCTTTAAGGAACAGTAAGGCAATGATTTTTTTGTGTGAACACGAAAGCCAAGGTATAGCCTATCAGGAATGTCTTGCAAGTGATGTGCCAATATTGGCATGGGATCAAGGCTGGTGTTTAGATCCTAATCGAAAAACATGGAATCAACCGGAGATACCTTCCTCGAGTGTGCCTTACTTTAGTCAAGAGTGCGGAATCAAATTTAAAAATATAAAAGAGTTTCCGGAGGCGCTAAATCTATTTCTTTTTAATTTAGGCCATGGTCTTTTTTATCCGCGCAAATATATTTTAGAAAATTTGACACTTGAAAAAAGTGCTCAAAGATTCCTAGAAATAGTGCGATCAGGCATTTAAAAACTGATTTGTAAACTAAATGCAAAAAGCCGCAATTAAAATAAAACTATAAAATAAAAAAACCAAAAACCTCAAAAACTATTAACAAAAAAAACTCTTTGTAAGTGGCAAAAAAAATTTTATTGCTGTCCGGGAATCATATTTGTCACAACCCTCGGGTTGTAAAGGAGGCAGATGCAATTTCTCAGTTGGGAAATAATGTTGAAGTCTTAGGTATGAGCTTTTTGCCTCATCTGGTCAAGGAAGACTTAGAATTAGTTTTAAGTAAACGGTGGAAGTATACGGCCGTGCCAGGTCCATTAGAAAGAAGGGTGAATGTAAAAGACTTTTGGTACCGGCTCATTCGGTGGGTAGCAAACCTTGTGGCTTCAAAGACAGGAATCCAAACTTATGCGCAGCTTGGCGGTTGGAAAAAAGATCTGCTGAAGCAAGCACGAATGCGAAACGTTGATCTGACGATTGCTCACTCTCCGGCAACGCTCTGGGTTGTGCGAGAACTGATGAGGATCGGACGAAAGGTAGCGGTTGACTTTGAAGACTGGTTTTCGCGCGAACACGTTAAAGGTTCTTGGTATCCCGATAAGCTGATTACCAACTTGGAACGTGATGTAATTGGTAGGGCCATTCATGCGACTTGCACAAGTGAAGCGATGGCACTGGCGATCGCCAAAGCCTATGGCAGGAAACCTATTGTTATCTACAATGTTTTCCCATTGGCTGAGGCGCCCGAGCCAGCAGCTGATCCGGGTAAAGATGGGCCGCAGGTGTTGTGGATTTCACAGGCCTTGGGTCCGGGTAGGGGCTTGGAACTGCTTGCGAAGGCGCTGGACCTGTGTGAGCCGAAGTTCAGGGTTACGCTGGTGGGGAACCCCCAAGGAAACTATCGGAAAAACTTCGCGAACCTGATTCCCCAAGCATGGAAAGAAAGAGTGTGTTTTCAAAAACAAATCAACGACAAACAAGTGCTTAAATTAATATCTAAGTACCATATTGGGTTGGCGCTTGAGCAGGACGAGCCGCCTAATCGTGACCTCACAGTCACAAATAAAATTCTTCAATACTTGCTATGCGGTTTAGCGGTGGCGGCCACTGATACTGCCGGGCAAAGAGAGATCTCTTTGAAGGCTAAGGCAGCCGTGCGGCTTTGTGGAACTGACGATGCCAAAGGGTTGGCCCAGAATCTAAATCTTTTGGCTGGAGATGCTGATTGCCTTCGAAAAGCAAGGTGGCAGGCCCGAGACGTGGCGCAAAATCTGTATTGTTGGGAAAAAGAAGCGATAAAAATACAAAATATCTTTTCAGCTTGAAAGTGTGAACAGCGTCTTATTCTCGGCATTGCCGATTCACCGCCATGCGCAGGAGATGGCTAAGGCCTTACTTGAGGAAGACCGTCTCGGGTTGTGGCACACGGGGTGGGTGCACGCCCCGGGGCAATCCGGTCTGGGGAGGGCCTGGCAGGCGGCCTCGGCCGTAGTTCCTTTTCTGCGGCAGGTGACCGCACGTAGAACGCTGATTGATTTCGAAGGTAAGCAGGTTCCCCTGCAGATGAATTGGAAAACGGAGATGGTACGGATTGCGCTGGAAAACCTGCCTGGCAGCCGACGCGCCGGGCACCTGCTCTGGGAGTGGCAGGAACACCAGCTGGCTCAAACGGCGGCGAAAATTCTCCAACAGGGAAAGTTCACGCGATACATGGGGATCGAGCACGGAAGTCTCGAGGCGCTGCGGGAATGCAAGCGCCAGGGCTTGCAGAGCTGTCTGGTCTTCACAAGCCCCCACCACTCGTTTTGGGAAAAGTGGGCGAAAGTCGGGGATCCCGGTTTTCGCCCTGGAAGCCATTTGGGGCCCGAAGGGGAGCGATGGATGCGCCGGTGTTACGACCGGGTGGATAAAGAAATGCAACTGGCCGACCTCATCCGCACCAACTCCGGTTTGGTGACCTCCTCGCTGATCGAGGCAGGCGTGAATCCCCAAAAAATCGCGAGTGTGCCGCTGGGCGCGGATCTTTGTGGCATGAGGCCGTTCATACCACGCTCGGCAGGGAAAAAGCTTCGCTTGATCGTGAGCGGCCAAGTCAGCCCAAGAAAGGGTAGCCTTCTTCTTCTGGAGGCCTGGAAGAACCTGCATCCAGCGGAAGCGGAGCTCCACTTTTATGGTGGCGTGCATCTGCCCCGGGAAAAGCTAACTGGCTTGCCGGAGAGCGTGGTGTTCCACGGAAATGTCGGTCCCCGGGAGATGCGTGAGGCGTACGCCCAAAGTCAGGTCCTGGTGTTTCCCACCCTTTGCGATGGCTTTGGCATGGTCGTGCCGGAAGCGATGGTGCAGGGATGCGCCGTGCTGACCACGCGGAACGCGGGTGCCGCGGACTGGATTCAGGAGGGAAAAAACGGGTGGGTGGTGGAAGCCGGAAGTGTGAATGCCTTAAAGCATGGGTTGGATAAAGTCTTTTCCAGCCGGAATCGGTTGGAAGAAATGAGGGAAGAGGCCCAAGAAACCGCACGAAGCCATTCTTGGGATGATTTTCGGATACGCCTTCGGGCGGCCCTCCAAGACCACGATTTTCTCATCTAACGGATGGCAAAAAAAATCCTGATCGTTTCCCCGCGGTTTGTGCCGGTGGAGAGCCCGGAACAGCAGAGGGCGAGAACCCTTCTGCCCCACCTGCGGGAAAACGGATGGGAAGGCGCGGTGCTAACCGTGGACGACCCCTCCGAACGACGGGGGCGGGATGAGAGGCTGCAGGCAACCATCCCCGCAGGCCTTGAGATCGTGCGGGTTCGTTGCCCCATGGCCTGGCCTGGTTTTGGATCCCTGGGTTTGCGGTCCTACGGTGCCCTAAAACAAGCGGGGGAGCGTTGGATCTCCGGAAACAAGCCGGACGTGGTTTATTTGACGACCACGGAGTTTGACCTTTTCCGGTTGGGGCCGGTTTGGCGGAGGAGCTTTGGCGTCCCCTATGTTCTGGATTATCAGGACCCGTGGGTGACCGATTACTATGAGCGGGCGGGGGCGCCACCACCCCCGGGGGGGATGTGGAAGTATGCCTTCAGCCAGTGGCGGGGCCGGCGCTTTGAGCCCAGCTGCGTTGGGGAAGCGTCCGGGGTGAGCTGTGTCTCTCAAGCTTATGGGGATGACCTGCGGGCCCGGTATCCCACTATGTCCCGAATTCCGATCCGGGAGATTCCGTTTGGAGTTTCGGAGGTCGACTGGGACCTGGCCTCCCGGCTCGGAAAAGTGCCTTGGGAGGGGCAGTTCGTGAATAGCCAAGTTTGGCTGAATCTAGGCCGGTTGGCGCCATCTATGGGTTTGGCCCTGGAGGCTTTTTTTTACTCCCTTTCCCACAGACCCCCGCCGAAGGGCACGGTGATTCTTTTCCTGGGCACGAGTTATGTATCCGGGCAGGTCAGCGAGCTGGACCCGGTGAAAATGGCCGCGAGGATCTGCCCGCAGGTTCATGTGCAGGCTTGGCCGGGGCGTTTGCCGCTGTTGGATGCTTTTCGTTCGCTCCAGCAAGCCGGGCGGCTCCTTTTTTTTGGATCCAATGAGCCGGGCTACACCCCTTCACGTCTCTATCCCTATCTTTTAGCCGAAAAGCCCTTGCTGGCTATTTTGCATGCGGAGAGCCCGGCTTATTTGAAGATGTTGGGTAGCGAGGCGCCGGGCTTGGTGGGGTTTCAGAAAGAGGAAACTGCACCAGTTCTTGGGAAAAAAGTCGCTGATATGAGGTGGGATCTGCCTGTCCAAGCGCAAGACCGGGTCTACACTGCGGAAAAGATGAGCAAGGATCTTTGCGAGATGTTTGACCAAATTGTTGGATAGATAGGGGGATGCGGAATTAGGTTAAGATGAAGACTAAAGACCCCTCCCAGCGGATGTTTCAATGAGAAAAAGCCTAACAAAAGATCTTCCAATCATCGCGGGCATTGGGCTGCCGGTGAACCGTTCGAAGTTGTTGCTCTGGTTTCGGCTCGGGACCCTCGCTTACTCAATTTATTTTTACTTTACGGTCAAGGTTCAGACTTTTGAGGTTTTTTTGTCCCTAGGCCTGCTGGCGTTTTTGTCCCTGCTACCCGCTTACCTTTGGTGTGCCGGCAAGGCCCATGGCTTACCGATTGTGCCCGTCTTTACGCTGGGATTTTTCCCCTCCTACATCCTGCCGATCCAGACGAATAGCAAAGTGTTAACCGGGTATGAGCCGGGCCTGCAGTGCAAGGCCCTCCTGCTGGCTTCGGCCCTGACGGCCATCGTCACGCTGATCTGGCAACAGCTCTGTAACGATCCGAAAAGCAGGATACCCCAGGTTCGGCTTCTTGATTTGGAGCGCTCCACCTGGCTGCTTGTAACCTTCATGCTGCTGGGCTTACTTTTTCAAATCACAGGAGAGTTTTTTATCAGGTTTAGTGGTGGAGTCTTTAGTCTGATCCGGGGATACACGGGTAACGGTGCCATGCTGGCGCTGTTTGTCTTTTCTTTCCAATTGGGACAGGGAAGGCTTGGTCCGGTGTTGCGCTGGATGCTTTTCGTGGTGGTGGGTATGCAGATTGTGGTGGATGCTGCCTCCTTCATCCTGGCCAGCACTTTGGTCAAGCTGGGAGTGATCGGGGCCGGGTACACTTTGGGCAGCCAGAAAATTCCCTGGAAATCGGGGATCGCCGCTGTCTTGATGCTTAGCGTTCTCCACGCCGGCAAAGCGGACATGCGGCAGAAGTACTGGGTGGAGGGGGCACAGGGGGTGAGCCAGTTTGGAATCAGCGACTACCCGCAGATCTTTTTCGAATGGGTGTCGGGCGGTTGGAAGGTTTTAAAGAGCGGAATTTCCGCCGAAACGCAGGAAGAGATCGCCTCCGCCGGGGACCGCAACGCCATGGTGGCGGTTTTCCTGCGGGTGCTGGATGAAACCCCAGCGGTAAAGCCGTTCCTTAATGGGGAGACATATCAATCGATCCCCAGTCTCTTAATTCCGCGGGTCTTCAATAAGGAAAAAGGAATCGCCCACATAGGCAACTGGATCTTGGGGTATTATTATGAATTTTTAACCCTGGACATGCTGGGAAAGACATCGATCGGCTTTGATCTGATGATCGAGGCCTTTGCCAACTATGGAACCCTTGGAGTTCTCGGATTGGCTGTGGTGCTTGGATTGCTGTACGGCTGGATCGGGCGAATCAGCATCGGGGTACCGCTTCTTTCCTTCCGCTTTCTACTGGCCGTGGTGGTACTTTCTGGAACTCTTTCGTCCAACAATACCGCGGGGGTGTTTGTCACCACGTTGTGGCAAAGCTTACTCGCGCTGATGACCATAAACCTATTTTTGATGAAAACCGCTCAAAATCCTTTTTTTGCTAATTCGGTCATCAGACAAGGATTAAACAAATCAGAATTGACGTTAATCCAAAAACGAGAATTGGAAAAAAGCAAAGAAAAGGTGCTGGCAATGGATTCAGGTATAAAACCTTTAGCTGAGGAACCGGAATCCTCAAAGGTGAGACAAGAAAAACAAAAATCGGAAACAGTGGAAATAAAAAACGAGCGACCTCAAAGATTTGTGTATAGAAACGAAAGATAAAAACTTTGAGCAACTATATAAATTTTGGCTGTGGATTCATGGCGCCGAATGGTTGGGTAAATTATGATGCGAGCCCTACCCTCAAGTTTGAAAGAATTCCTATTCTAGGAAAAATCTACACTAAAAATTCCCAGCGATTTCCTAAAAATGTAAAATTTGGGGATATTATTAGAGGACTTCCTCACGAGAAAAGTAGTGTGCAAGGAATATTTTGTTCTCATGTCCTTGAGCATTTGTCGCTAGAGGATTGCAGAAAAGCCCTGAGAAACACTTTTGAATATTTAAAGCCTGGCGGAATCTTTCGCTTAGTTGTACCGGATCTTGAGCATGCGCTAAAAGAATATGAAAAAGATAAATCACCCGAGGCCTCAATTCACTTTATGGAAAATACCCTTTTGGGGAAGTCTTGTAGGCGCGGGATAATGCGTCAAATTATCGAATGTGTGTTTGGAAATAGCAAACACCTTTGGATGTGGGATGAAAAATCCATGAAAAAGGAGTTGCTAAATGCCGGCTTTTTTCGGGTTCGAAGAGCCGAATATGGTGATAGCCCTGATCCAAGATTCAAGGAAGTTGAGAACGAGGACCGGTTTCTCAACTGCCTTGCTCTTGAAGCGGAAAAGAAATAACAAAACTCATCATGACCAGTAAAATATCTCACACCTTATTTAAGGTTTTGAAAAAACCAACCCTTTTCTTGTCTTGAACGAATGGCAAAGACTTTTGTTTCGCCTCAATAAAGGGTAGTAAAAAAATGTCTTTTCTCCGGCAGTGCTTTTAAGTGTTCCGATATAAAAAGGTCTCTTGCCTTATGAGTGAACAGAAAGAAAAAACAAAACCTAAAATTGAATTGCCTGCCAGTTTGCGGATATTACGAAAGCTGCCTCTTCCCAAAAAACTCGGCTTATTAGGTAAAATTTATGGACAAAAACTTGCGCTTCAAGGGGTCGGTTGGGTTGAAACCAGTAATAGTTTATTGTGGAAATTAGATCTTCGAAACTCGACTCATCGTTGGATCGTGTTTGGTGACTATGAGGGGCCGGGTTTCATTCGCTGGGCCAAGAATTGGGTTGAGAGCGACTCCGTGGTAATTGATTCTGGAGCCAACATTGGTCAGGTCCTGCTTTATTTGGCGCCTAAGATCAAATCAGGGAGATATTTGGCCTTTGAGCCTTTCCCTCTAGCCAGGGATTGGCTGCACGAATGCCTTCAGCAATATCGGGTCTGGCCGGTTCGAGTTGAAGAATTTGGCTTAGGTCAGAAACTGGGATTTGCGTCTTTGTCCGGCCAGTGGGGCGGGGAGGCGGCTGTGGGAAGCCACACCGAGCTCAAGCCAGGGGAGGGTGAGATTCGCATGACAACCTTGGATCAATACGCAGAGGAAAACTCTTTGACAAAAATCCGACTCTGGAAATTGGATATGGAAGGCGGAGAGGAAGCGGCTTTACGTGGTGCTCATGCGTTGCTCAAGAAACAAGCCATTCAAGCCCTAGTTCTGGAAACCGATCCTGAGCGGTTTTACTCGGTCACAAAAATGTTGGAGACTTATGGCTACTTTGCAGCGTCTTGGAACGGGAAAAAATTTCCGGATCAACGGGTTGAGTCGTTTGGAAACATCCTTTTTCTGCCTAAAAAGCAATAATTGAGTCCCAACCCTAAGCTGGCGATCGTCTGCACCCATCCGATTCAGTACTATAGCCCGTGGTTCCGGTTTCTGGCGGAGCAAGCTCCGCGATTAGGATTAGGATTAAGATTAGGTAACGCCGAAGAAACAAAAAACAGCTTTGAAATGTTTTATGCGCACAAGCAGACGGCGAAGGGGCAGGCGGAGGCGGGGTTTGGAGTGGAGTTTGAGTGGGATGTGCCGGTGTTGGAGGGGTACCCATACCGGTTTCTAAAGAATGTCAGCAGGAGGCCCGGCTTGGACTGGTTTTGGGGATGTGACTGCCCCGAAATCGGAGAGATCCTGGTGCGGGAAGGCTTTACGCACGTCCTGCTGATCGGCTGGCATAAGAAGGTGTTCTGGCAGGCATTCTGGGCGGCCAAGAAAGCAGGGATCAAGCTGCTCAGCCGGGGAGATTCTCAGTTGGGGATGACGACCTCGCCGCTCAAACGAGCGGTGAAGTATCTGCCCTACCGGTTTCTGCTTCCGAGGTTTGATGCGCATTTGTTTGTCGGCCAACGGAACTTTGCGTACCTACGACATTATGAAGTACCGAAAGAACGCTTATTTTTCAGTCCGCACTTTGTGGATAATGAGTGGTGGAGCGGCCGGGCGAAGGCGGCCGACGCGGGAGGTGGAAAGCGGGAGGTGGAAAGAAGCGTGAAGTTTCTGTTTGCGGGGAAGTTTATTCCGAAGAAGCGGGTGATGGATCTGCTCGAAGCGGCGGCGAAGGTGCCGGAGGCGAGGGTGGTGCTGGTGGGCGATGGACCGTTGAGGGGGCAGTTGGAGGAGAGAGCCTCAAGACCAGATCTGAAGGGAAGGGTGGAGTTTGCGGGGTTCAAAAATCAGCAGGAGCTACCGGCGTATCTGGCAAGGGCGGACTGCCTGGTTTTGCCATCGGACGGGACGGAGACGTGGGGGCTGATCGTGAACGAGGCGATGGCGTGCGGTACACCGGCGATCGTGAGCAGGGCATGTGGATGTGAGCCGGATCTGATCGTGGAGGGTGAGACGGGGTACAGCTTTCCGTTGGGGGATACGCACGCGCTCACGGACCGCTTGAGGTTGTTTGGCCAAAACAAAGACCGGGATTGGGGAAGCGCGGTCCGGAAAAAAGTCGCGGAGTACTCGATGGCACAAGCGACCGATGGTCTGATGAAGGCCATCCGCTCAAATTGATC
>Ga0214917_10007069_pt1 | contig 11457 bp, 6 predicted proteins | sample LL_1208_BB_MetaG_FD_177983 | JGI IMG/M metagenome (GOLD analysis project Ga0214917, IMG submission 177983) | Freshwater microbial communities from Lake Lanier, Atlanta, Georgia, United States - LL_1208_BB | ecosystem: Environmental > Aquatic > Freshwater > Lake | place: USA: Georgia | collected...
CGGGGCCGGCGCTCAAGGTGGCGGCCCGCGTCGAGATTCCGGAGGGGGTCGAGATCGCCGCGGCGCGGGCGTATGCCAGCGGCGTGGTCGCCGCCGGGGAGCCCAGGCTCGTGGTCAGGCCGGCCGCCGCCGGCACGCCGCTCGTGCACGAGTATGAGTGGAGCGTGTCCCTGCCCGCGGAGGAAAGGCATCTCGTGCAGGTTTACGTGCGCACCGCCGCGGGCTCGACGGTGGTGGGCGAAGTGATGATCGCGGCGCCGGGGGCCGCGCCGATGCGGCCCCGCAAGCCGCGGCTCCACGTGCTCGCCGCGGGCGTCGATCGCTTTCTCCACGCCGATCGGCTTGTCGAGTTCAAGCTCGAGCCGCTCGCCTACGCCGTGAAAGATGCGCGGACGGTTCGCGGCCGGCTCGTCGGCGGGGCCGGCGAACTCTACGAGGCGGCGCGCGGTGAATTGCTCGCGGACGGCGAGGTGACCCAGGCCGGCTGGTCGTCGGCCCTGGGAACGCTCCGCGATGCCGCCGCCGCCGGCATCCAGCCCGACGACGTGGTGGTCGTGTTCCTCGCCGGGCACGGCCTCGTCGATGCGCGCGACGGGCGCGGCTATTCGTATCTCTGCCACGACGCCGATCTCGTCGAGTCGGGCGCTGCCTGCGTGCCCCGTGGCGGCGTCGTCACGTGGAAAGACTTCGAGCCGCTCGCCAACCTTCCCTGCCGCAAGATCGCGATCGTCGATACGTGCCATTCAGGCGCCCTGGGGCCGGCCTCCCGCGGCACGGCGCTTCGCGAGTTTCAGGAAAACATGATTCTCGTGCTCGCCGCCGCCGCCGACGACGAACAGAGCTTCGAATCCGAGACGTGGGGCCACGGCGCGTTCACCCGGGCGCTGCTCGACGTCCTCGCGGCCGGCTCGCCCGCCGCAGCCGACGGCGTCGTGTCGCTCGACGAGGTCATCGACCACGTCGTGGCGGCCGTCCCGCGGATGACACGGCAGGGAGACGACGGCCGCGGCAACGCCGGGCCTTCCCGCCAGCACCCCACCGTCTCCCCTGCCGCTCTGATACCGTATATGTCGATCCCGCTTTCCATCGGGTCGGCCGCCGGACCCTGATTCCGGGCGGAAACCGGCACCACCATCCGCGCATGGACCGCCACGAGCCAGACCTCGCCGTCACCCCGACGCAGCCCCCCCCGGCAGGCGACCAGCGGCCGGTGGAGTTCGTCGTGCAGGCGACCGGGCCGGTGCCGCCGGGGGAGCACGGCGATCGGCCGACGGCGTTTCCCTACCACCCCGGTGACGTGATCCTGCCCGGTTACAGGCTGATGAAGCGACTGGGCCGAGGTGGCTTCGGCGAGGTGTGGAAGGCGACGGCGCCCGGCGGCATGAACGTGGCGATCAAGGTTCTCGCCAATCTCGACCGCCGCGAGGGAGGGCGTGAGTACCGGGCACTGCAGACGATCAAGAACGTCCACCATGCCCACATCGTGCCGCTATTCGGCGTGTGGCTGAAGTCGAGCGACGGCCGTGTGCTCGACGATGCGGAACTCGCCGCTGCCGAGCAGCGCATCCTCGCGGTGCGGCCGGACCGATCGACAACCGACCGCGGGATCGCGGAGGAGCGTGATGAGTCCACGCACCCGGCAGGCCAAGATCTTGCCGCGCTGGAGTTGATCGTGGCGATGGGCCTCGGCGACCAGACGCTCCACGACCGGCTGCGTGAGGCCCTCGCAGCGGGCGAGCAGGGCCTTCCGCTGCCGCAGTTGCTGCAATGGATGCAGGAGGCGGCGCGAGCGCTCGACCACTTCAACAGCGGGTCGCGGCGGTTGACCGACAACGTCGTCGCCATCCAGCACTGCGACATCAAGCCCCAAAACATCCTCCTCGTGGGGGACGTCGTCCAGGTGTGCGACTTCGGCCTGGCCAGAGTGCAGGGAGAGGTGCGTGCCACGTCGAACAACATGGCGAGCCTCGCCTACGCCGCCCCGGAGATGGTGACCAAGCCCTACGATCCGTCTCCTACGACCGACCAGTACTGTCTTGCCGTGACCTACGTCGAACTCCGCACGGGCCGGCTTCCATACGCGGAAGTCAACCCCGCAGCGATCATCCGCAGCAAGGTCGATGGCACCCTCGATCTCTCGGCGCTCCCGCCCGCGGAGGCGATCGTGCTCGGGAGGGCACTTCGCGTCGATCCCGCGAAGCGGTTCCAGTCGTGCACCGAGATGGTCCGGGCTGTGGAGGCTGCCGCCCGACCGCTGCTCAACGCGGGCTCTGCCGCCCTGGTGTCGGCCGCTCCACCGACCGAACCGCCGCCGAAGGTCGAACCCACGGCCCGCCGGCGCTGGATCGCTGTGGCGGCCGCCGTGATCGTGGCCTTGGCAGTGGGCGCAGGGGGAATGGTGACGGTGCTCCTCCAAGAGAGCCCGGAGGGTGCGCGGACGCGAGGGCAGGCCCTCGAGCAGGCCGGCCGCTACGCCGAGGCCGGGAAGGCGTATGCACGGGCGTTCGCCGCCACGCCCGATGATCTCGGCCGGGAGTTGTGGAACCTGCAGGGGACGGCGGCTGAGAAGAAACGGTTCGCCGACACCGTCGCCGTCCTCGGGCAGTTGGAGGCGCTCTACGCCGCCCCATCGCCACCGACGGTTCCGGGCATCGGCAGGTGGGACGTCGTGAATACCCTGGCATGGTATCTGGCGACCGTTCCCGGTGCGGACGACGCGTCGCGGGCCCGGCCGCTCGCGGAGGAGGCTCTGGGGATTGCCGGCCGCGACGACGCGCGGCGTGCCAACTCCCTCGACACGCTGGCTGCCGCGTGCGCGCGCGTCGGTGACTGGGATCGGGCGCTCGCCGCCATCGACGAGGCGATCGCCGTGACGCCGGTGACCACCGACAGAGAATCGTTCGAGGAACACCGGGCCCATTTCCAGCGGCACGAGCCGTGGTTGGAACGGTGAAACGCGAGGGGAAGGCAACACCGTGAGTGCCCGTGCCGTGATCCACGTCGAGCCCCGGATCGCGTGGCAGCGGGAACTCGCGCCGAAGATCGCCGAAGGGCTGCGTGGAATCGGTGTTCCCTACGCTGTCACGCAGGCACGCGAGCGGTTCGGAAGCGGTCTTCCGATCCTGTTGGGCACCAACTGCTGGCGGGCCGTGGAGGCGCACGGACCCTTCCTGCTCATCGACCGTTGTAGTTTTGGCGACCCGGCTGCCTGGGTGTCACTCGTGCTTGGTGGGCATGGCCGCCGCGGCGACCATCGCGTACCGGATGCGCCTGAGGGCTCGCGCTGGGAGCGGTATGGAGTCGCGGTTCATCCCTGGCGGAGGGGAGGCGAGCGGACGGTCCTCTGCGGCCAGACCGAGACCTATTCAACGCGCTATGCCACGCTCGGGGCATGGTATTCCGTGGCTGCCCCGCGGTGCACCGATTTCCGTCCCCATCCAGAGGCGATCCGGCAGCCGGCCGAGTCGTGCGCCGCGGCGCGCCTGACGATCACGCGATCCTGGGAGGGTTGCCGGCTCGCGGTGACGCTCAACTCGAGCATCGCTGTGGCTACGGTCCTCGCCGGGATCCCGACGGTGACCATGGATGAGGGGGCGATGGCGTGGGACGTCACCGGCCACCATCCAGACGAGGTCGTGACACCCGACCGCACGGCCTGGCTCCACTGGCTGGCGTGGACGCAATGGACGCACGACGAAATCCGGGAGGGCGTGCCATGGCCGCGGTTTCTCTGAGCCCGCGCCGGGCGGAGCCGCTCGATATCGTGACGATCTGCAAGGCCGATGCATGGATCGACGATGTCCTGCCGCGGTTCGCCAGCCTCGTCGATGCGCACTGCTCAGGGTTCGTCAGGCGGCACATCCTCGTGGTCACCGAACCTGCATCGGCACCCGCTGCCGAAGGGCGGACAGTTGGGAAACTCCTCGACAGGGGATGGCATACGGTGATCTGCCGACCGCTTGACGATCACCACGCCGGCAGGAGGCTGCTCGCCTTCGACGCACTCCGTGCCGGACTTCTCGGCGAGTTCGGTCTGCGCGAAGCGCTGTACATGGATCCCGATACCGACGTGGTCGCTGACCTCTGCGAGGTCCGGCGTATCGCTCCGGATGCCGACCTTCTCTGGGTGGCCAATCCGCTTCCGCTGGACCCGGTGCTCGGCGATCTGCGGCGATACGGATTCAACCCCGCGGGCCCTCCGGACCAGCCCGTGCTCATGGAGCCCGGATTCATCTACCTGCGGCGCGACCTCCGCTCCGAGTTCGACGACGTGTGCGGTCGCTACCCCGAGGTGAACGAGTTCGTTCCCGGCTCGACGTACTGGAACATGGTGATGCTCGGGCTTGGGCCGCGTGCCGTCCGCCTCCCTGACGACTACAACCGCACTTTCTGGGATGTGCGGGCGGCCGTGACGACCGCCAAGTCGGTGCACTTCACGGGTCAGTGGAAACTGCTGCAGCCACACGTCGAGTATGACCGCCCGGGGCAGCGCATCGTGATCCGTGCGGATCGCAACCGGGCGATTCCCAAGCCCGTGGGGGAGGCTCCCGATGCGATCGCCGTGGTCGCCATGTTCCGCGACAACGCGGAGTATCTGCCCCACGCATTCGACCGGTTCGAGGCCTGGGAACGGCGGGGACTGCGGCTCCGCTACCACTTCCTCGAAAATGACTCTTCCGACGCGACGGCGATGCTGCTCGCCGGATTCCTCCAAGGCCGGTCGGGCCGGCTCGAATCCCGCAGCCTCGCCATTCCCTACCTTCGACGGCCCGGCGGTCAGAACTACGGTCGCGTGATGCCGCTCGCCCGGATGCGATCCTTCATCGTCGATGCCGCGATGTCCGACGAGCCCGCGGGCGAACACGAGTGGACGCTGCTGCTGGACAGCGACATCTTGTTTCCAGAGGACCTGCTCGACCGGGTGTTCGCGGCGCGTGCGCTCGATCCGCGGCCGGAATCGATCGGCATGCTCACCTGCTACACGCAGCAACTGTGCCGCGCCGACCAGCTTCCCGGAGACGCAGTGCGGTGCCCAACGAGCCCCGCGTTGGCTCTCGCCGGCCACTATTTCGACACGTTCGCATTTCAGGATGCCCATCATCGGCACCATCATCCGTTCTGCGCCTTCGACCGCTGCCGCCGCTGTCGGGACGGCGGGCGACCTGACGACCGCCGGATGCTCATTCCCGCGGATCGGCCGATCGTGGATGTCGCCGCTGCATTCGGAGGGCTGGCGCTCGTGCCCACGGAGATTTTGCGAGATCGTCGTATTCGCTGGACGACGTACGGAAGTGGCTACGATCAGGAACGGGTGCTTTCCGAGCATGTCGTATTCTGCGATCGGCTGCGGACGATCACGGGTCGACGGGTCGTCGTGCTCCAGGACGTGGACTGCGTGTACCGCGTCTGAGAGCCTCCCGCACCGTGCCCACGGCGTGGACGCGGATGATCTGGATGCCCTGCCTGGCCAGATCGCAGGCGGTGGCGGCGGTGGCGGCGTCGAGTTCATCGAGGGTGGGCGGCCGGCCGAGGTCCTGCTCGAGCGTCTTGGCCAGGAAACCTTTTCGCGAATGGCCGACGAGAATCGGCACGCCGAGGCCGAGAAACCTCCCCGCTTCCGCCATCAGCGTGCGGTTGTGGGCATGGGTCTTGCCGAAGCCGATACCCGGGTCGAGGCAGATCTGCTCGCGGGAGATGCCCGCCGCCAAGAGACTGTCGCGTCGGGCCGCGAGGTAGGCATGGATTTCAGTGACGACGTCGTCGTAGCGGGGATCGATCTGCATCGAAAGCGGCGTGCCGCGCATGTGCATCGCGCAGACGCCTGCGTTGCTGGCTCGGGCCACGGCGAGCATGTCGGGATCCCACGTCAGGCCGGTGACGTCGTTGATGATCTCGGCACCGAGTTCGATCGCCCGGGCCGCGACGGCCGCCTTCGACGTGTCGATCGAGACGGGCACGCCCGACTCGGCAGCGAGCCGGCGCACGACCTCGGTCACGCGCCGCAACTCCTCCTCGAGCGGCACCGGCTCCGCGTAGGGCCGCGTGCTCTCTCCACCCACGTCGAGAATGTCGGCCCCCTCGGCGACGAGCGCGAGTCCGTGGGCCACGGCCGCCTCGACCGAGGCGTGCCGGCCGCCGTCGGAGAAACTGTCGGGCGTCACATTCACGATCCCCATGAGGAGTGGCCGTTTGGCCGCGCCGCCGGGATGCGGCATGGTCAGAGAGCGTGAGCGGAGTCGCCAGAGCGGGGGGAAGGACATCGGTTCCAAATGCTATCCAAATATTGTTCGACGGATCACATGTACTCGCATATCCATTGTGCGTGATGAGGCAATGTGCGTGATGAGGCAATTCGCCGTGCTGCGCACGTGCAGGGCGCAGGTCGCCAAATGGTTGACTGCCCCCCCGATGTGGCATTAGCATCCGAGGCGGTGTTCCGGCTGAGGATGGGGCGTCATGCAGCAGTATTTCTCCCGCCTGATGGTCTGCGGAGCGCTCGGCGTCGGAGTGGTCCTCCACACTGTCGCCGCAGCCGGCGTGGTGGGTGATTGGAATTTCTCGACCGGAACGCTTGCGTCGGGAACCGGGACGATCACGCTCTCTGAACTCCGCACCAAGCCCTATTACGCCTCGTTCGGCGGGCAGCCCGGTGCGCCGGCGGTGGAATTCGGTTCCACTGCGGCCTACGGCATCGCCGGGCTGGGCGGAACGGCACGGACCGTCATGCGTGTGCCGAACACGGCAGGCTACGGTCCGATGGGCGGGCTGATCGCGGAGTTCCCCCGGATCACCAATGCGACCGCCAATTCACTCAACCGCTACACGATCGTGATGGACGTGCTGGTGCGGCAATCGGCCTACGACGCCGCGTATGCCCGGCCCAGCGGTCGTTACATCGGGCTGTTCCAGACCGTGCCGTTGACCGATGCCGATCTGTTCATCGATGTCCGCGATCAGGCCGGCTTGCCGGGATCCGACCGGCCCGTGGGCATCGGCGGAGTGTATGGCGGCGATGTCGTGGCCGATCAGTGGCATCGGATCGCCTGGGTGGCCTCGCTCGACGCCGCCGCCGACCAGCCGCGATTCCGGGCGTATGTGGACGGCATCCCCGCGAGCACGCTCGTGCGGGACACGCTCGAGGCCGATGGCATTGCGAACGGCGACTCCGTCAAACTCAACCTCGCCGACCCGAACGCGCCGCCGGGTTCCGGATTGAAGACCGACGGGCAGTTCTCGATCTATACGCTCGGCCAGATCATGAGCCAAAACCCGGCGAATGCGAGCGGCCCTTCGACGTTTTTCCTCTTCAACGACGACACGAACGAAGTCGGTGAAACGTTCGTCGCGAACCTGCAGTTTCACGACGACGCGCTCTCGTCCGGCGATATCCTGGCGCTCGGGGGGGCGAACGGTGGAGTGATCGCCGTGCCGGAGCCGGCGGCGGCCGGGCTGGCGGTCTCCGCGATCCTCGTTCTGGTGGCGTTGCGCTACCGCGCTCCGTCGTTCCGCGCCGCCCGGGCCTGATGCACGAGCGGATCGATCGCGTAGGCGACCGGTGTCACCGAGCCGTCGGCGAGGGCCATTCCGCAGGCGTCGGGATGGCCGCTGCCGAACGAGATCGACGTGGGATTGAACCCCGGCCGATCCTGGACCGGCGGTCCGAGGCCCACCCGGAGCACGTCCCGGTCGTGTCCCGAGAACAGGCACTGGTCGTCGTCGTCCGAGGTTCCGTTGCGCAGCCCCTCGGGGTTCACGTACTTCTCCCCGACGAGGTAGGTGCCGGACGTGCCATCGACCACGTCCTTGAGTCGCACCCGGCTGCGCCGAAACACGAGCCCGTCGGGAGCCGGGCCGTATGCGTTTTGCCATTCCGTCTCCGACATCGCATCTCCTTCGGCGGTCGTCGCCGGAGACCCGCCGCTGCGATACCGATTCGTGGGAAACGTGCCGCTGCCCATGTTGGCCGCGTAGTCGCCACGGACCACGGCCGAGGGCCGGCGCGTGGCGTCTGCGGGCACCGCCACGACGTTCAGCGGCCGGGAGTTCTTTCCATCATCGAACGGCCACAGGATCGCCGCCCGACGGGTTGCACAGGTGAACGACGGCACCGATGTCCGCAGTCGGACGACCGCGAGATCGGCCTTCGTCTCGGCCTCCGACTGCCCGCCGCCGAGGTCGCGGAGCGCGGTCTGTTCGAGGAACGGAAGGATGTTGAAGGCCCAGCCGCCCGGCTGGCGCGTGGAGAAGCCGCGGTTCGGGTCGCCGGTCCACGCCCCGCCCCAGCCTCCGGTCGGTAAAAACCCCTGCACCTGTTCGTGGGTGAGACAGGCGAGCGCGATCTGACGGAGGTTCGACGAGCAGGCGGATCGCCGTGCGGCCTCGCGGGCCGACTGGACGGCGGGCAGAAGCAGCGCACAGAGCAGTCCCACGATCGCGATGACGACGAGCAGTTCCACGAGCGTCATCCCGGCGCGTCCGGCAGCATGGCAACTGGCGGAGGCTCGGCGTGTCATGGGGGTCATGGGCGTCATGGGCGGTTCAGATCCATGACCGCCAGTCGTGCCTGGGCCATCGGCACCTGCTCACCGTCGCCACCGGCGATCACGAGCGCGTCGTTCCGGAGTTGGATCGCCGTCACCTGCCACCCCGGTCGCAATTCATCGAACGTCGCCAGCGTCCCGGTGTCGGAGATCCTGACACAGCCGGCGTCTGCGGACACGAGCACGCGACCATCGGCCGAGAAGGCGAGGCCTGCGATCCGCCGTTCATGCGCGGCCAAAGATCCGCGGGCGGCTCCGGTGGATGCTTCGAAGAACAGCACGTGGCCGCTCCGAGTGCCGACGGCCACCACGGTTCCATCCGGTGACCAGGCGATGCGACAGGCTTCCTCGCCGATTTCCAGCGGCAGTGCTCGGGCGGTCTTCCCCCATCCGGCCTGCAGGGTCAGGATCACCGTCTCCTTCCCGGCCACGGCGATTCGTGGTGACCCGTCCGGCGACGGCACGAGCTCCTGGATGGGGTCGGCCAGTGTTCGCAGCGGCACGATGCGTTGCAGATCGGGAGAGCACACGAACAAGCCGCCCGATTCCGTAGCCACGACGAGTTCGCCGGTCGGCATCCAGCACGAAACCGTGCCGTGGCGGCCTTGGCCCCCGGGGAGCGATACCGCACCGCCCGGTTCGATCGTGCCGGCCGACCGGTTCGCGATCTCGATGGAGCCGCCCTCGCCGGAGGCACCGGTCCCGCGGCAGGCGAGGGCGAGCCTGTCGCGGGCCGCGTCGGTCGCGAGATGCGTTATCTGCCGATCACCGGCTGAAACCTGGGCTGATTTGGCTTGGCCGCCGGCCACGTCCACGACCGCCACTTCACCGCCACTCGACAGGGCCAAGATCGTTTTTCCACCTTCCGAGCCGGCCCCGGCCCCGCCGTCGAACTGCCGCACGCTCGGGCTGGACCAGGGCAGCGCGATCTCTCGCAGCACAGCGGCCTCGCGCGTCATCCCTGGATCCCAGCGCCGGACCGTGCCGTCGGCTCCCGCCGAGAGCAGGCTGCCCGAGGCCTCGAACGCCACGGACCACACCCGGCCCACGTGGCCCACGAGCCTCCCGCAGGGAGTGCCGGAGTCGGCGGTGAAAAAACGGATTCCTCCGTCACGGCAGCCGGTCGCCACGCGCGAACCATCCGGAGAGAAACTGCAGCCCTGCACCCAGGCTGGATGGGCCGGAAGCGAGAGGAGGAGTTTGCCGGTCGCGATGTCCCAGACGTGGGCCCGTGCGTCGGTGCCGCAGGCCATCAGTCGGGTGCCGTCGCGCGACACCGTGAGGCTGCCCAGCACGGCGTTGCGACTCAAGCCCGTGGGGCGCTCGAATTCGCGCACGGATGCCCCCGTGACCTCGTCGAGGACGACGATCACGTGCCCGCAGGACGCCGCCAGCCGTCCGCCGGCCACCGCGACGAGCGATTCCACCTCGGGTGAACCGCCGGGCGGCGCCACGAACGTAAAAAGCCGCCGTGCGTCCGCCTGCGTGGCGAGCGGCACGACGCGGATCGACCGGTCCTCCCCGCCGACGATGAGTGATCGGCCATCCGATGAAAACGCGACCGCGTACAGCGGCCCGGCGGCCGGGTACCACTCGCCCTGCATCGCCAGCCCCTCTGGGGTGCGTTCCCACCACCGCAGGCGGCCATCCTGGCCGACGGTGGCGAGCCGCGTGCCGTCGGCCGAGAAGCAGACGTCGTTGATCTCGTCATGGGCGGCGGCGACTGTCACGCGCGGCCTGCCGGCGGTATGGTCGAGGCCATCGAGCAGGCGGAGTTGGCCGTCCGCGCCGGCGAGCGCCGCCGTGCGACCGTCTGGCGACAGCGTGATCGAGTACAGGTCACGGGGCGGACCTTCCCGTGCAGGCCCGTCCCCCGCCGGCAGCAGCGTCGCCTGCTCCTCGTGGCTCCGCCGCTCGAGCCAACGGCCGGCGAGTGAGTCCGCCAACCCTGCGTCGATCGCACGGGTCGCCCGGAGATGGGCGAGTGCGGCACTGACGTTGCCGGTTTGCAACGCCTCGCAACCCTTCTGGAGTTCGGCGACGGCCTCCCGGGAAGAGAGCTGCCGTTGGCGGTCGAGCGCTCGAAGCGAGGCCCGAGACTGCTCCCGCCACGCCCACCCCGCCAGCAGACCGACCGCGAGGGTGGCGGTCAGGAGGGCCGTGACGCCGGGCCGTCGGGCCGCCTGCCGCGTCGCTCGTGCCACGGGAGAAAGGGGTCGAGCGCGGGTTGGCCGGCCGTCGAGCCAGCGCTCGAGGTCGTCGGCCAGAGCCGCGGCCGATTCGTAGCGATCGGCCTGCCGCCGCCCAAGGCAGGTGAGGCAGACCGCCGCGAGGTCACGAGGGACTCCCGGTGTCACGCGATCCGGCGAAGGCGGGTCTTCGAACAACGCCTGCCGGTAGGTCTCGGCCGTCGTCCGGCCGTCGCGGAGGATACGGCCCGTGAGCAGGCGGTCGAGCAAGAGACCGAGGGCATACACATCGGTCGCCGGGCCGACGGGCCCGAACCCGGGATCGATCTGCTCGGGCGCCATCCAGGCGGGAGTGCCGAGGCTCGCGCCGGTCCGCGTCAGTTGCGTGAGTGGCGCAGCAGAATCGTCGTCCTGCACCTTGCCGAGCCCGAAGTCGGCGAGCTTGACGGTGAATCCCGTCACGCCCTCTCCAGGCTGCCCCGGCAGGTGTGGCAGCCCGTGGTCACCGTTGGCGAGCGGCACGAGCAGGACGTTGCCCGGCTTGATGTCACGGTGGATCACGCCCTCGCCATGCGCATAGGCCACCGCCCGCGCGAGGGCGTGCACGAGGCGGGCGGCGTTGCGGGCGTCGAGTGGCCCAGGGTGCCGGAGCAGCCAGCTGGCGAGACTGCCCCCCGCACAAAACTCCTGGGCGATGAACTCGCGTCCGTCGTCGGCGCCCACCTCGT
>Ga0214917_10007070_pt1 | contig 11457 bp, 11 predicted proteins | sample LL_1208_BB_MetaG_FD_177983 | JGI IMG/M metagenome (GOLD analysis project Ga0214917, IMG submission 177983) | Freshwater microbial communities from Lake Lanier, Atlanta, Georgia, United States - LL_1208_BB | ecosystem: Environmental > Aquatic > Freshwater > Lake | place: USA: Georgia | collected...
GTTGCCGGAGCACCAGCAGCTGAGGGAATTGCTCGCCTGCCTGGCCCGCCCGCCAGTGCCCGGCGGCCTTGGCCTCACCCAGGCCCTGGCGCGGGACTTGGAACTTCGCCTGGATCCCTGGGCCGATGACGAAGCGGAGCCCCTTGAGCCGGAGGAGCGCGAGCGGCTGGAGGCCTTGGGTGCACGAGCACCAAGACGCGTGGGCGATGGGGTGGATTGGCTGGAGCAGCGCGCCCAGGCGCTGATGGGGCCGTTGCTTGAGGGGCAGCCCGCCGCCCCGGAGCTGGGCCCGCACACCCAGGCAGTGCTGCAGCGCCTGGCCACTGGCCTGGTGCCCGACCTCTTGCACTGCGGCGATGCGGAGCGCCAGGCCTTCCTCACCGCGCTGGAGGGCGGACGCATCGCTGCGGGGCCCTCCGGGGCCCCCACCCGCGGCCGTCCGGATCTGTTGCCCACCGGCCGCAACTTCTACAGCGTCGACCTGCGCGGTCTGCCCACCGAAGCGGCCTGGGACCTGGGGCGCCGCAGCGCCGAGCTGCTGCTGGATCAACACCTGATGGACCAGGGGGAACCCCTGCGCACCCTGGCGTTGTCGGTGTGGGGCACCAGCACCATGCGCAACGGCGGCGAAGATCTGGCCCAAGCCTTGGCCCTGCTCGGCGTGCGGCCCGTTTGGGATGGCCCCAGCCGCCGGTTGGTGGATCTGGAGCTGATTCCCCTGCCCAGCCTCGGGAGGCCGCGGGTGGATGTGACCTTGCGGATCTCAGGGCTGTTCCGCGATGCCTTTCCGCAGCTGGTGGCCTGGTTCAACCGGGCCACGGCCCTGGTGGCCGCCTGCGATGAATCGGAGGCGGACAACCCCCTGGCGGCGGCCTGCCGCCGCGACGGTGACGCCTGGCGGGTGTACGGGTCAGCGCCGGGGGCCTACGGGGCAGGGCTGCAGGGGTTGATCGACAGCGGCGAGTGGGAGAGCCGCGACGACCTGGCGGAAGCCTTCCTCAACTGGAGCAGTTGGCGCTACGAGGGGCTGGGGGGCACCGATGGCCATGGCGGCAGCCTGAGCATCCAGGCCGACCGCAGCGGTTTGGAACGGCGGCTGGGGGCGGTTCAGGTGGTGTTGCACAACCAGGACAACCGCGAACACGACCTGTTCGATTCCGACGATTACTACCAGTTCCAAGGGGGCCTGAGCGCCGCGGTGGAGCGCCTGCGGGGGGAGGCGCCGCAGCTGTGGTTCGGCGACCACTCCCGCCAGCAACGCCCGCGGGTCCACCGCCTGGAGCGTGAATTCGACAAGGTGCTGCGCTCGCGCCTGCTCAATCCCCGCTGGATCGAAGGGATGCAGCAGCACGGCTACAAGGGCGGATTCGAAATGGCCGCCAGCCTCGACTACCTGTTCGCCTACGACGCCAGCACCGACCGCGTGCCCGATTGGGGCTACGGGGCCGTGTGCGACCGCTGGCTCGGTGACCCTGACGTGCTGGCCTTCCTGCGCCAGAGCAACCCCTGGGCCCTGCGGGACATGGCCGAGCGGCTGCTGGAGGCCCACAACCGGGGCCTGTGGCAGGGGGCCGCCGGCGAGCAGCTGCAGCGCCTGCGGGGGCTGGTGTTGGAGTCGGAAGCGCTGGTGGAGCGCTAGCGCAGGCGGCGGCGTCAGCCGTTGAGGTCCTTGGCCCAGCCCTTGAAGGCGTTGATGTCGCCGGGCTTGGCGGTGGTGGGGCTGCTGATCTGGGGCTGGCCGTCGCTGCGATCAGAGGCCTTTTTGGGGGCCGCCACGCCGGGGGTGTTCACGGCCACGGCCGAACCCTTCATGCGCTGATCGAGCTCGGCTTTGCTCATCTGCTCAGCGAAGGTCTTCTTCACCGGCTTGGGCACACCGCCGGTGAGGTTGATCTCCTGCTCAACCTCCACGGTGCCGCCGAGGCCAGGGCTGACCTTCTCCAGGCGGGCTTCCATTGACGCCACTTCTTCGATGCGCTCCTTGCCGCCGGGGTTGTCGGCGGTGCCGGGGAAGGTGCGGCGGATGGTGTTCGAACGCCGCATGAAATTCACATCCCCCATGCTGCTGGAGGTATCCGCATCCAGGAAGAAGGCTTCCTCCTGCTTGGCGGGCTTGGCCGGGGTGGTGGAGGTCACCGACTTGTTACCACCAAGCAAACGATCAAACAGGCCCATCGACGGGGAGCAATGGCTCCGGAAACCCTAGCGGCCGTAAAGCTCCAGACCATGGGTGTCGGTGCCGCAACTTCGCAGAAGGCCATGGCGCTGCAACTGGGCGGCGATCGCGTCGCACACCACGGGGGTGGGGCACCAGCGCGGTTGCATGGCGTAGTCGTAGTACGCCTCGGCGCCGTCAAAGCCCAAGGCGACGGCCGCCTCAATCAGACGGGCGAACGGCAGCCGGTAACGCCCGGGGTGGGCCAACAGGGCCAGGCCGCCGGCACCATGGATGCGGCGGCGCACCTCGGCGGCCTGCAGGGCTTCGCCGACGGCCGCTTGGCCCTGCCGGTAGGGGGCAAGGTCGGGGCTGCTCAGCTCAAAGCCCAGGGCCAGCACATGCACCAGACAGCCCTCCAACAGGCAGCTGATCTCCATGCCACTCCAGAGGGTCGGCACCCGCTCCCCAGCGTCTTGCTGCTGCACCAACCAGCGCTGCAGCGGGCCATGGGCCTCCACGCTGTGGTGGTCGGTCACCGCCAGATGGCGGAGCCCGATGGCGAGGGCCTGACGCCCCAGGTGCTCCGGCTGCAGGCTGCCATCGCTGCAGGTGGTGTGGCAGTGGAAGTTCAGCTCCGTTGGGCAACTGCCGGGGTGCACCTGCTCCAGCACCGGTCGCAGCGGATGGGTCATGGGGCCGTGGCTAGCCGTTCGGCCCGCAACCGTCGCCATCGCGCATAAAACTGAATCGAAGCGGCCATGAACACCACCAGCGCCACGATGAACCAGGTGGCCGCACCGGTGGGGAATTGGTTTTTGAACACCACCAGCATCACCACCACCACCAACAGCAGGGTGGGCAGTTCGTTGAGGGCCCGCAGCTGTTTGGGGCTCCACTGGCAGGTGCCGGCCTGGAGTTGACCCATCAGCCGGTAACAGAAGGCGTGGTAGGCCAGCAATGCGGCCACAAAGGCGAGTTTGGCGTGCATCCACCCCTGGTGAAGCCAGGCGGGGTTGCTCACCAGCAGCCCCACCGCCATCGCCACCGCCACCACCATCCCGGGGGTGGTGATGATGTTGGCCAGGCGCCGCTCCATCAGGGCGTACTGGTCCTGAAAGGCGGAGCTCAGGGCGGGCTCGAGATCCTCAGCCTCGCGGTGGTAGATGAACAGCCGCACCAGATAGAACAGCCCGGCAAACCAGACCACCACACCCACGATGTGGAGGGTCTTGAACCAGAGGTAGGCCTCAGGGGGGAGGGCCGCCAGGACCATCGGCCGGGACAGTGCAAGTCGCCCTCAAGCTAAGGCGGGCCATCCGGCCCCGCCGGCGCTCAGGCCCATTGGTCGCGGTGGGCGGCGGCGGCCCCGCGGATGGCCGCCAAGTCTTCGGCCGGCAACTTGTCCAATTGCTTGAACACCAGGGCCATGCGGGGGTTGGAGCGCAACCGGTCCTGATGGCGGGCCAGGAAATCCCAGTAGAGGCTGTTGAAGGGGCAGGCGCTGGGGCCATGGCGCTGGCTGACGTCGTAGGCGCAGCCCTTGCAGTAGGTGCTCATGCGGCGGATGTAGTTGCCGCTGGCGGCGTAGGGCTTGCTGGCCAGGCGACCCCCGTCGGCGAACAGGCCCATGCCCAACACGTTGGTCTGCATCACCCAATCGTGGCCGTCAATGAACTGGCGGTGGAACCAGGCCGTGAAGGCCTGGGGGTTCAACCCCGCCAACAGGCCGTAATTGGCCAGCACCATCAGCCGTTGGATGTGGTGGGCATAGCCGCTCTCCTCCAGCTCCGCCAGCACCGTGTCCATGCAGGCCATGCCACTGGCACCCTCCCCCTCCAGCCAAGGCGGCAGGGGCGCCTCGGCCCCCAGGTGGTTGGAGCTGGCGTAATCGGCACCAAACCAGTGGTAGAGGCCGTGGGTGTACTCGCGCCAGCCCAGAATTTGGCGGATCACCCCCTCCAGCCCCGCCAACGGCACCGCCCGCTCCAAGCCGCGCTGCTCCAGCGCGCGAATCACCTCAAGGGGGTGGAGCAGGCCCAGGTTGAGGTATGGCGACAGCAGGGCATGCCACAGGGTGGGTTGGCCGCTCACCATCGCGTCCTGGTAGGGGCCAAACCCCTCCAGGCGGGTGTCGATGAAGTGGTCGAGCACCTGCAGGGCCTGCTGGCGGCTCACCGCCCAGCGAAACCGCAGCAGCTGCCCCGGCAGGGGGTGATGGCCCTGGCTCTGGCGGTCTTGATCCAACTGCTCCACCCGCGCGATCACCGCCTGGGTGATGGCATCGGGCTCAAACCACAGGGGCTCAGGCCCCTGCAGCCCCTTGGCGGGGGGCTTGCGGTTGTCGTGGTCGAAATTCCATTGGCCACCGAGGGGTTCAGCCCCGGACCCCTCCCCCTGCATGAGCACGCCAAAGCGGCGCCGACCTTCCCTGTAGAAGAGCTCCATCCGCAATTGCCGGTAGCCACCGGCCCACTCCGCAAAGGCCTCACGGCTCCAGAGGAAGGCTGTGCTCGGCAGCCACTGCAGGGTCACGGGCAGGTCCAGGGCGTCGATGGCGCCGCGGAAGCCCCGATCAGCGGGCTCCATCAAGCGCAACTCCCGGATCCCGTGCTCCTCGATCCAGGCGCGCACGGTGTCACCGAACCGTTCGCCGATGCGGTAGTCCACCGTCCAACCGGCCTGGCGCAGGTCCTCGGCGAAATGGCGCATGGCGCTCCACACCAGCGCCAGCTTCTGGCGGTGGTAGGCCCGAAGGCCCAGCACGGAACTGCTTTCCACCAGCAGCACCCGCGCCTCGCAGGGGGCCGTGCTGGCCAGGGCCGCCTGGGCCAGCGACAGCTGATCCCCCAGCACCCAGATGCCGAGGCTCATGCGCTGGTGTCGACCGGTTGTTCACCCGCCAGCCGGCAGGCCTTGAGGGCCACGGCCAGGGCATGGCCCCGCTCCACGGGCCCCCGCTCCGGGCTCAGAACCCCGTGGCGGCAGTCCACCGTGATGCGCTCCAAGTGGCCGCGTTGGTCGCTGAGCCGCAACCGCAGTTGCCAGTGGTGCTTGGCACTGCGGGTGATGCCGTCGCCGCAGACGGGTCCAATGCACAAACCCGGACCCGCCAGGGCCGGGGCGGCCTGAATCAGCAGGGCGATGGCCAGCACCAACCCCATCAGGGCACGGATGGGATGCGGGCTCACAGGGCGACCTCCAGGGGGGCTGGATCGCCCAATGGCAGTGGCCCATCTTCGGGCAAGGGTTGCTCGGGTGGTGAATCGTCGACCTGGGGATGGAAATGGCTCCACACCTGGCGGGCCAGGCCGGGCCCAAGACCCGGTGCCGCCTGCAGGGCCTCCAGGCTGGCCAGCTGGATCGCATCCACCGAACGGAAATGGGCCAGCAGGTCGCGGATGCGCTTCGGCCCCAGCCCCGGGATGTCGGAGAGCCGTGAACGGGTCATCCGCTCGCCCCGCTGCTGGCGGTGGAAGCTCACGGCAAAACGGTGGGCCTCATCCCGGAGGCGCCGCAGCAACTGCAACCCCAGCTGGTCGGCATCGCTCTCCAGCGGCGTGGAGGCGCCGGGCAGGAACACCTCCTCCCGCTGCTTGGCCAAGGAGCAGACCACCAGCTCCTGGTCCAGGTCCAATTCGCGCAGGGCCTCCATCACCGCCGAGAGCTGCCCCTTGCCGCCGTCGATCATCACCACGTCGGGCCAGTCGTTGAGGCCACCGGTGTGCAGCGTGCTGGCGGTCGAGCGGCGCAGGGCCTGCAGGTCGGCCCCCTCCGCTTTGGCCTGCGACCAACGGCGGAAGCGACGCCGAATCACCTCCGCCATGCTCATGAAGTCGTCGGAGTGGCCGGCCCGCACCGAGGCGCTGCGAATCTTGTACTTGCGGTAGTGCTGCTTGGCGGGCAGTCCGTCGATGAACACCACCTGGGAGCCCACCGCGTCGCTGCCCTGGATGTGGCTGATGTCGTAACCCTCGATCCGCCGCGGCGGTGTGGGCAGATCCAAGAGCTGGGCGAGGTCTTCGGTGGCCAGCAGGTTCTGCTCACTGGCCCGTTGGGCCCGCTGCAATTCGTACTGGGCGTTGCGCTCCACCAGCTCGATCAGGTCGGCCTTCTGCTGCCGTTGCGGCACCGAGAGGCGCACCCGCCGCCCGCGCAGCTCGCTCAACCACTCCTGCAGCAGCGCCTGCTGGGGGAGGGCATGTTGCAACAGCAGTTCCGGCGGGATCTCCACCCCATCCACCTGGCCGTAGTGCTCCTCAATCACCGTCTGCAGGATCCGGCCAGGGTCCGGCAGGGCCTCGGCGGTGAACCCCAATCGGCCCACCAACTTGCCGGCTCGCATCTGAAACACCTGCACCGCCGCCACCCGCTGGTCGCAGGCCAGGGCGATCACATCACGGCTGATGGTGCTGTCGCCAACGCTCATCTTCTGGTCGGCCGTGAGCGTGCCGATGCCCTGCAGCTGATCACGCACCCGGGCGGCACTTTCAAAATCAAGCCGCTCGGCATAGCGCTGCATCTGCTGGTCCAACAGATCCAGCAATTCGTCATTACGCCCCTGGAACACCATCGCCACCTGGCGCAGGGTGCGGTGGTAATCCTCCGAACTGATCTTCTGCTGGCAAACCCCAGGGCAGCGGCCGATGTCGAAGTTCAGGCAGGTGCGATCGCGGTAGAGCGGTTGGGGCCGTTGCCGCAGGGGGAACACCCGTTTCACCAGGGCCAGGGTGCGGCGCAGCAGCCCCACATCCACGTATGGGCCGTAGAAGCGGTCGAGCGGTGAGCGGAAGCGGCGCCGGCGGGTGATGAAGATCCGCGGGTAGGCCTCACTCCAGGTGATGCACAGATAGGGGTATTTCTTGTCGTCCTTCAACAGCACATTGAAGTGCGGCTGGTGGTTCTTGATCAGGTTGGCCTCGAGGGCCAGGGCTTCGGCTTCGCTGTCGGTGACGATGAATTCGATCTCGCACACCTGCCGCACCATCAGGGCGATGCGGGGGCTGTGGCCGTGGCCGCTGCCGCTTTGGAAGTAGCTGCGCACCCGGTTGCGCAGCACCTTGGCCTTGCCGATGTAAAGGATGCGGTCCTCACCATCCCGCAGCAGGTAGCAACCCGGCTCCGCCGGCAGCTCCTTGAGCCGGGCCTTCAGCCGCGCCGGATCCTGCAGAAGGGGGGTCAACCGCCGTACTGCCAGCCCGTGCTGCTCAGTTCGAGGGCGGCCCCATCGCGGTGCAGGGTGGCGGTTTTCACCTCCCCCACGAACACGGTGTGATCGCCGTGGGCCACCTGCCCCACCAGTTCACACTCCACGGCACCGAGCGCGTCCTGCAGGATCGGCAACCCCAGCTCCCCCAGCTGGAAGGGGGCCGCATCAAAGCGGCCGCCGACCCCCTTCTGGGGTTTGAAGAACACGGCCGCCAAGTCCTTCTGATCGGCCGACAGCACGTTGAGGGAGAAGCGTCCGCTGCGCTGGATCATGCCGTTGCTGGTGCTGTCGGCCCGCACCGCCATCACCACCAGGGGGGGCTCAAACGAGCCCTGGGTCACCCAGCTGGCGGTGAACCCGTTCACCTCATCGCCCTCCGCCACACCGCAAATGAACACCCCATGGGGGATCTTGCGCAGGAGAACCTTTTTGGCCTCGGCGTTGAGACTGGGGCTGGTGGCCATTGGTGTGGAACTGCTGGCTGGACTCTAGAAACCGCCAGCCAGGGACGGATCCTCTCCATAGGATCGGCCCATGCGCGCCCTCTACCCCGGCAGTTTCGATCCGCTCACCCTGGGCCACCTCGACCTGATCGAGCGCGGCGCCCAGCTGTTCGATGGCCTGGTGGTGGCGGTGCTGCGCAACCCCAGCAAGAACCCCTGCTTCAGCGTTGAGGCGCGGCTGGAGCAGATCCTCCAGGCCACGCGCCATCTGCCCACGGTGGAGGTGGCCGCCTTCGATGGCCTCACCGTGGCCTTCGCCCAGCAGTGCGGCGCCGGCGTGATCCTGCGCGGCCTGCGGGCCCTGAGCGACTTCGAATACGAGCTGCAGATCGCCCACACCAACAAGAGTCTGGCGCCACGGCTGGAAACGTTGTTTCTGGCCACGGCCACCGCCCACAGCTTCCTCAGCAGCTCCGTGGTGAAGGAGGTGGCCCGCTTCGGCGGTGCGGTTGATCACATGGTGCCGCCGGGAGTGGCGGAGGATCTGGCCAGGCTCTTTAATCAGGCATCCCCCGCAACACTGTGATGTCTGAGGCTCCGCTCGGCACCCAGGTGAGCTCCGTGCTCGATCAACTCGATCAACTCGAGGAGATCGTGCTGGATGGCACCCGCGTTCCCTTCAGCGGCGGGCGCCTGGTGAACGAGCAGGACGCCATCGAGCTAATGGATGCGGTGCGTGAAGCCCTGCCGGCCCAGCTCAGCCAGGCCGATGCCCTGGTGCGGCAGAAGGAGGAGTTCATCGGCACCGCCCGCCAGCAGGCCGAGGAGATCCTGCAGCAGGCCAAGCAGCAGCGCGAACAGCTGATCAACGCCCAGGCCGTGCGCCAGGAGGCCGAGCGCCAGGTCGCGGAGCTGCGGGAACAGGCCCGCCAGCAGTGCGAGCAGATGATCGGCCAGGCACGCCAGCAGATGGCGAAGGCGGAGCAGGAGCATCAGGGTCGCCTGGCCCAGCTGGAGCAGCAGTTCAGCCAACACCGCCAACACCTGGAACAGGAGGCCCTGCAGCGGCGCCAACAGCTCGACCAGGAGGCGATCGAGCTCAAGCGCCAGCTCACGGAGCAGCACGAGCAGGCCCGCCAGCAGAGCCTGCTGGAGCTGGAGAAAATCCGGCAGGAGGCGATGCGGCTGCAGCAGGGCAGCCAGGCGGAGGCGGAGCGGGTGCAGGCCGATGCCCTGCAGTTCCGCCAGCAGACCCAACAGCAGTGCGAAGCGCTGATTGCCCGCACCCGCCAGGAGGCCGCCACCGTGCAGGAGGGGGCCAACCGCTACGCCGAACAGGTGCTGGGTGAACTCGAGGGGCGCCTGCGGGACATGGGCCAGGTGGTGGCGGCCGGCCGCCGCGAGCTGGTGCGGCTGCAGGGGGCCGATCCCACGGCCCCCGCCGGCCAGCAACCCCGGGGCCAGGAGCAGGCGGTGTCGATCAACCGGGCCCGCCGGGCCGCCGAACGGCTGCGCCGGGTGGCCGGCCAGGGTTGAGCTAGAGCGGGCAGAGCCCGGCCACCAGACTCTCCTCAAGGATGGCGCCGATGGTGCCGTTGGGGGATCCCGCGCCGTTCGACACGAGGCTCACATAGCGGGGCCCATCAGGGCTGTCCAGCACGCCGCTGATCGAGCGCACACCGCTGATGGTGCCGGTCTTGCCCCGGAACCGACCCTCCAGGGCGCTGCCCCGCCAGAGGTTGCGCAGGGTGCCGCGCTGGCCGGCGATGGCCATCGAAGCGGTGTACTGGTGGGCGTAGGGGTGCTGCGCCATGCGCAGCAGCAACGCCGCCAACAGACGGCTGGTGACGCGGTTGCCGCGGTCGAGACCGCTGCCATCCACCACGTTCACACCGGCCATGGGCAGGCCCTGGGCGGAGAGCCATTGCATCGTCTGCTGGCGGGCAACGGGCAGATCCCAACTGCCGGCGCCCTGCCGCAACAGCACCTCGGCGGTGAAGTTGTGGCTGTCGGTGTTGGCCAGGCTGAGCAGCCCGTGCATGCCCACGGAACGCTCCTCGTGCAGCAGCTCAGCCCCACTGGCCTCGGCGGCCGCCGGTGACACCAGGGTGATGGCGGCGCTACCGCCCTGGCGTTTGAGTTCCTGGGAGAGCAAACGCTGCAGACGGCTCGGTGGGTTGGGCACAGCCATGTCGAGGGCATTGCTGGTGAGCGCCAGGCGCGTGATCGGTGCCCCGTAGGCCTCAACGCGATCGCCCCAGTCCCACCCCTGGGGCCACCAGCGTTGGGGCGGTTCCTCCACCAGCTGGATGCGGCCGTTGCCGGCACCGAGGGCGAGCTTGGCGAAGCGCCGCAGCTGGGCCAGGTCGAGGTCGGGGTCGCCCTCCCCGGTGATGCGCAACGTGCCATCCGGCTGGCGCCACAGGCGGGTGGCCAGGCGGTAATCGGGGCCCAGCCGGTCCAGGGCGATGGCGGTGCTGATCAGCTTCTGGTTGGAGGCGGGAATCCGCGGCCGGGTGCCGTTCAGATCCGCCAACAGGCGACCGCGGCCATCGGCGATGCTCACGCTCCACACCGACGCCTCCCCCCCCACGACGGCACGCACGCGCTGTTGCAGGGCCGGGCAGCTCACCTGGGCCTGCAGCAAGGGCAAGCCCACCGGTGGTGGTGCCGCCGGCAGGGAACTGGCGGCGATGCTGGGGATCTGGGCCAGGGCGGCGGGCTGCAGGGCCGCACCGATCAGGGCCAGGACGGCAAGGGACCGCTGCGCAGTCACCTCAGTTGGCCCCAAGCCGCAAGCCGGTGACGGAGCCGATCACCCGGAAGTTGGGGCCTTCCAATTCGATCGGGGCGCCGATCTTGAGGTTTTGGTTGCCAAACACCACCCCCTCAGCCCCCTTGCGGCCTTCTCCCTGGAGCACAAAACGGGCATCGATGGTGGCGAACTGCTGCTGGTTGGGGTCGGGGGCACTCACCACCCGGCCGTCGGCGAACACGGCGGAGAGTTTGCGCTGCAGGGGAATCACTTGCTTCACAGCCACCTGGCCGTGGGGCTGGTTGCGGATCACGAGGCTCACGGCACCGCTGAGGCGGGCCGCATCGATCACATCCGCCGGGTTGGCCACCGGCACGCCGCGCACGTCAACGAGCACGGTCACCGGTTGCAGTTTGCCGGTGGCACGGGCCACGGCGCCGCTGAGCTTGGGGCTCCAGATCACCCCGGCCACCGCCAGCAGCACCGCAGCTCCGGCCCCCAGATCCAAGGCAGACAGGCGGCGCGTGCGGTCAGCCATGGGAAGCGTGCAGAGCCCGGAGTGTACGGAGCCTGGGCAGGGGGAACAAGGCGCTGCGCTGTTCAGGGGGCGGCGGCGGCCGCCTGCTCGAGGGCCAGCAGCAGTTGCTCGGTGTCGGGTTTGGTCTCGAAGCTGGTCAGGAAGCGGTAGCCATCAGGATCGCGGCGGTAAAAGCCCCAGGCATCGGGATGGGCATGCCGGAGGGCACCATCCGCCGTGGGAATCAGGGCATAGGCCGACTGCCATTCCCCCAGAAACCCCTTGCGCCGCTCGCGGGCCACGGTGCCGATGCCCACGGCAGCATCCTCCAGCCGGCCATTGAGCAGCACCACCGGCCCACGGTGTTGGCCGCAGGTG
>Ga0214917_10007071_pt1 | contig 11456 bp, 9 predicted proteins | sample LL_1208_BB_MetaG_FD_177983 | JGI IMG/M metagenome (GOLD analysis project Ga0214917, IMG submission 177983) | Freshwater microbial communities from Lake Lanier, Atlanta, Georgia, United States - LL_1208_BB | ecosystem: Environmental > Aquatic > Freshwater > Lake | place: USA: Georgia | collected...
CGGAAATCGGCCGCATGGCCCTCTTCCGCATCCCGACTCCCGCGGAGGTTCAGCCCACCAACGCCACCACGCCGCACGTCTTCGGGCCCAAGGCCTTCGAGCAATGGCGCAACAGCGTCGGCTCTCTGGCCAGCTCGCCGGTGGTGGTGGGCGACACGCTCTATGAGATCACCGGCACGGGCGATTTGGCCGCCGTCGAGGCGGGCACGGGCAAGGTGCTGTGGAAGAAGAAGGTGGGCATCGAACAGCGCCAGAGCACGCCCTTTTATGCCGATGGCCTGCTGTATGTGGGCATGTATGTCACGATGAAGGATGCCGCGGCGGCCGCCTCGTCCGATGCGGATAGTGTCGCCAACGGTGACTTGCTCGTGCTGCGACCCGGAGCCGACGGCGCCGAGGAAGTCAGCCGCACCCAAGTCACCGGGCGCGTGTTCGGCTCGCCCGTGGGCTACAACGGCAAGGTGTATTTGCAAACCGACAAGAAGCTCTACGCCTTCGGCAAGGCCGGCCGCAATGCCGGCCTGACAGCCAGCCCGGCCGCAGCCGCCTGGCCCAAGCCCGGTCCGGCCGCCCAATTGCAGGCCATCCCCTACGAGGTGCTGCTGCGCCCCGGCCAGACCCAATCGTTCCGCGTGCGCGTGCTCGATGCCAACGGTTTCACTGTGGCCGAGAGCGTCGATCCGAAGTCCCTGAAGTGGGAGCCGTTCATTCCGCCCACGGCGTTGGTGAAGGCCACCCTCAAGGGATCCTTCAATGCGGCGGGCCAATTGGTCGCCGAAATGGCCCCCGCTGGCAGCGCGGGTCAGTTCAAGGCCACGCTTCAAGGGCCCGACGGCAAGGCCATCTCGGGTTACATCAAGGGTCGTGTGCTGCCCGGCCTGCCGCTGGTGCAGAACTTCCAGACCTTCGCCCTGACCAACATCACCACCAACACGGTGGAGTCGCCCACGCCCTTTGCGTACCCGCCGCTGCCGTGGAACTCCGCCCGCTTCCGTTTTGAAGTGCGCGGCAAGGACTCAGCCGGCGGCACCAACCAAGCCTTGGTCAAGACCATCGAGAACAAGCTCTTCCAGCGCGGGCAGGTCTTCTTCGGTTTCCCCGACATGAAGAACTACACCGTCGAGGCCGAGGTCTTGAGCGAAGGCAACAAGCGCAAGATGTCCGAAGTGGGCGTCATCAATCAGCGCTACGCCATCATCCTCAAGGGCAACTCGCAGCAAATGGAGGTCAACAGCAACCAAGAGCGCATCAAGGTGGCCGTGCCCTTCAAGTGGGCCCCGGAGACGTGGTACCACCTCAAGACCCGCGTCGACGTGGCTGCTGACGGCTCTGGTGTGGTACGCGGCAAGGCCTGGAAGAAGGGCGATCCGGAGCCCGAAGCCTGGACCATCGAAGTGCCTCACAAGAAGGCCCACGCCAACGGATCCCCGGGCCTTTACGGGTTCTCGCCCCAGGAGATGCGCGTGGCCATCGACAACATCCGCGTCATTGCGAACTGAGCCTCTCCGCTGCGCCGAGCCATCCACTGTCTCTGACACTCTTTGCCTGACTGATCGAAACCCCGTTTCATTCCTTCATCCATGAACGCACTTCCGCTTCTCTCCGCCGCATTGCTGAGCGCCGGCCTTCTGGCGCGCGCCGAAGATTGGCCCCAATGGGGCGGCAACGATCCGGGCCGCAACTTCTTCTCGCCGGCCAAGGGCCTGCCCGATCGCTTCGAGCCGGGCAAGCTGAAGAGCGGTACCGAGGAGATCGACCTGTCCACCACCAAGGGGGTGAAGTGGGCCGTGAAGCTCGGCTCGCAGAGCTACGGCAACCCGGTGGTCGCCGGAGGCAAGGTGTACGTGGGCACCAACAACGAGTCGCCCCGCGACAAGAAGCACACGGGTGACCGCTCGATCTTGTACTGCTTCGACGAAAAGACTGGCGCTTACCTCTGGCAGCTCGTGGTGCCCAAGCTCAAGTCGGGCAAGGTCAACGACTGGGAGAACCTGGGCCTCTTGGCCTCGCCGCTGGTGGTGGGCAACCGCCTGTGGATTGTCACCAGCCGCTGCGAAGTGCTGTGCCTCGACACCGAAGGCATGGCCAATGGCAACGAGGGCCCCTACACCGACGAGGCCAAGTACATGGCCAAGGACACGCCGAAGGAGTCCGCACCGGTCGATCCCTCCAAGCAGGATGCCGACATCCTTTGGCGCTACGACATGATGGATGAGTTGGGCGTCTTCCCGCACAACGCCTCCAACAGCTCGGTGCTCATGGTCGACGGCATCCTCTACATCTGCACCTCCAACGGCCAGGACTGGACCCACGTCAACATCCCGTCGCCGACTTCCCCGAGCTTCATCGCGCTCGACGCCAAGACCGGCAAGTTGGTGGGTGAAGACAACGTGGGCGTCGGTCCGCGGATTTTCCACGGCCAGTGGACCTCGCCTTCCACCGGCAAGGTGGGCGGCCAGAACCTTGTCTTCTTCGGCGGTGGCGACGGCGTGATCTACGCCCTCGACGCCAAGCCGCAGAAGGGCGACGGCTCCAAGATCGTCCCCATTTTGCCGGGCGCACCGCTCGACCGTGAGGAAGACAAGGACACCGACTACCTCAAGAAGGTGTTCTGGGCCGACCTCAACCCGCCCGAGTACAAGGCCGACAAGTCGGGCAAGGCCTACAAATATCCCGCCGCCGAAGGCCCCAGCGAGATCAACTCCACCCCGGTCTTCTACAAGAACCGCCTGTACGTGGCCACGGGTCAAGACCCCGAGCACGGTGAGGGTGTGGGCCGCTTGGTGTGCCTCGATGCCACCAAGAAGGGCGACCTCAGCCAGACCGGCATCTTGTGGGACTACAAGGGCATCAAGCGCTCGATCTCCAGCGTGAGCATCGATCCGGCCACGGGCCTGCTCTTCATCGGCGACTTCTCCGGCTTCGTGCACTGCCTCGACGCCGAGACCGGCAAACTGCACTGGGTGTACGACATGAAGGCCCACATGTGGGGCTCGACCCTGGTGGCCGACGGCAAGGTGTACGTGGGTGACGAAGACGGCGACTTCGTGGTATTGGCCGCCAAGGGCGGGGCCAAGGCGCAGGTCTTGAGCGAGACCAACCTGGGCGCCCCGGTGTACAGCACCCCCATCGTGGCCAACGGCACCATGTATGTGGCCAGCCAGACCCACCTCTTCGCCATCGGCGGCACCGACGCCAAGCCGGCCGCCACCGACGCCCCCAAGGGCATCCAGCCGAAGAACTAAACGGTTGGTCGGCAGGCAGACTCGCGAGAGGCGATCGTCTGCGGATGCGAGGCGTTGCACGCCTGCATCCGCAGAATCCCTCCGAAATTCCGAGGTCAGGTCAGGTCGGGTCGGGTCGGGTCTGCTTTGGGTGGCCGGGATAGCCGGTTGATCGGTTGACGTTGAACGGTTTGGGTTGACTGGCTGGCGCTTGCGCCCGAGCTGGATGGCTCCCGTCGCTCGCTGTTTTCCACCTTGCGCCGGACCAACTCCACCGTTGCGTCCGCGACCCTCTGCGATTAATTTCAACAAGTCAGTTTTCCCGGTGCGGGTGTGGTTCAATGGTAGAATGTGGGCTTCCCAAGCCTGAGACGAGGGTTCGATTCCCTTCACCCGCTCCACTCTTTTGCTCAGCAAATTCGCAGTTTTCCAGGCCACTGTCCTGCGAGTGTCATACGAAGCCGCCTGGATCAGCCCCGTTTCATTGGGTTTTCACAGCCGGAATCGAAACCGTGGTTCAGGGGCGGATCACCCCACTGACGGGTTGGCGCTTTCCTCGATTCACTGCCGGAAAAAACATGGTGCCCTCACATCTTGTCCGTTGGAGAGGTGAAGTGGCGACGGCCGAGATTTTCGGGCGGCGGTGGGAGGCCATTTCCTAGATTCCTTGGCTTCACCGTGGCTGTGGCCGCCAAGCGAGCCGTGGTGCCTCCGGCGTGTCTTAGCCCAAGGACCAGTCTGGTTGGATGGCCTGGGATGAGGACCATCTGGCGGACGGATGCTATGATTCCACAGGGGAAAGAGTGCTAGGTAAAGCTTGGGCCCCCTTCAAAACCTTGGCCACTGAGGACGCAGGCATCCCCAACCGCCGTGCCGTCTCTCGCCGGCCGACACCTTCGGCCTTTAACTCAAGGATCTCCTCACGCCGGTCTGGCAGGGTCGATGGGCGTCCCAACCGGACACCACGGCCCTTGGTAGCCCGGAGGCCGGCATTCGCCCATTCCGGGATCAGCAGTCAACGGGCATAACGTTTTACCGTTGGAAAAAACGGCTTGGCTGCGGTTAACCTCGAATCATGAAGTTCCAAAACCATATCGCTGCGACCCTCTTGATGGCCGGCCTCCAAGGAGGGGCGATGGCTCAGGATGCGCAGGCGACGATCCGTATCGTTGTCGATGCTATTGGTTGGCGACTCGATGCCATTGCCCCCTCCAGCACACTTCGAGCTGTCTGGGAGATGTCACCCTCGCTGGTGACCCCGTCGTGGTCCGTGATGGCCGTGCAATCAATCTCGGAGGGACGGGCGGGGTGGACAAATGTCGTTGGTGCTCCACCGGACACGGCATTCTTCCGCATTCGCACCTACGATACGCCCGGGTTCAACGCCCAACTGGATCGCCTGATCGTGAAAGTCCGTGAAGCCTATCCAGAGGCCACCCTTTTGGAGTCGTCTCCGTTGCTGACCTCCACCGTGACCGAGTTGCCGGACGGAGTGGGCCTTCGCGCGGTCCTTCATGTCGCAAAGGGGACGGTCGTGGCGCAGCAATCGGATCCACTAGCCGATCCCCAGATCGATTTCAACCCGGCGCCCTGGCTGGGAGACATGCTCCTGCCATGGCCGGTGGAGATGAATCTGGAGGAAGCCGAGTCGCTGCTTCGCAACGCGGGATTCGCTTCCGAATACAAGACCCTGACCCTTCGCCGCCCGGTTTATCCGGGAATGATTGAACCCTACTTTATCTTCGGCACGCCGAGGTTCGGATTCGTGTTTGTCGGAACTTCCACCAAAAAAGTGTTCCGGGAAAATTGAGACGGTCGACGATTAGGTCTTTCAACTTCAGCACTGCCGGTTGGCGCGTGAGAAGTTAACCAGAGGGATGAATTCGATCCCGCGAAGGAATTCACCGTCCAATAGCAGAACCGCGTGAACGCGGGACTCCATACGTGTGAGCGGGTCTATTCCCCAACGAATCTTCCGTCCTCCGCCTCCTCACCGCCATCCTCGTGGAAACCTCCGATGAGTGGGAAACAGGACGCGCCTACTTCTCCGACCCATCCCAACCCTAAACAACCACCCAACCCCCACCTCCAAATTCAGCCTTTGACACTTTTATAGAAGAAAAGTTGCGTACCCAAATTTTCACCAAAGTGCCGGTTCCCTGCCTCGATCGATCATTGCCCGGTTGATGAGTCCGGAACGCACCAGAGCAACCCTGGTTTGTTGAGGTTCTGCTCCCGTTGGAAATCTTCGAAGCGAATGAAGTGAACTTGGCCGCTGAAGCCAGTGATCACCGCCCCCTTTTTGTGCCTCCGACCGATGCCTTCCTCGAGGCTGGGATACTGGCTGGCATCATGCCCCCGGTTGGCATCCCAAACGGCCCCGAACTGTTTGATGTCGGGTTCCCAATGGACATAAGCTGCCGGATTAAACTGGGTGATCTTGTACTTTGGGCGATCCATCTGACCGAATCGGCAGACCGCACCGTTCATGATGTAACTCGAGACCCGTTGGCCACGCTGAATGAACGAGACATGGTTGGTCCGATCGAGAGGACAGTAGTAAACCTTTCGGGCCCCGAGATATTTGAAGTACAAACCCTGTTCCACCATGGGCAACTCATTGGTCTTCCAAGGATCGGGCGCATGTCCGGACGTGGGCTGATACAACCAACCCGGACCGTAGGAGTTTTCCCAGTTGGGCCACGGCATGCCGTCGCTGTTGTCACCCACGTACAGTTGAAGGGCCAGTCCCAGCTGCCGGTTGTTACTCACGCATTGGGTCCGAGAGGCTTTCTCCTTCGCTGTCGCCAAGGCCGGCAAGAGCATCCCGGCCAGAATGGCAATGATGGCGATCACCACCAGAAGTTCGATCAACGTAAAGGCAATGACCGAAGCAGAAGACACAACTCGTAGGCGCATCGCGAGCAGATAGGTTGTTGGACCGACAGCTTCAACGGTATGCCTGTCCAATCAGCGCTGGCAAGGCACCCTAGGTGCCACTCCCGTGACGAATTGCACAAATGTTTGTTAGCGGCGAGGGGCTTGGACTGAACGGCTGAGAGGGGCATGCGGTAAAATGTCCTATCACCGTCGCCAACAGAGACAAATCGATGGGCTCTGGGATGCGACAGGAGGTGCTGAAGACGGTGCGAATGCGCTGCCAAGGTGCAGTGGTCATGTAAAAAGGTCGTAGAGGGGGTGCAGGGTGAAGGCTGTTTCCCAGATTCCCCAGCTTCACCGAAGCTGTTGTTGCCAAGCGAGCCGTAGTGCCTCCTGCGTGTCTTGGCCTATGGACCAGTCTGGTTGGATGGTCAGGGGCCAAAATCATCAGGCCTGGGGCTTCCGGCACTCCTCTGGCTCAGTTTGGCGAGGTCACGTCAATGCAGCGCACCCGGTGGCACGGCTGACAACCGGTCGCCGACCCCGACGACTTCACCCTAGGAGAGAATCACCTGGACGATGCGACCTGATTCCCGGTTCAGTGCAGGGCGTCCGGTTTTGCCGAGGGTTTCCCCCTAATAGTTGTCGACAAGCCTGCCGATCATATCGCTGGCCTTGGCCGCGCTTTGCAGTCGGTCACCCTGAGAGAGGCTCGCGTGTTCGCGGGCATAGTCGGTCCGGGCGGGGATGGGCGGGGTGTTGTCCTCAGCGAGTGATGTGAGTGACATTACCGACGCGGCCGTAGCCGTAAAAATGATTTCGATGTTCCGTTTGATGGAGATGATCTTGGAGGAGTCCGTTGCTTTACGGGCAGAAGCTCGGTGAAGACCCTTCCTAATGGTATTCGGTGTTCAACTATGGGTGGAACCTCCCGTTGGAAAGCCTTGCTATATGGCTGGGCATCACCGCGTCCGCTGAAATGCGCTGTTCCAGCACCACTGGGATCGGGCTGCCAGGAAGGCCAAGGCGGAACGGGCGGGCGGGTAGAACAGTGCCCGTTGCAGCCAGCCGGCCCAGCGTAGTCGTGAGCGGAACGTGAGATCACTGTTCCTGGCGATCTCTTCGAGCACCTGGGCCCAGGTCAGGGTGCCCCGGCTGAAGCTCTCGATCGGATCCAGGGCCAGTTCGGCCGACTCAAATGCCATCGACATGCCGTTGCCGGTCATCGGTGGGATCATGGTCAGCGCATCGCCGATGGAGCATTCGAGGTGTTCCGTCGCGCGCCGGGGATGCAGGCCGAGGCCGGCGACCGAGCAGAACGAATGAGGATCCAACTGAGCGCCCGCCAGGCGGGAGTGCAGCTCTGAACCCGCCGGGCCGCCGAGCCATTCCGGCCAGCGTTGCGCGAGATCCGGCACGGGATCCGCGCTGCGGAACAGCCCGCATATATTGACCTCGTTGTCCGGCAATCGGCACAGGCCAACGTAGCCCGAGGGCAGCAGGTGCATTTCGAGATCGGCGCGCAGCACGATTCCGCGGGCGTGCACCTTCAATCCGAACCATCGCCAGCCCTTCGCCGCCGGTTCGGGTCGACGTCCAGAGGCGCGAACCACGCCAGCGGGGTAGGCACTGGTCCACCGCGCGCCGAGGCGCAGATCACCGCCGAGCCGTTGGAATTCCTGCGCGAGCCACTGATCCAGCACGAAGCGGGAGATGCACACGGCCGGCTCGGGGAGTGGGCGCGTTGCGATCGATGTGCGTGCGGTGAAGAAGGCCGAGCTGGTCGCCTCGCGGGCCCCAGCAGAACGGAGTCCATCGAGCAATCCGATCCGGGCCAGGGATGCCAGGCCACGGCCACTGATGAATTCACCGCAGACCCGGTGGCGCGGGTAGTGTCCGGCCTCCCAGAGCGTGACGGGTACGTTGCGCCGGCGCAGTCCGATGGCCAGCGTCAACCCAGCCAGCCCGCCGCCCACGATGGTGATGGGCTCAGACATTTCGGCGCGCGCTGAATCCGTGGCTGAACGGGCCCGCGAAGTGCTCGCTCAGCTTCCATTCTGTGGTTGCCGGCCAGAGCGCGGAAAGTTCCTGCCCGGCAAATCCGGCGCGCACGCTGACGACGGCATCGTGCCGTGTCACGGCATTGCAACCGATCAGAGCCAGCGAGTGTGCGGCGGTCAGTGCAAAGGCGGAGCGCCGTGGTTCGCAGGCGATGAACAGGTTTGTCCGCGCTGCGGCCAGACGAAGCAGGGTGGTCAGTGATTCGTCTTCGAAGTGGTGGAGAAATAGATTCGCCAGCAACACGTCCGCCTTGGGCGACGTTGATTTCAGCCATGAAAAGACATCCGAGGCCACGCAGTTCAACGACCAGTCGAGGTCGGCAAATCCCTGCTGCGTTTCGCTGGAAACCACAAGCTGTCGGTCGATGAGTGTGACTTCGGCCTTCACGCCAAGAGTCGACCAACGTCGCGCCAGACGCAGGAGCAACGTCCCATCGCCCGCGCCCAGTTCGATCACACGGAGTGGACGGGACGGAAGGCGATTCGTCGGGAGCAGGCCGAAGAACGCGCGCATCAGGTAGCCGGCGTGACCCATGAGGAAGTTCAGTCGTCGCAGATCGGCACGAGAAGCAATGGCCTGGGGATCCTGCGAGGGCAGGGTATCGAGGAGTTCGGGTTGAAGGCGACGGCGCATGGTTCAATCTACCTGGAGGAGTGCGCCGTGAGCGCTGAAACCCGCACCGAAGGAGGACATCCACCACCAGCCACCCGGAGCATGCTCCGCCAGGGCTCGTTCGAGGACGAAGAAGACGAAGGGACTGCTGACATTGCCGATCTCGCGCAGGAGGACGGTGCTTCGCTGCACGTCGTCGGCAGAGAGACCGAGGCGCGCCTGCAAGGCCGCCAGCACTTCACGTCCGCCCGCGTGGAAGATCCAGCCGGTGAGTTCGTCGCGCCGAATCGGATATTCCCTGAGCGATTGGGACAGGAGGTCTTCCACATGCTGTGCGACCAGAGCGGGAACTTCCCGTGTCAGGATGTTCCTGAGCATGCCTTCGCATTGTTCGAAGCGGAGGGCATCCCGGTCGCGTGGGCTGAGGAGGCTCCGGGAGGCCTTCCACTCCACGCGGCGCTGATGTGCGGCGGGTCGGGCCGACCAGACCGCAGCGCCTGCGCCATCGCCAAACAGGCAGGCACTGATGAGGACCCCGGGATCATCTTCCAGATAGAGGGCTGCGCTGCACACCTCGACGCAGACGGAGAGGACGTGTTGTGCCCGGCCTGCCGTCAGCATGGACTCCGCCGTGCGGCAGTTCGGTATGGCGGCGCCACAACCTTGTCCGACCAGATCGAGTGCGTGCACGTCGGAGCGCAAGCCCAGTCGCTCGCTGACGTAGCTCGTGAGCCCCGGGCACAGGTAGCCCGTGCAGGTGCTGATGAGAATGGCGTCGACGTCTGCAGGCGCCAGTCTGGCGGCGGCGAGGGCGCGTTCAGAGGCTTGGGTGGCGAGCCTGGGCGCGTGCTCCGCAAAGCGGGTGTGCAACGCCGCCGGTGTGAGGACGAACGCCTCTGAAAGTTCTGAGACGGCAAGATGTCGGGTGGCGATGCCATTTTCCCCGGTCAACACCTTCCGGAGAACGGCATGGGAGCGCGGACTAAGAGCCGGGAATTGGGGCGATTCCTGCATCGCCGCCCAACATTCCACTTGGGTGAAACAGTGCTCTGGAACCGCCATGCCGAGTCCGGTCAGATACATGGGCTGGTGGAGGACGCCAGTTTCCGGATGGGTCCACGTCTGCCCGCCCCGTTGGCTGGAGCTGTGACGGCACCGTCAATTGAAACCCGGTCTTCAGGTGGAGGGCGGTACTTGTTCATCCTTTCGTAGTTTATAGCATCCCAACGCCAGTCTGCAACGTGGGGTGTTCGCTCCATAGCTTGGAAGTCCGCTTCTCGGACGTCGCCGGTTACGAGAAGGAGTTGAACCACGACGCGGTGATGGAGCGGGTGGACGCCGAAGGTCACGTCGTCGGGTTTAGTATCATGGGAGTGAGCCAGTTCAGAAAGAGTAAGCCGCTGGAAGCCGATCTGGTCTCGAATTGAGCCGGCCGCCTTCTGCGAAGACCTCATCCAGTAATTGCGCGACGTTGAAGCCAAGCACCTGTGCGATGTTCTCATCCTGCAACCGAAGATAGGTTTCTAATTCCAGTTCGAACGGCCCACGGCGCAGGTGGACCTTGAGAGCCACCTCAGCTGCAGCCGCCTCCGAACCAGCCCGGAACACATTGCCATGCATGCCCGAGCCCAATGGGCTGAGACGCTCGGGTGATACGCTCGGGTTGCCGTCGCCGGCAGTATGCGGCAACTCTTTCCCCGATGTCGGCTACTTCACTCATGAGATCCTCGCCGGGGCAGGTTTCTACTCGGGTCCGGATGCATTTGGACGTGGGCGGTGAACGGTTGGCGGTGAATCAACTGGGGCCTGATTTCGCGCTCGTCGAATCGACTGCAAACCACTTGCCGGGCCCGGCCAATCTGTCGGTTATGGTGGACGAAGCCCTGACGGTTCGGCCAGTTTTTTGCCCGAAGGCATCCAGTCCGGCGTTGTGCGGATCCGGCTCGCATTAAGTGGATAGCTCTGGAAACCCCCGAGGGGCTATCGTGTAGCTCCTAGGTTGCGCTGAAAAAATGCGTCGGCCGATTGTCATACAGTGTCATACGGATGGCCCCCTGGTGGCTGACAAATCGCGCATTTTGCTCCCATTTTCGATGGTTTTGGCTGTTCCTACAGAACCGTTGGTTCGATTCCCTTCACCCGCTCCACTATTTTCCTCAGCAAATCCGCAGTTTTCCAGGCCACTGTCCTGCGAGTGTCCTACGACATCGCCCGATTCGGCCAAGTTCCCGTAGGTTTCCATAGCTGGAACCGAACTCGAGGATGGTCAAAATCGCGCACAACCTGAGTATTGTACAAATATACAACTCCGTTGTATATTCGTGCGATGTCTGCTAGCGCCAAAATCGCAGCCGACGTGCTCTTCGCAGTGACCGAAGGGCAGCAAGGCTATTTCACGTCCAAGCAGGCAGCCGAGGCAGGATACCAACTCGGCAGTCAGGCTCATCACGTCAAATCAGGGAATTGGACGCGCGTTGAACGGGGCATCTATCGGCTGACACGGTTTCCGCAGTTGTCCGAGGAACAACTCGTCATCTACGCCCTGTGGTCGCGCAACAGAGCGGGCGAACCGGAAGGGGTTTACTCACACCAAACCGCGCTCAGCATCCATGAACTCTCCGACCTGAACCCGACCAAACTCCACATGACGGTCCCAGCCGCATTTCGGCGGACAGCCAA
>Ga0214917_10007072_pt1 | contig 11453 bp, 8 predicted proteins | sample LL_1208_BB_MetaG_FD_177983 | JGI IMG/M metagenome (GOLD analysis project Ga0214917, IMG submission 177983) | Freshwater microbial communities from Lake Lanier, Atlanta, Georgia, United States - LL_1208_BB | ecosystem: Environmental > Aquatic > Freshwater > Lake | place: USA: Georgia | collected...
AACATCCGAGCCATCATTAGCCGATATGCTGGGACACAGCATTTGCATCAAGAGTTCCCCTGAAGCGAGAGTTGCCGGCGCAACTGCTTGCGCGAAAGGTCTTCAGGTTGCTGAAGATGGGTCGCAAAAAGAAGAAGCCCTCTCTAGAATTGCCTTAGCAATGTAGTGGAGGGAGAATGTTACTAGGATCAGCTGCAATACTAATCTTTAAGTAGACTAACTTTTTATGGTAGTATGCTAATAGTTATTATTTATAGGATATGTGGCAGTGAAATTTTATAAATTAATCCCTATAAGCATCTTTGCTTGTTCAATCGGATTTGCTGCTGTTATTAAAGAAATAGAAGTCGATGGCTTAAAAAGATTTTCTAAAGATACAGTACTAACATATGCAGCTGTTAATGAAGGTGATAATTTAGAACAATCTGATGTTCCCCAAATTATTTCAAATCTCTTTATTACAGATTTTTTTGATGATATTCAAGTCAAACTGTTTCCAGAGGCTCAACGTTTAAATATTCTTGTCAAAGAAAAACCGGTTTTGGCTAGTGTTGATTTTTCAGGCAATGTTCATTTCAGTAAAAGTGATATCGAAAAATCTTTAACAGAACATAAGATTGATAAAGGCCGTACTTTTAACGAGCGTCAGCTGCAAAACATGATTCGTGAATTAAGGTCATTGTATGCTGTAGACGGTTATTATCAAGCCCAAATTCATCCAGAATTGAGTGGAAGAGATGATGGTAAAATCAATCTGATGCTTAAAATTGAAGAAGGAAGCACGGCCAGAATTCAATCTATCAATTTCCATGGAAATGATGCGATTCCTTCTTTCATTTTACGTAAAACCATGAGCCTGCAAGCTTCTAGTCTTTTTGCATTTATCACTTCAGCTGACAAGTATAATGAATATAGATTAGAAAACGATTTGATTGCGTTGCAAAATTATTATAAGGATAATGGATTTCCTTACATGAAAGTTGTTGACAAGAAAATCGCCCTTACTCCGATGAAGAAGGGATTGTTAATCGATATTTTCATTCATGAAGGAACAAAACAAATCGTTTCTACAATATCGCGTCAAGGCGCAGATCATGTAGATTTGTCATCTGTAAAACTTCCTGATACACCATTTAATTTCGATCAAAAAGTACTTGATAGTTACGAAAGTGAATTGCGCGATGCTCTTAATGAAAACGGCTATATTTATGGTGAGATTCGTCAGGATTTAGTAAAAATAGATGATGAACATTTAGATGTTCGATTTGTTATTATTCCCGGCGAGCTCTTTAGAATTCATCAGTATAATATTTCAGGGAATTTCAGTACAAAAGAAAAGATTATTCGCAATTTTATCGCACGCCCAGAGGGTGCTCTTTATTCAGCATCTGATATAAAAACATTTAATGAGGACTTAGAGCGTACAGGATTATTTACTGATATTCAGATAAATCCAAAACGCATTGGAAAAGCTGAAGTTGATATTGATGTTTTCTTACAAGAAGATAAAAGTAAAAAACTCTTTGCAACTGCAGGTGGTTCCAATATCGGCTATATGTGGAATATGGGCTATGAAGATAGAAATATCTTTGGTACTGGTGCGAAAACAGCATTAAAGATTGAAAGTGATACTTACGAAAGTAGTGTGCAATTTGCCTTATCTAATCCTTATTTGACTCATAAGAATATTGAAGGTTATTTTCATTTCGACAGAACACGAAGAAGCTATGAAAATAAATTTATGTTTTTCAAGCAAAATAGAGATATTTATTCAACAACTGTTGGCGCAAACTGGGCTCTTTCTGCTCATACAAAATTTGGATTGAATACAAATTACTTTATTGAGCGAGAGCGCAATATGCGTGAGCAAGAAGATAACCCTTCTGATGTTGTAATGGCGCATTATGTTTTTGCTGGCGCAAAATTATTTAGAAATCTTTTTAACAAGTATATTTTGCCCGATGATGGATATCGTTGGGAGTTATTTAGTCAAGTCTCTTTACCTTTAGGTGATTTCACTTATACCGATAGTGGGTTGTCTGCTAAATATTACACGCCTATAGCAAAAACAGGATTTGTTTTCTCTCAAAGTTTGAATGTGAGAATGATGTTTCCTTTCGGCAATAGTCCTAAAAATATCATACCGTCTACAAGATTGTTAAGTTGTGGTGGCGCGGAAGATATTCGTGGATATCATTTTAGTTCTGTTGGACCAGAAATTCAGATGACAAATCCTGACAATACAATCAGCTATAAAACAATTGGAGGTAATATTAAATTTTCTTTAAAAACAGAATTAGTGATGCCTAATAGTTTATTCAATATTAATTATGATCAAATTCGTTTCTCATTATTTCTTGATGCCGCACAATTATGGAGAACCGTGCCTGTACCAGAGAACTATACTACAGGATCAAATAGCAATAATGTTTATTTTCCAACAGAAGGTGTTAGACTGTCTACAGGGATTGCTTTAAGATTTGTGAGCCAAATTTTACCACCTATCTCTATGAGCTTGAACTATCCTTTGATTCAGCGATCAAGGGATAAAATTAAGTATGAATATTTTTCATTCGGATCTCAAATGGATTTTTAGCCAATTCAGTTTTTAACAACTACAGGAATTTTTATATGAAAAAATTATTATTAGCAGCAGTGATGAGCAGTTCAGTGGCTTTTGCAGATACCATCGCTACGGTAGACTTATTTAAGATACTAAAAAATCTACCAGAATTCGAAAAAATAGAAACTGAAATGCAAAAAGAAACATCAGTTGCTCAGAGTAAATTAAATAATAAGAAGTTGCAGCTTGATGCTAAAATTCAAGAAATTGAAACAAACAAAGATACTTTGAGCGATCAGAAGCTTCAAAAGATTCGTAAAGAAATTACTGCGTTGCAACGTGAATTAAAATATTTAGAAGCAGATTTGCGCGAAGATTTAGCTATGCGTGAGCAAGAACAAAAAACCAATTTAATTAATCATGCTGTCTTAGCTGTTTCTGATTATGCTAAAAAAGAAAAAATTGACATTGTAATTTCTGCAGAACAAGTTGTCTATCAAAATACTACTAAAGATATTACAGCCAATGTGATTAAAGCAGTAGCTCCAACCAAAGATCTAACTAAAGATAAGCAAAAATAAGTATTTTTCAATATCCCTAGTACAATAAAGGCTAGGGATAACTTTTTTTTAATATATGAAATTTCCAAGAACACTTTTATCTTCCGCGCTGCTTGAAGGGTTACTCGATACATACCCCTTATGTGAATTAAATGGTATAGGAACACCAGAGTCGTATGATCAAGATAATGTGGTTTTAGTTTTTAATCCAAGCCAGTTAAAGTTTTTAACGTCTCAGCCAGTATTATTAATATTAGATAAAAAAATTGATCATCAAGAGACACCTTTTTCTTTTATCACAGTATCTAATGCTCGCTTTCTCCTTAAACAATTACTTGAACGTACAGAACACTTATTTTTTGCCGATCATGACGCCATAGCCCATATTCATTCCACCGCGATTGTTCATCCGTCTGTAGTGCTAGGGCTAAATGTTACAGTAGGGCCCTATAGCATTATTGATCAAGACACCATTATTGGCGATTGCGTTTGTATTGGGGCAAACGTTCATATTCAAAAAAATTGTGTATTAGCCAATGGGGTTGAAATAGACTCACATACCGTTTTGTATCCAAAAAGTTTTATTGGTGAAAAGACAAAAATTTATGCATCAAGTGTGATAGGAATGCAAGGATTTGGTTTTGAGCTTGTCAATGGAGAATGGCAATGTTTATCGCATTTAAGTGGGGTTTATATTGGCAAAAACTGTTTTATTGGATCGCATGTTAGTATTGCAGCTGGCACATTATATCCTACACGGATAGGTGATAATGTCATTATTGATAATCATGTACAAATAGCCCATCACGTTGAGATAGGTCAAGGAACTGCAATTGCGGGATGTGTTGGTATTGCAGGCTCGACAAAAATAGGGAAATACTGCTTAATTGGAGGAGGGAGTGGAATAGCCGGTCATCTTACGATAAGCGATAAAGTCGTCATCACAGGCATGACAATGGTCATTAAATCATTAACAGAACCAGGAACGTATTCATCAGGAATGCCTGCTGAAGAAAACTATACTTGGCGTAAAAAAATAGCTTATTTATCAAGATTGCCACATTTAATAAAAGATTTTTATCAAACACAAAAGAGAAAAAATGACTAATATTACATTAAATCAGCAAGATATTTTAAAACTCCTTCCGCATCGTTATCCATTTTTAATGATCGATAAAGTGCTTGAGTGGAAAGCAGACGATTATATTATTGCGATAAAAAATGTCACAGCGAATGAACCGTTTTTCCAAGGGCATTTTCCAGATCATCCAGTCATGCCAGGTGTTCTTGTTGTTGAAGCGTTAGCACAAGCAGCCGGTGTTTTAGCCTATCTTTCGGGAGAGGATACTTATAAGGACCACCTATTTTATCTTGCTTTAATAGAAAATGCTAAATTCAGAAAGATGGTGCTTCCTGGCGATACAATCAAACTCAATGTACATTTTAAAGTAAGAAGGAATAGATTTTTCAAAGTAACGGGGCAAGCATTTGTTGATGATCAACTTGTTTGTTCCGCCGATTTGATGAGTGCTCAAGGAACATAAAGTGAATCATACAAAAGGACTTGTTATTGGTCGCGGAAAAATTCATCCAACAGCGATTGTTGCTGATACTGTAGAATTAGGTCAATCTGTGGTTATAGGAGCTTATTCTATCATAGAAGGGCATGTAACGATTGGAGATAACACTCATATAGGAAATCATGTTCATATTAAAGGGCCAACCACAATCGGAAAAGATAATGTTATTAGTTCTTTTTCTTCGATTGGCTGTGATCCGCAAGATAAAAAATATCATAGCGAAGAAAGTTATTTGAAAATCGGTGATGCTAATAGCATTCGAGAATATGTCACCATTTCTCGAGGTACAGAGCATGGAGGACTGATTACCAATATTGGTTCTTACAATCTTTTTATGGCTTATGCACATATCGCTCATGATTGCTTTATTGGCGATAGTAATATTTTAGCCAATGGCGCCTCACTGGCAGGACATGTTCATATTGGCAATTTTGTAGGTATGGGTGGTTTTAGTGGTGTACATCAATTTACTAAAATTGGTTCATATGCATTTTGTGGTGGAGGCAGTATTATTACAAAAGATGTCCCACCTTATACCTTAGTATCAGGTCATCCTGCTAAACTGATTGGTCTCAATTTGGAAGGGCTAAAGCGTCACGGCTTTAATGAAGAAGAACGATTAATCTTGAAAGAGATTTATAAAAAACTTTTTAGAGAATCAACAAATATTATTGAAGACGCAGTGCTCTACGCAAAAGAAAATACATCGCCGTTAATACAGCTATTATTGCAATTTATTATGAGTTCGCAACGAGGTATTACTCGATGAAAATTTTTTTAGGATGTTGCGAACGTTCTGGAGAAAATCTTTTGCGAATATATTTGAATCATCTGATTAAAATATTACCGAATGCTCAATTTTATTGCCAAGCTTTTTCTGGATTAAAAAAAGATTTCCCTAACGTAGAGGTATTATTTGATAGTGAGCTTGCTAATATCATGGGCTTTATAGAGCCGATAAAACGCCTTCCTCAATTAATATTACGCCGCGAAGCCATAAAAAAATGGATTGATCAACACAAACCTGCGTTGTTTATTGGATTTGATGCTCCTGATTTTTTATTATCAATAGAAGCTTATGCACGAAAACAAGGTGCTTATACGATCCATGTCGTCTCTCCATCCGTATGGGCGTGGCGTAAAAATCGTATAAAAAAAATTGTCACCAGTATGGACGAGCTGCATTGTTTATATGCCTTTGAAGAAAAATATTATGCGCATACACCCTTAAAAACAAGATTTATAGGACATCCGTTGCTTGCTCAAAAAGCACCACAATTACGTCATTGGCCTATCAAAAAATTACTCTTAGCACCAGGATCGAGAGATCATGAAATAAAAAATCATTTACCATTCATGCTAAAAATAGCTCAACAACTCAAAGATGAAAGTGTGATACAGGAGATTGTTATTGCTGCTGCTAAAGGAAAGGAAGGCATTATAAAACAATATGTTGCATCAAGTGAGATCCAGGTTGAAACACTAAATGAAGCCTTATCCTGTGCGCAATTTGCTTTAGTGTGCAGTGGTACAGCATCATTAGAGATAGTTGCAGATGGCTGTCCTGCGTTGATTCTTTATCAAGTCCCTGCATGGAAGCTTTGGTGTTTAAAGCATATGATTCATACCCCTTATATAGGTCTGCCGAATATTTTGACTCAACAGCCTTTAGTGAAAGAATTTGTGGGACCACTTCATACCATGTACAATAGCATTCTTACAAGCTTGAAACTCTTGTCTGAACACAATGAATATCAGCAACATGCTAGAAATATTCAGTCTGTTATGAGTCAACTATTAAAAGAGAATGATCGACCATGCTTACAAACCTATTTAACACAGATAGTCTCACAGGTATCGATGAAGCAGGCCGAGGCTGTTTAGCAGGTCCCGTTGTTGCTGCAGCGGTCACCTGGCCAACATCATTGACTATTCCAGTAGCGGACTCTAAAACATTAACTGCTCAGCAAAGAGAGCGGTTGTTTGCTCATATTATCAAACATGCAACAGCGTATTCTTATGTGGCTCTGGATGCTTCTGTTGTGGATTCAATCAATATTAGACAAGCAACCTTACGCGCAATGAGCCAGGCGCATTCTTTGCTTGCTCAAGTAGGCACAGTCACTGTTATTGATGGTATAGACAAGCCAAAAGACTTAAGAGATGCACAAACAATGATCAAGGCAGATTTATTGGTGCCTGCAGTCAGTGCCGCCTCTATTATTGCAAAAGTTGTGCGTGATCGTATGATGCTGTGGTATCATCAAGTCTACCCATGTTATGCTTTTGATGAGCATAAAGGATATGGGACTGTGAAACATCGTTTAGCAATTGCTCAGCATGGTCCATGTGCTCTTCATAGATTGTCGTTTAAGTTGTTAGCTAATCAAGAGTAACTTTTTTTCATGTACGTTCCATTGCGCAATTTTACCAAATTTACGATCGCAGAAAGTATTCTTGATATCAAGAGTTGGCTTAAAGTCTTAGCTGCCCATCACATACCTGCGGTTGCTTGTACAGATAAAGCTAACCTGTTTTCGATGGTTCAGTTCTATAAGACCGCCCTTCAATTGAAGATTAAACCCTTACTCGGATCTCAATTTTATGTACAATTACCTGATTCTAAAAAAACAGTAGATTGTATTTTTATTGCGAAGAATAATAATGGTTATATTCAACTATCATCGTTGATATCAGATTATTATCAACAAGCTCGTCATGATGCACCTTTGCCTTGGGCATTAGTGGCCGATCAATGCAGTGATCTTGTTGCCATAGTTCATCAAGATGATATTGAGACACTAACGCCGTATTTACCTCTTTGGAATCATCATTTTAATAGCAGATTACTGATTGGTTTAGAGCGCTACTTCAATCATAAAAAGTCATTACAACAAAGTCAGAGCGCGTTAGCTTTTTGTCATCAGCATCAACTACCGGCAGTTGTTGCCAATAGTGTTTATTTTCTCAATGAAGATGATTTTGAAACACAGCAAATTAAAGTGTGTATTCAGCAAGGGTATTATTTTGATGATCCTAAACGGCCTATCCATCATCATCGCCATCAACGGTTTTTTACACCTGAAGAGATAGCTGAGTTGTTTAAAGACTGCCCTGAAGTCATTGAAAACTCAATGCTCTTAGCAAGAAAATGTACTGTTTCTCTCGTTTTTGGTAACATCATGTTACCGCAGTTCTCAGAAGATGAAGAAAAAACACTCTGGGATCTATCTGCTCAAGGATTAGAGGAAAGACGTTTATTAGATCAGCATATTGATAAAAATTACGCTGCTTATCAGGATCGGCTACAAACGGAATTAACAGTTATTTGTCAAATGGGATTTTCTGGATATTTTTTAATTGTGTCTGACTTTATTCGTTGGGCAAAAGCTCAGCATATTCCTGTTGGCCCGGGTCGTGGGAGCGGAGCGGGATCGTTAGTGGCCTATGCCTTGAAAATCACCGATATCGATCCTTTACAGTATGATTTGCTCTTTGAGCGTTTTTTGAATCCTGAACGTGTTTCAATGCCTGACTTTGACGTTGATTTCTGCATGGATAAAAGAGATGACGTTATTCAATACGTTCAAGAACGATATGGTTTACAAAGCGTCTCTCAAATCGCAACTTTTGGAACAATGGCAGCAAAAGCTGTTATTCGTGATGTTGGGCGTGTTTTACATCATCCTTTTCCTTTTGTTGATAAAATAGCAAAGATGATTCCATTGGAATTAGGTATTACGTTATCAGAAGCTTTGGTGAAAAGTGAAGAACTAAAAAAAGCGTATGAAGAAGACGAGGTTGTCACTCAACTGATCGATTATGCATTGAAATTAGAAGGCCTGCCAAGAAACGTTGGTAAACATGCAGGTGGCGTTGTTATTGCGCCTAAACCACTCAAAATGATTTGTCCTCTTTATAATGAACCTCAAGCACAATGGCATCCAGTCACACAGTTAGATAAAGATGATGTTGAAGCCATTGGGTTAATTAAATTCGACTTTTTGGGGCTAAAAACCTTGACGGTGATTGATTGGACGTATCAATATGCGCAAGAGCTTGGACAACCTATTATTGCCTTAGAACAACTTCCTCTTGATGATAAAAAATCATTTGATTTATTGTTAGAAGCAAAAACAGTCGCAGTCTTTCAATTAGAATCACGTGGAATGCGTGATTTGATTATACGTCTTAAACCAGATTGCTTTGAAGATATTATTGCTCTTGTAGCTCTCTTTCGTCCAGGACCTCTTCAGTCAGGAATGGTTGATGATTTTATTGATAGAAAACATGGCCGCTCCTCAACTTTGTATCCACATCCACTCTCAGAACCGATTTTAAAGCCAACATACGGGGTGATTTTGTATCAAGAGCAAGTCATGCAGTTGGCGCAAACCTTAGCAGGCTATACCTTAGGGGGTGCGGATTTGCTCAGGCGAGCTATGGGTAAAAAGAAAGCTGAAGAGATGGCTCAGCAACGACATATCTTTGTGCAAGGATCGATAGCTCAAGGGATAGAGGAAGATATTGCGACTTTTATTTTCGATTTGATGGAGAAATTTGCAGGATATGGTTTTAATAAATCACATTCTGCAGCGTATGCTCTGATTGCTTTTCAGACTCTTTATTTAAAAGCACATGCTCCTGCAGCTTTTATCGCAGCTAACATGACAGCAGAAGCTGGGAATTTGGATAAGATTTTAGTATTGATAGAAGATGCTCGTTCTTTGGGTATAGAGGTGTACTCTCCTTGTATTAATCGCTCTGAAGTCCATTTTAAGCCTTTAACTGAAACAGGGATTGCTTTTGGACTAGGAGCCATTAAAGGAGTAGGACAAGCGCTCTTACAGCCTATTATGCAAGAGCGTTGTAACAATGGTCTTTTTCATTCATTTGAAGAGTTTATGCAGCGAACTGCTTCTATAGGTCTTTCTAAAAAAGCAATAGAGTTACTGCTCAAGGTAGGAGTTTTTGATAGCCTAAATAGCAATCGACGTTCTTTGTTAGAACAAGATCTGCCAAAATTTTACTCTAAATATGATAGAAATCATGCAGGACAAGGGTCCTTATTTGATGATGATCAAAATCAACAAGAGCCAGCCTGCGAAGATTATGTATGGTCCGATAAGTTGCATGCAGAAGAGCGTTTGTTAGGTTTTGCCATGAGCGGTCATTTACTCGATCCTTATTTAAGTGTTAAACAAGGATTTTGGCAGAAAAATTATCAACTCGGCGAGCAAACAGCAAAACCAACATTAGTGATTATTCATGGCCTGAGAGATATCGTTACCTCTAAAGGGTCAAAATTTACTGTAGTCCAATTATTACTTCATTCTCATGGAATAGAAGTTGTTCTCAATCCTGGTAGAGATCGTGATTTCCAGCTTTTGGAAAAGATTCGTTCATTAATTCACATGAGAAAACCAGCTCTCGCCTACTTTAAAACAGTTGAGAGTAAAATAAAAAAATCTTTAATTTCTCTGACGCATCTTGTAGAAATAGATGAATTTTTCTCAGAACACGTGCATAAAGTCGTTATTACCCTTGATGCCAATAGTGAACATGAAGGTATTAAATTATTATTTAAAGGTATGAGCAGTGTTCAGTATTCCTGTCCTGTCGAAGTTGTTCTTTATGATGAAAACGATCGGGGTAAAAAGCCTGTTACCCTTGTTAAAGACAATCAAGGTCAAGTCAGTCCACTATCAATCTTGATAGAAAAAACTTTTATTTATCGGTCATTGTTGAATATCGCTTTACTTTAGAACAAGTTAATGTGGCACTTTTCTGCCACTCAATTGCTAAGGTAATGCGAGAGGGAGCTTCTTTTCCGATTGCTCGGATGTTTCGTCCTGCATTGATTCTCTATCATGGAGCTGCTCGCACGATGGACATTGCCATTCCCTAACGGAACAACGGCATCGCCTCCATCTTGTAGCCACAACAGCTACACACGTTACAGGTCGGTTCAGAGTGGCCCATATTGTACATGGTTTTACCAGCTCGCTCGCACTGAGAAGAAAGAAACACAAGGAGGTCTCCCCATCTGATATCATGGAGAGTGCGTGCCAGTTTTCGGTTGTTGACCATACCTTTGATATTCAAATCTTCAACAACAAAAGCTGTTTTGCTCGTCATGTCGATCTTCAGCTCTCATGCCCAATCATAGACATGACACACACAATCAAAATGCTTTTTCAGCAAAGTTCCTTGTTCTTCGTCAGGATAGAGGCGATAGCGATAAGCTTTGAGCATGTGTTTTGTTTTTCGATCAGATTTTTTTGACCTGCTGGTCGTTCTTGCTCACAATCGAGAACCTCTTGAGGGGTATTATCAAGACAATCTGCTCTCAGCATCGAAAACACACTCATGAATCAAGAGAGTGATTATACGCCAAAAGTCGCTTCGGTACAAACTCATGTTGATATAGAAAACCTCTTGTAGTTCAGCCGATCCTATCAGGTCTCGCACTCCATCTCCACTCAAATTTTTTACAAAAATGTTGAATGGTGAATTCCGCGAGTTTCGTTAAAAAATCGTTTGATATTTAATTTTTAAAAAGTTAATATTAATCAAACTCATGAGAGAAATAAAACAAAAAAAATTATGATTCTTTTAAATTCATTTTTATCGAAAACTCACGAAATACTCCATCCAGAATTTACAAAAGTAAATTTGGGTGGAGATGGATAGTGAGACATTATAGGATCGGTTGATCTTGATGTTGGATATAGTGTTTCAGCACTTCCA
>Ga0214917_10007073_pt1 | contig 11451 bp, 11 predicted proteins | sample LL_1208_BB_MetaG_FD_177983 | JGI IMG/M metagenome (GOLD analysis project Ga0214917, IMG submission 177983) | Freshwater microbial communities from Lake Lanier, Atlanta, Georgia, United States - LL_1208_BB | ecosystem: Environmental > Aquatic > Freshwater > Lake | place: USA: Georgia | collected...
GTGCGTCGTTCACGAATTTTGGCGCGTGAAACCACGCCGGTGCGACTCGAAATGTTGTCGAACTCGATTCGTCTGTCGGTTGTCACCCAAGACATCGGCCAAGTGGTTGACGAACTCGACGCAAAACTTGACGGTACCGAAATAACAATTGGTTTTAACTCGCAATATTTAATGGACGGCATTGACGCGATCAAGGGTGACGAGATCACGATCGAATCAACCGACCCTGTGAAGCCGGCGGTGTTGCGTGGCGTTGGCGACAAAAACTACTTGTATCTTGTTATGCCACAGCGGCTAACGAGCTAGTTCGTTGTTGCGCGCGCTTGATCGCAGCATCAGCTGACTCGTTGTGATTCTGCAACAAATTCAACTCAGCGACTTTCGTAACTACACGAACACCCAAGCTGATTTTTCGACTGGTGTCACCGCGATCGTCGGCAGCAACGGTCAAGGAAAAACAAATTTGACCGAAGCGTTGGCATATTTGTCGACAATGAAGAGTTTTCGCGGGGTACCAACAGAAGCGATGATTCGAACGGGAACCCACACGGCATTTATTCGAGCGCGGGTTCTGCATGATGACGGGCGAGAGATTTTGATTGAGGCGAAACTCACCAATCAAGGTCGCAACCAAGTGTTGATCAACGGCACAAAACTGCCAAAGACACGCGATTTATTGGGCATGGTGCGAACCACCGTGTTTTCACCCGACGACCTCGAACTAGTTAAAGGCAGTCCTCATTTGAGGCGCGACTTTCTTGACGACTCGCTTGTGGCTTTGGCAAACAAAAACGATGTGCTGCGACTCGAAGTTGACCGCATCGTAAGACAACGCAACGCGGTGTTGAAACAATCTGGCGGCCGACTTAACAATGCCGTTGCGTCGATGCTCGATTTATGGGACGAAAAATTTTCAGATCTTGGCACTCAACTCGGCAAGGCGAGAACCGAACTCGTCGCAAAACTTTCGCCGTTCATTATTCATGCCTACGAAGAACTCGCACAACAACCAAGTGACATTTCAATCAACTATTCACCCGAATGGTTAAAAATCGGTTTGGCTAAATGTTTGGTCGAATCGCGCACAGAAGATTTGCGTCGAGTCGTGACGACGGTCGGCCCGCATCGCGACGACTTCGAAATTTTTATCAACAACCTGCCGGCACGAACACATGCTTCACAAGGCGAGCAACGCACCATGGCTCTGGCGTTGCGACTTGCACTGCATCGGTTCATTAGTCAAAGTGTCGGCGAAATACCGATCTTGATTTTGGACGATGTCCTTTCAGAGCTCGACCCAAACCGCGCGAAAGCGTTGCTGAATCACTTTCCGGTGGGTCAAGTTTTGATAACTACGGCCTCCGAATTGCCGGTTGAAGCACACATCACCAAGCGGGTGTTGATAAAAGCCGGCGCGATAATCTCATCCCCAGAATCTGATGCAAAAACCAAGTGAACGACAAGTTTGATTATGACCAATGACGATGTTTCAGAAGATTTCGAACCAGACTCGAACAATAAACACGAGTCGAAACTCGGCGACGAAATAAATCGGTTGCTGCACAGTCTCGGTTCGCCAAATATCGACACGGTGTCGGGGGTTTTTGGCTTGTGGGGCGATTTGGTCGGCGATCAAGTGGCGAATCATGTGACGCCAATCAAACTTGACCGGGGCAGACTGTTGATTGAAGTTGATGACCCAGCATGGTCAACTCACATGAAGTTTTTAGAGCGTGACATTTGCACGAGCCTTAGTCATCACACCGGTACGACAATTAGCGGAATAGATATCCGCGTTAAATCAGGTCGCGCGAACAGTTAGAGAGTAGAATAATTTTGCTCTATTCTGAGCAAAACAGACCCGCAAATCAATTAGAAGGTGCCCGAAAAATGGCTGTAACAAAAGCGAAACCAGCGTCTGCAAAGAGCGGTTCTGCGACATATGCAGCCAAAGATATTCAAGTTCTCGAGGGTCTTGACCCGGTTCGCAAACGACCGGGCATGTATATCGGTTCAACGGGCCTAAATGGCCTTCACCACCTCATTTGGGAGGTTGTCGACAACTCGGTAGACGAGGCAATGGCTGGGTTTTGCACCAAGATCACCATCACGTTGCACGAAGATGGCTCTTGTCAAGTTCAAGACAACGGTCGAGGCATTCCGGTCGATCCATATCCTTCGGGACCACACAAAGGCAAGAGCGCGCTTGAAGTCGTGCTGACAGTTTTGCACGCAGGCGGCAAGTTTGGCGGTGACGGTTACAAAGTTTCGGGCGGTTTGCACGGCGTAGGCGTCAGCGTCGTCAATGCGTTGTCAAAAAAATTGGTGGCCGAAATCGATCGTGATGGATCAAGATTCAAACAAGAGTTCATCGATGGCGGCAAACCAAAATCAAAAATTCAAAAAGTTGGTGCGTCGGCATCAAAGACAAACGGCACATCGATAACTTTTTATCCTGACCCAGAAATTTTTGCTTCTGAAGGCGTCGAGTTCGTCGCACGTACTGTTCTCGAGCGATTGCAGACGATCGCCTTTTTGAATCGTGATCTTGAAGTTGTTTTCGAAGATAAACGCGCGGGCAAAAAAGACAAAGTCACCTATCAATACAAAGGTGGCATCGTCGACTTCGTCAAACACCTTAATGTTTCGCGCGAATCATTGTTTAATAAAGTCGCCTATTACGAAGCAAGCGAGTCAGACCAAACTCTTGAAATCGCCCTGCAATGGAATACCGGTTATTACGAGGGCATATATGGCTATGCGAACGGCATTTCGACGATCGAGGGCGGCATGCATGTCGAAGGTTTTAAGACGGCGTTGACCTCAGTAGTCAATAAATATGCCCGATCCTCGGGTGGTCTCAAAGAAAAAGAAGAGAACCTTCTTGGTGAAGATATTCGCGAAGGGTTGACGGCGATCGTCACGGTCAAACTGCGTGACCCACAATTTGAAGGTCAAACAAAAGCCAAACTCGGCAACGTGTCGATCAGGTCATTCGTACAAAAAGAGACGAACACAAAACTCGAAGAGTGGATGCTCGAGAACCCGACAGAGGCGAACCGCATTGTCAAAAAGGCGGTTGCCGCGGCCCAAGCACGAATCGCAGCAAAAAATGCCCGCAACGCTGTGCGTCGTAAAACTGCATTAAGTGGTGCGGGCATGCCCGACAAACTTAAAGATTGTCAAAGCGGCAACCCAGCCGAAAGCGAATTGTTCATCGTCGAAGGTGACTCTGCTGGTGGCACGGCCGTAGATGCGCGTGACCCTCGCACTCAGGCGATTTTGCCGATTCGCGGCAAAATCTTAAACGTCGAACGTGCGCGTCTAGACAAAATGTTGAAGAACACCGAAGTGCAAGCTTTGATTACCGCGATTGGTGGCGGCGTGGGTAACGACGAATTCGCCGCCGAGAAGGCTCGCTATCACAAGGTGATTATTTTGGCCGACGCCGATGTCGATGGCAGCCACATTCGCACTCTGTTGTTGACATTTTTCTATCGACAGATGCGCCCAATGGTCGAGAGTGGTTTCATCTACATCGCTCAACCGCCTTTGTTCTCGACCGAAGTCGGCAAAGAAAAGACATATCTCAAAGACGAAGCGGCCAAAGACAGGTTCTTGAAGACCAACCCAAATCACAAAAAAGAATTTCAACGACTCAAAGGTCTCGGCGAAATGGACTGGCAAGAGTTGCGCAGCACCACGATGGATTCTTCAACTCGCACCTTGTTGCAAGTCAATGTTGAAGAGGCGGCCGAAGCCGAAAACATAATGAGCGTGTTGATGGGCGACGATGTTGAGAGTCGCAAGTTGTTTATCCAAAAAAATGCGCGCGATGTGCGCAACCTCGATTTCTAGAAATTTATCGATTAGGACATAACGACCATGGCGGCAAAAAAACCAACAAAGAAAACGAGCAAAACAAACTCGCCAAAGGCCTCGTCGTCGGCAAAAAATTCTGGCTCGGCACAACTGCCCCTCGCACCAAACGAAAGCGTGCAACCCGTGCAACTACAAGACGAAATGGAGCGCTCGTTCATCGACTATGCGATGTCGGTGATCATGTCGCGCGCCTTGCCAGATGTGCGCGACGGGCTCAAGCCGGTGCACCGTCGAATTATTTGGGACATGCATCAACAAGGTTTCAGACCAGATCGACCGTTTGTCAAGTGCGCCCGCGTCACCGGTGACACGATGGCGCGATATCACCCGCACGGTGACGGCGCAATTTATGACGCGTTGGTTCGCATGGCACAACCGTTTTCGCTGCGCCACCCGTTGATCGACTTTCACGGCAACTACGGTTCTCCTGACTTTGGCCCGGCTGCGAGTCGTTATACCGAATCGCGTTTGCATCCGTTGGCGATGCAATTGCTCGCCGATATCGACGAAGACACGGTTGATTTAATTTCAAACTATGACGGCACATCCGAAGAACCATCAGTTTTGCCGTCGCGATTTCCGAATTTGTTGGTCAACGGTTCGCAGGGCATTGCTGTCGGTATGGCAACGAGCATTCCGCCGCACAATCTTGGCGAGGTAGTTGACGCAACACTGCATCTGATCGACAACCCCGAGGCGTCGATCGCTGATTTGATGAAGTTCGTCAAAGGGCCAGACTTTCCGACTGGCGGTTTGATTTTGGGACGCAGTGGCATCAACGAGGCTTATAAAACTGGTCGAGGCAGCATCAAAATGCGCGCCAAAGTTGCAATTGAAGATGGCGTGCGTGGACAAATGCGCATCGTGGTCACCGAGTTGCCATATCAAGCGAGCTGTTCGGCGATCGCTGCTCGTATTCAAGAACTTGTAGATGGCGGCGAACTCGACGGTATCGCCGATGTCAACGACAACTCGTCGGGTGGCGAAACAAACTTGATCATCACCCTCAAGCGTGATGCCAACTCGAACGTCGTGATGAATAATTTGTTCAAACTCACGACGCTACAAACAAGTTTTCCGGTGAACATGGTTGCTTTGGTCGACGGGGTGCCGCGAACTGTCAATCTTCGTGACGCGTTGCAAGGTTATGTGCGACACCAAATCGATGTCATTACCCGACGCAGTAATTATCGTCTCAAAAAAGCCCAAGACCGCGGTCATATTCTCGAAGGTCGACTGAAGGCGCTTAATGTCATCGACGCGGTGATCAAAGTTATTCGTGGCAGCGAAGACGGCAACGCCGCAAAGGCGGCCTTGATGGGCAAGCAGTTTGGTTTTTCTGAGCGCCAAGCGATCGACATTCTCGACATGCAGTTGCGTCAGTTGACGCGTTTGTCGCGTATTGATCTCGAAACAGAGCAAAAAGACGTTCAGGCACAGATCAAAGAACTCAAAGCAATTTTGAATGACGACAAAAAATTGCGAGCAGTTATTTCTAAAGAGCTTTCTGCAGTGCGCGAGACATTCGCCACCGATCGGGTTTGCAAAATCACGGCTGACGTCGGCGAAATGAGTGTCGAAGATTTAGTGGATAATCGTGAACTTGTCGTCGTAATGACCCAAGCCCAATACATCAAGAGCGTTTCGGCCGATTCGTTCAGGTCACAAGGTCGAGGTGGCCGTGGGGTGTCAGGCGCAAAAATGAAAGACGCCGACATCGTGCGTAACGTTATTTTCACGACTTCGCATGCATATTTGTTGTTCTTTTCGAATCGAGGTCGTGTTTATCGACTGCGTGCACTCGAAATACCCGAGCGCGAACGAACAGCCAAAGGCATTCCAATCGTTAACTTGTTGCCATTGCAGAACGGCGAGACGATTCAAGCAATCATTGACACGCGCGAATTTCCTGGCGCCCGCTACTTGTTCTTCGTTTCGCGTCAAGGGCAAGTCAAAAAGACCGCATTCAACGAATACGATTCGTCGCGTCGTGACGGCTTGATCGCTCTCAAGCTTCGACCAAAAGACGAACTTGTTCGTGTTATCGAAACCGGTGGCACCGATGATGTGTTCATCGTCAGTCGTGGCGGACAGACGATTCGTTTCTCAGAAAAACAAGTTCGACCGATGGGTCGATCAGCGGCTGGCGTGCGCGGCATGCGTTTGCGTGCCGGTGACGAAGTGGTTTCGGTTGACGTCGCCAAAGACGACGCGTCGATCTTGCTCGTTACCGAGTCGGGTTATGGCAAGCGCACGCAGATCAGCAACTTCACCCGCAAAGGTCGCGGTGGCATGGGCATGATCGGCATCAAACTGACCGGTAAAAAAGGTCGCGTAGTCGCCGCGTTTATGGTCGGTATCGAAGACGAAATTGTTGCCGTGTCGTCGGCAGGCACAACGATTCGAACTCCAGTTAAAGAAATTTCAAGCCAAGGTCGAGCCGCAACCGGTGTGCGCGTGATGAGCCTTGGTGCAGGTCAAGTCGTCGCATCGGTTGCGCCGATTTTGGCCAGCGACGAAGAATAATTTTTATTCGCGAAAACATTTCACGACACGAACGCGGGTCGGCGAGTTTCTTCGTGCTGATCACGATGCTGTTGATGGGTCTCTCTCTCGTTTCGCTAATAAACACGGGCAACAGATTGCTCGACGCACAACAAAGCCAGTTTGCCGCAGATGCGTCGGCACTTGGTTGTGTGTTGGTTGAAAACGACGTTGCGCAAGATGTCTTAAAAAAAATAGTCGAGCAAAATTTTGCCGAACTTGTCGAGGCTCGCATTGACACTGATCAATGTGTTATGACGGTCAGAGTCGATCGCGTTGAGCGTCGGGCAATTGCCGTGTCGGTTGGTGGTTTAGATCTGCCTACACTGCAAAGGTGAGTAAAAAGTCGAAAGCACAATCAGCCAAGCCGCGTGTCAGGCGCGTTTCGCGCGTAATTCGCGACATCGACCCGTGGACGGTATTTAAAGTCGGCTTGGTCTTTCATTTGGTTTGCTATTTCGTGGCGCTAATTTCGCTTGTGTTGTTGTGGAACGTCGCTCAATCAACCGGCACTCTCGACAATGTTGAAAACTTCATGGAGTCATTTGGGTGGGAGACATTTAGATTTGATGGCTCTGAGCTGTTTGACAATCTTTGGATACTTGGTCTTCTTGGTGTGATTCTTGGAACTGGCCTGTGGGTGTTGTTGGCGACTATCTTCAATTTGATCACCGATTTGGTGGGTGGGGTGCGCGTCACGGTGCTCGAAGAAGAAGTGCGAATTATCGCGGTTGAGGGTGACGAAACTGAGCAGTAGCCTTGCAAGTCCTCGTTTTAATTCGGGGCTATAGCTCAGTTGGTTAGAGCGCATCCCTGATAAGGATGAGGTCACAAGTTCGATTCTTGTTAGCCCCACGGAGGATTTATGAAGTTTATTAGACGGGCATTACTTGCTTTGAGTGTCGCTAGTGCTGTCGCCGGGGTTTTGCGCTTCAAGGGCAAAGGTGTAGGTGCGATTAAACAGGGCGGTTGGCGCAAAATAACAGACCCGAAGTAGACGAAGATTCAAAGTGATCGGAATATTTGGCGCAGGCGTAGTCGGTTCAAGGGTTGCCGAGACACTCTCGTTTGATTCAATTAGATCAGTTTTGGTTTTTGATTCGTCGCAAGTTGTTGCCCAGCGACTTGCTCGCCGTTTGTTACAAACAAATTCGTCAATTCGAGCCGTAAATCTTGGTGAATTGCAGAATGCAAAAGTCGTCGTACTTGCTGGCCCATCACCTCACGCCCAGATCGCCCGAGAATTTCTTGAAAAAAATGTTTCGGTGGTGTCAACAAGCGATGACATCGCCGATTGTCTAAATCTGCTGACACTCTCTGAACTAGCGGTTAAAAACAACGCCACGTTGATAGTCGGGGCGGCGTCGTCACCCGGCATGTCAGGGCTGTTGGTTCGCAATATGAGCAAGTCTTTCGACAACATTGACGAAGTTCATGTTGCGTTGCATGGCACTGGTGGTCCGGCATGCGCTCGTCAACATCATCGTGCTTTGTCGGGTCAATCAATCGGTTGGCACGACGGTGAATGGTTGCGGCGACCCGCCGGTAGTGGTCGTGAACTGTGCTGGTTTCCAGAACCTGTCGGTGCATACGACTGTTATCGCGGCGAGCTTCCTGATCCGCTGTTGATAAAACGTGCGTTTCCAGAGTTGAGTCGTGTCAGCGCGCGCGTTTCGGCGACTCGACGTGACCGTGTGTTTTCAAGAATGCCGATGCTGATTCCGCCACAGGCCGAGGGCGGCATGGGTGGTCTGCGTGTCGAAGTTCGGGGCACAAGAAACGGCGAACGAATTGTCGATGTGGTCGGGGTTGCCGAACGCGTCGGACAAGTTGCAGGTGCTGTGAGTGGCTGCATGGCCCAAGCAATCAGCGTGGGCGAAATCTCTCGAACCGGAGCCTTTGTTGCAGGTGAGATTGCACTACCGAACGAAACTATTTTCGGTCGAGTGCTGGCATGCGGTGTTCAAGCGCATTCGTTTGTTCGAGCCTGATTTACCTACCGATTCTCACTGATTCTCATATAGGTTGTGAGTCATGTCAAAGGCGCATAAACACGTATTGGCCAAGAATACTGATGTGCATGTTGAGGTAGCGCGAAGATTTGCGCAACACGGGCAGCGCTATTCGTCGAAGCGACGAGCAATTGTTTCGATGCTCGAGACATCAGACCGACCTTTGACCATCAGCGAGATTTTGCAACTATCAAAAAAATTTAATGATGCGAATAACGCAATTGTGCAGAGTTCGCTATATCGCAATTTGGTTGTTCTCGAAGAAGTTGGTGCCGTTCAAAAAGTTGTCAGCACCGATGACAACGGTCGCTATGAGTTGAACGAAGAGATTCTCGGACATCATCATCATTTATTGTGTTCCGAGTGTGGTGACGTGCGTGACGTCGTTATCCCAGAACATCTTGAGAAAAAACTTGACAATGAGTTGGGTCGAATCGCCAAGCGGTCGGGCTTTAAATTAGGCCAGCATCGCCTCGATTTAATCGGACGTTGCCAAAAGTGCGCGTGAACTAGCTTTTTTTGTCGCCTAGGTTCAAGTTTTCGATTTGTTCGCTGATTCGATCTATTTGTTCGCGCAATTCGTCGGCAGTGACCACGTTGGCGAGTGCAAGTTGCACGCTCGCGATTTCGCGAGCGAGAAATTCTGCGTCATTCTGGGTGCGGTTCGCAACATTTCGGTCGACTTGGGCTTGTTCGCGGTCGCGACTTTCTTGACGGTTGTGTGCCAACAAAATTAATGGCGCCGCATACGCGGCTTGCACCGAGAACATCAAGTTCAACAAAATAAATGGATATTTATCCCATCGAAAAGAAATGAACAAGACATTGATTGCTACCCAGATAATCACTAGCACTGACTGAATTACCAAGAATCGCGCGGTGCCCATGACGCGGGCGACATCTTCTGCAAACTCACCGAACGCTGAACGATTGTAATGAACACCAATCTTCGGCTGATTGCGTGGGCGACCGAGGTCTTCGCTGCGTTTCATTTGAGTCGCCAGTCAGCCGGTAGGGCGTTGTCAAGAACGTCGTCAACCGTCACAGCACCCAATAGGCGTCCGTTCGTGTCACACACGCCGACTGCCAACATGTTGTAAGAAGCTAGTCGTTTGGCAACATCGCGATCGGCGAGCATCGGGTCGATCGTCGGTTCATTCTCGAGACATTGTTTTAGCAATAAACTCGGCCGCTCGCGCAGCAATCGTTGAAAATGTACGACTCCTAAATATGTGCCCGTTGGTGGATAGTGCGGTGCGTGCGCCACGAAAACTTGCGCCGCTATCGATACGAGTCGCTCGGGGTCACGAATTTGGGCGAGCGCCTCGGCGACCGTCGAGTCTGGGCCGAGCACGATGATGTCGGGTGTCATCAACGAGCCCGCGGTGCCGCTCGGGTATGACAACAACTGACGCATTGTTTCGGCGTCTTCGTCGTCCATCGCGGCCAAAACTTTTGTGCGCTGGTCGATGCCCATTTGGCCAAGCAAGTCGGCAAGGTCGTCGTATTCCATTTCATCGAAGACGCTCGTCAAACGCTCCATGTCGAGATTTTCGATCAGACGCAACTGCTCGTCTTCGGGCAATTCTTCGAGCACATCGGCAAGTCGCTCGTCGTCCATCGCATCGGCAAGTTGACGACGTTGCTCGGTCGGTAGTGCGCGAATAATTGTTGCCACGTCACTTGCGTGCATATCGCGAAGTCGAGCCGCTTCAGCGGCGATTGCTGTTGAAGGTGCGAACAACTCGCTAGTTTCTTGCCAGTCAACCAATCGATTACCCGAGCGTCCACTCAACAGGCCTCGCTTAGAAAGTCGGACCTTTGAAATCTGCCATGAGGATGTTTTGCCGGCGATATGAACCAAAGCGACATCGCTGACGATTTCATCGCCGTGTTTCTTATCCAAAATATCTTTGCCCAATAGTTGTTCGCCTGCCCGGGTTCGAAACGGTGTGAGGTTGATGTCCCAAGATTTAAGTTGTGCCCCCGAGTTGTCAAGTGCACTGATTCGAGTCGCGCTAACAAAAATTCGACGTCGCTGACTTGTGGCGACAAACCCCAAAACCTTCGGCGATTCGCTACCTCGACCTGGAACGATAATAATGTCGTTGATTTTGCCTATCGCTTGACCGCCGGCATCGAGCAAGGGCAAACGCATGATTCGAAATGCATATAGAAGTTCGCCACTCATATAGCGAGGATACCCTTTGATTATCGGCGAGTTAGAACGAATTTTTCGCTGTTAGTGTTACGTCGCCATACGGGGACGTAGCTCAGCTGGCTAGAGCACCTGCTTTGCAAGCAGGGGGTCGTGGGTTCGACTCCCATCGTCTCCACTTGATCAAGCTATTTATGTAGGTGGTTGTGTGTCGCAGAAGCATCTTGTAACCGGACCATTTTCAGAATTATGGCGAGGCGTCGACTCGGCCGTTGTAATCGACGGCATCGGCTTGAACGGAAACGTTTTTGTCGATGATCCATCTGTTGCGGTGACCTTGGTGAAGTCCCCAGAGGTTCTGTCGCAAGTTGACGACGCCGAGTTTGCCGAATTTCAAAGAATTAGTGAATCTGTCTTTCAAAGCCTTGTTGGCGAGCTAAATCGTGTGCACGGAACAAATCACCCAGAGCGTTTTTGGCGGATTGTTTGCGGCGCTTGGTTCTTGCAGTTTGCGCAAGTTTGGTATTTGCGTTGGCGAGTTGCCAGCGAAGTTTTTCGCGAGCACGGCGTGTTGGCCTGTCGGCGGATCGACATCAAATGGCAAGAGTTGTTGCCGGTCACACACGATGAGGCATCGTTGCTTTTTGCGACCGATATCTGGAATCACGTCGCCTATTGTGATGCGTTCAACTTCGTTGCGCGCTCGAGCCAGGTTGAAACCGTGGTTATTTCGCCAGATCGCAACCAAGAACTCTCTGACTATCGCACGATTATCAATTTTGGTTTGCCCAGTCAAAGTGCGAAGTCGAAACTTGAATCGGTGCTCGCTAAAATCTCGCCACGACCCAAAATCGT
>Ga0214917_10007074_pt1 | contig 11451 bp, 5 predicted proteins | sample LL_1208_BB_MetaG_FD_177983 | JGI IMG/M metagenome (GOLD analysis project Ga0214917, IMG submission 177983) | Freshwater microbial communities from Lake Lanier, Atlanta, Georgia, United States - LL_1208_BB | ecosystem: Environmental > Aquatic > Freshwater > Lake | place: USA: Georgia | collected...
CTGCGGCCACCCCTGATGCGAAAAAAGATGTATAAAGCAAGAAGATGGAAGTGCTGCGTCCAACCCGGATAAAATCGCTTGAAGCGGAAATTATCCGTGTCATTGTCCACGGGGCCGCCAAGCCAGCGACATTCACGCTGACTGGCGTCTTCCCGTTTGAAACCCTTTACAGTCTCAAACAGCGCATTGCACTCCAATTTGCGCCAACAGCCGAGGCAAAAGCGTGGCTACCGGGCCACGTGTTTGTAGCACAGAAAGTGGGGGCAGCATACAAATCCCTTGAATTCTATTGGCCGTTTGGAAAAACACTGGCAGATCCGATGGAAGCCGCGGCCACTGTGGATGCGCGGCTCTGGGACGGTGAATCCCGCAAACCCGTGTTCCCACACATTCTGTCGGGCGCAACCATTGAGGCAACAACGGCACTTGCCCCCGCGGGTGGTGCAGGCGGCGCAGAGGCCAACGCCAATGAACGCGAAATTCATATTTGGAGTCTGCCGAAACTGGCGGCTGCCGCGGGGTTTGACGCCGCCACACCGATTACGGAACCCGTTTTCCATGGCTTCCTTTCGCTTTATTTTCCCCTTGTCGAAAGTCGTGATGAACTCGTCGGTCTTTTTGGACCTATGACAAAGGCGGAGACCGACGTGTTGGAAAACGCAAAACAGTATCGGGAATCCATGGACGCCCGTCTGGCAAAAGTGGAGGCGGCACTTCACCTACCGGCCGTTGTCGGCGCCGCACCTCCTCGCCTTCGTGAATTGCGTCTTCTCCGCTTCCGTCTTCCCCAAGTGAAGGCGATCGACGAAGGGCAACTGGAAATGAAATTCTATGAAATGAATCCCAGTCGTACACTCCCTTTCATACGCTTCTTTTCGCGCAATGAAAAGACGGCGCCCCTTGTGAAACTCGCCATTTCCGAAACGGGCATGCAGATAATTGACAATCCGAAACTGTTGGACGTCCTGATGGCCGATGAACCGGCATCGGAAAATGGCGCGGTCCTGTTGCTCAAAGCGCCCGTGAAACACACACAGGCCCCTTTTGGAACGACGTGGTCTATGCGAATCTATGAGAACGGAACTGCCCATTTGACAATTGGTGCGCCACGCAAGAATGAGCCGCTCACGACCGCGGCAATTCAGGCCGCCTTTGACGCTCTTCCCGCCTTCCTTGCCGAAACGCCTTGGCCGCATCCTGACACGCCCCGTGAATTGGAGGAGATTTCGGCCGTGTATGATTTCCGAAGCCCCATTGCCGAAAAACCAGCCAAGTCGGAGCTGCGTGGCCGACTGGACGCCTTTTTGCCGTTTTTCATGGAGGAGCGCCTTCCCGAAAAATCCCGCGACGCCTTTTTCCTGCGCTACAAGGCCGTTAGCAACTTTGATGAACGTGCGGACCCCATCATGGACCATATTACAAACTTGTTCCTACGCGACGGTGCCGCCTCCACTGCCGCTGTGAATATGGCCTTCTATGTCGGCTCCCTTATGACGCGCTTTGGAATTCCAGGCGCCGAAGCCGCCGCGGCAATTAATGAATGGGTGGAGAATCGCGCGGAGCATGTGTTGGAAGATCGAGAGAAAGCGCTGGCCGCGCTGAATGTGGGGGCAGGCGTTGGAATCGGTGTGAACAACCACCCTTCCTACACCTTCTTCGTGTCAAATGTGGAATCCGCGACAGATTTACAACGCATTCTGAGCCTGCTTTCTGTCTATGCGGCCGTTCCTGCGTCCGTTCTGCGCGTGGCAACGTCGCCAAAAGAGGCCGCGGAGGCGGTGGCACGGGTGGCGGAACAGAATGCCGCGGTGCCAGAGGCAGAAGCAGGGACGAATGCTGAGGAGGCCGTGGACACCCAAGCCGCAGAAATGGGCGGTGATTATGGCACCATGATGGATTTTGGCGATTTTAGTATGGATGCGTTTGGAACACAGGATGTTGCACAGGCCGAAATTGCGGCGGTGGAGGCTGCGCCGCTCGAAGCAGCACCCGCACCCGTTCGCCCCACGACACCTGAATCCCTTGACATTCCCATTCCCGAAGTGTTGAAAGAAAATGAACGCGTGGAGGCCATTGGGAAAAAATGGTTTTTGGACCGTCTGACCGCCGCAGATCCCGGTTTCTTTTCCTACAAAGTCCCTGCGGGTGAAAAACGGTTTGATTCCTTCAGTATTAAATGCCAAAAGAGTTCCAATCGCCAACCGTTTGTTCTGAGTCCCGACCAGTATGAGCGGGCGCGGGCACTTTACAAAGATGACGTTTTCTGGGTGGAGGCACCCCTTGATCAAGAGGATCTTATTGCCGTCACAGTCGCCTCTACGTCAACGAGCCAGCGCAAAACAACGGCGGTGGCACTTCTTGGCGGAAAACCACACGATGAAAAGGAACTCTTGGAATTTGCGAAAACGACGGGGCTGTTCAAAGAGGGCGATAAGAAAAAGGAATTGACCGCCAAAGTGAATCTGTATTTTGACCAACGTGTTCGTGCGTTGGAGCGCCGTGCGGTTGAACTTGGATTTCCCCTCAAAGGCGACAAGTCTATTGCATCAAGCGACGCAACGGCCACTGCGGAAGAAAAGGCGGCGATTGAACGACTGTTGGATGCGCAGCGTGCGAAGCCACTTTGGACAGTTGCGCGTGCGGGAAGTGTTGACAATGTGCCCAACTACTATTTATGTGTTACACGGTGGTGTGTGCGCGACAATCTGCCCCTCATTCAGGCGGAATATGAAGGCGAACTGATGCGCGATAAGAAAACAAAGAAAGCCAAGGAATCATGCCCCTTCTGCGGCGGGAAGAAACTCAAAGATCCTGAAAATCCGGCAATCGGTGAAACGGTCCTTCACCGTGATCCCACAAGCAAGGGTGAATCCGCCGTCGCCCAGTACATTGGATATCCTAAGGAGGTCTATCACCCCGAAGGTTTTGCGCTCCCCTGCTGTTTTACGGGACCTGATAATTTGCTTTACCCACCGACGGACAAGGCCGCGCCGCCGCCCCTTGTTCCATTGCCTCCAACACAGAACAAAGTCGCCGCTGCGGCGGCTGGAGAAGCGGAGGCAGTCAATCCGGTGGCACAGGCCGTGGTGGATGCGCCACCACCCGCCTACGCACCCGCGGAACGGCTCGCCGATGAAATGGTGCGCGATGAATTGCGCGACAGCCCGTTCCTTCCAACAGGTTCCCGTGGCGGCATGAACAAGTGGTATATTCCGCTCCAGAATGTTGTGGGACGCATTGCGACGGAGTGGTACTCGCTGGGAAAGGGCGAAGTGGGTGTGCCACCACCGGCGGTAAACAAACTTATTGGCCAGAATCCGGCGCAATTCTTGACGGCGAATAAGGGTGTTGGAGGCACAAGTATCAATTCCTATTTGAAAGTGCCGGGAACGGCGTTTGTCCGCTATGGCCTAGGTGGAACTGGTCTTCTTGGGCTCATCGCATTTGCCCGCTATGCGACCGATTTGCTGAGCGTGGATATCGCGCAGCGTGTGATTGAAACCCCCCAGGAGATTTTCCAGAAGTTGTTTGTGGACGGTGACAGGCAAATGTTTCACGCGTTTCTTCAAGGCAATTACGGCACCCTTCTCCACGAATTTGATGGACCGGCTGTTACTACTACACCCTTGACGGACGCGCAACTCAAGGAGTGGTGTAAGGATATGGGAATCTGGAATACACGCCGTACACACCAAGAGTCCTATTTGCGCGCAACATACAACGCGTGGACCCGTTTCCGTGCCTACATGGAAAACGCCAGCCAGCGCAAGGATCTGCGATACTTTGAGACACTGTTTGCAGCACCGGGTCTTTTCACCATTTCAGGGTTTGTCCTAGCACGCATTTTTGTTCCCAAGTCACCCACGGAACCCGCACGTATTCTTTGTCCTGAATTTGGCGTTGCAGCACGGCAGCAGCAGCGAAAACCACCTGTTCTTTTTATTGTGGAGGACGAGGCCAGTGGAGCCTATGATCCGCTCGTCCTTTTTGACGCGACCAGTGAGTCGGAAAAACGCCTACTGGGCGCTTTTTCAGTTCGCGCCGAGATATTCGGCAAGTTGGACACCCCCCTGCGAGAGGCGCTTTCCGCGTTTCTTACACAGTTCTACTCACCGTTGGAAGGCTGTGGGCGCGCAATTCCCACACCGCATCCATGGATGCCTGAACGGGGTTCGGCCCGTGTGCCGCGCCTCAGCGATGTGATTGCGCGTCTGGATGCACTGGATCTGCGTCAGGAATATTTGTTGCGCGATCGCAGCAATCGCTTGGTGGGGCTGGTCGTGAAGCCCCCGCGTGGTACAACGAATCTGTTTTACATTCCCGTCTTGGATGACGGAACCATTGAACGGCGGACGGCGAGCCTGCGAGGGGAGGAGGCGCTGCCCCTACCGGACTTGAAGGCACTGTTGGAATTCTTGATCGGCCATCGCGTGGAGGAACCCGCTGCTAAAAAATTTGCCTCAAAGGAAAACTTTCCTTCACTAGCACCCATCCATCTTTTGATGGACGCGGACACCGGTGATTACGTCGCACTTGAAACATCGTGTGGTGCAATCATTCCCTTCAAACCCATACATGTTATGGAAAAGGTGAAAAAGGACAGCGAACCGATTCGTGAATTACACCGGCAATTTGCGGATATGGTTGATGCGAAAAAAGTCACAATAAAGCCGATTGCGGACATGCCATGGGAAACGGACTTGGCACTCATTGGCCCCCATGCGGAGCTAGAGGTGCGCGTGTTGAACAAACACGAAGTACGCATTCAGGGACGCAAGTATTTGTATGACGACGAGGGGCGCGTGTATGAAATTAAGGAAATGGAGGAAGAGGACGAGCCTGAAGAATGGAGTTTTGAGGCCTATCAAGGCGCGGAGGCGCCTGAGAAAATTCAAACACTCTTTGCGCAGCACATGGCCACGACAGAAATGTCCCAGACACGCGAGGAAATCCTGGACGAAGCCTACCAACACCTGCGCATCAGTTTCTCAGTGTGGCTCAATTCCACCGCCGCGGGTGAGAAGACCAAGATGCAAATTGAGCGTCTTCGTGCGGCACGCACCAATCCAGATCGTCAATTACCCCTGTGGGAACTTCGGAAACGCATGGATGTCCTAATTGTTCCCGTCGTCCATAAATGGATTACGAAAGAGGGAGAAAACACGGCGGGTGCTTCCCTTCTACGCCGTGATTGTATCCAGTTGAAAAAAGACGCCTGTACGGGTGGTTGCAGCTGGGTCGCCGATGCAGATGACGGACGCTGCCTAATTCACACAACGGACACCGCGCGGTACAAGGACCCTGTGCGCGTTCTGAGTGCACGCCTTGTGGATGAACTCCTTCGTACCTTTGGCGCGGCAATGGAGGTGTTGGAGGGGCGTGTGCCTCGCCTGCGTGCTTTGGGCCGCGAAGAGGTGGTACGTGAAGGCGGTGCGGTCCTTTTTTCCGCGGCGGGTCGTGGCAGCGAGGATCTGTTTCGTCGGCTCGGCTATTTGGGACGCAAACCGGGTGCTTACACAGCAGGATTGACGTATCCAGAGGAAGTGGATATCGTGACGGATGAACCTGTTGGAAGTGGTGCGTTGCCGGGTGATTGGATTGACGGTGGACTTCAAGTGGCGGCCTTTGGCGCCGAAGTGGCGCGCGATAAACGTGCTGCGCTGGAAATGGCACTGTTGGAAATAAGTGGAAAACCACCGTCCTTCTTTGCGGCACATCTTGGAAAACCGGATTTTTGGGTCGGTTTCGCACACCTGGTTGGCGCGGAAGTGCTATTGACAGGATACGACGATGTACGGAAAGCCGCCGAAGTAGTTGCATGGTACAGTGGTACACCACCAGCGCCACCACAGCCCGGTGGTGCAGCGGGCGGTATCGCAAAACCAGTTCTGCCGCCGCCAAAGAAATTCATTGTTGTTGATTTGGAAGGCATTCCACTTCAGCAAGCAGGGGGTGGGTATTTTATGAAAGAGAGTGAGTTGCCAAAAAGCATTCGTGGTTGGTTGGAGGCCCATAGTCCGACTACGGCGTAGGAATTCAAAAATTTTTTGTTTTGTTTTGTTTTGTTTTTAGTAAAGTAGCATACTGTGTTAGGAGTGTGTTTGAAATCTAGAAAGGTCGTGGGGCCTTGGCCGCAATTGCTGCCCAAGTTCCCATGGGCGTTGGTGTAGACGTGGTACCCGTCGCAGCACCTCCGCCCACCTTGGCCGTCGTTCCACCGTACGTCGCAGGGACCGCACGCGGCGCCTTGGGTTCCAGTGGCACGTACTCCACGCGGAACCAGAGATTCTTGAACGCAAGAAGCGCATCCTTGTACTTCTTGCGTTCCAGTGAGCAGAAGACCGTGCCGCCCTGGCGCAACTCCACGGTGCTGAACCCAACCACGACTTCGAACGGCGCATCGAGTCGCAGGGGTGTGGCGGGCGTGTAGCCACCGTGTGCCGCATGACGCATACCTGAGAGGGCGTAGCCCGCCTCATCCCCAGGCAGCACGACGTTTCCTACAGTCAGTCGCCAGTTGGCCACCAACTCCTCGCCGCGCGTGTCGCCCGCGGCAACCTTGGCAATTCCCAGGTCGTGTGCGTGAACCGTGTAGGTGCCGGGCGTGTGGAACTGGATCGCGGACCACTCCACGCCCTTGTAGCTGAACACCTCAAAGGTGTGGTCGTCGAGGGGGCAGATGCGACTGTGATGAGTCATTGGGTCGAAGCGACCCGAGGGCACACGATGAATGCCGTAGCGGCCCGTGGAAACGCGGCAGCCAAGGGCAGGCGGGGCGGGCAGAACACCCCAGTCGGCCCACGGCACTCGTGCGCTCGCTTCCGTGCCCGTACAGTGAAGGAGCAACTTCTGCGCCTGCTCGGTCGTGAGTGGAAATCCCGCCGCCTTGGAAAGCGCGGACAGGCAGTCGGCTTGGAGGCCGAGTTTGTCCTCGGTGTCCCAGAAGGGAATGGCCTTCCTGTGCGTCACAACATGCCAGCCGCCCTCGGCCACCGCCGCAGTCCGCGCAGTCTGAATGGCCTGAAGTTCCGACACAAGTGCCGTGCCGCGCACGTTGAACTGTGTCTGAAGTTCAGCAGCCGTGGTGGTGCCATCCAAAACACCCTTGAGAAGCGGGGTCAGCATGAAGACGACGAAGGGGCCAGGAACCAGGCCCGTGAACATCTTGCCGGTGCGCAAGTTGCGGCGTACGATGGTCGTCATCATCTCATAGCCGGTGACCGCATCAATCGGCACGCCCGTGAAAACGTGGGCAAGCGCCTTCTGAAGCATGTCGTTCACACCGTGGGTGTAGACAAGCGCTTCAGACACGCGTTGCGCGGCAGGATAGAGACGGCACACCGCGGCGAATGCGCGACTCAGTGCGCAAACGGCGGACAGCCACTTGGACTGCGTCTCCTTGGTGTGCGCCGTCCCCGTCGCAAACACGAGGGTCTGGAGAGCGCCATAGTAGAGCGTGATGACATGCTCCATGCTCATGTCGCCGCGGTTCTGTCCGCCGGTGACCCAGTTGCGCGCGGCCTGCTGTAGCACATACGCATTCGCGGTCTCAGGCTCCAGACTTGCCGGCGTACCCAGCGGCACAACAACATCACTGCCACGAACCGTTGGATGGTGGCCAGATGAAAACGATGCCGCCATGGCTGGACGATACTCAACAAGGGAGACGGGGTCGGCAAAGTAGGCACCTGGCGTGCCGGTGACGGGACGGAAGTTGCGGAAAACAACGGCAGTCTGGGAAACCGGCAGATCACCCGTCTCCGTCGCAATGGACCCCTCGCCAACAAACGTCGCTGTGTCCCAGTAGGCCTTCAGCCAGACGTCAACGGGTGAACCGGTTGTCTGAACCTTGGGGGCATGAACGAAGGAGGAAGACATTGTAGGAAGTGGGTGGAAAGAAAGGAAAGTTGAAAGGATTGGAGGAAGGCGGGGCACAAAACGGACCCAGGAAAAAAAGGGCGTTCAATTTTTTCAGGGAGCTGCCGCGACTCAACCCGTTACTGCCCACAAGCCGCCATTTATTTGTCTTTCATCAATTGTCACCGACGACATTGAAAAGTCTATGAAACGCCACCAACGTTCTGTGTCGTCGGGTGATCGAACATACATTAAATTATCCACTTTCCGATCAATATAACAAAAGTGCAATTCTTCATACAGAAATTCAGTCGCCGCCGTAATTTGAGCCTGCGCATCGGTGCGCACATCGATCATTTCGGCCGACGAAAGGGCTGTGGTAAGGTTGCTCAGTTTATTTCGCATCTTTTCGCACCGAAGAAATCCTTCCTTTGTTGCCGGATCATAGGCAACTTCATACACAGTCGGCGCGTAAGGTCCTGTGGGATGAGATTTGCTCGCTTCCACAACAAGAATTTGAATCACACATTCTTTCAAGAAGGTCACGAATTCCTTGGGACTTTCACACGGCACGCGTTTGATTGCAAATTCCGACCCGTCAGGTGACACGCAACGATAGGTTCTTCCAACAGTCCCTTCACCAAGAACTTCCACCGCAGTGTACGTGACACCGCCCATACGAAAACTGCGCGTATTTTCAGAAAAGTTTAGATTCCGTTTTCCATAATTTATGTCAAACGGATCTATGCTGTCAAAATCAAAAGTGGCATTTAAAATGCCAGGGATGCCAAAGGGTTCCAAATTCATTTCTAAAATGGCCGTACACACGATCGTTAAAAAGAAACGATGTTCAACTTTTTACTGCCACAGCCGTCTCAAGACGCACCAGCCACCGTGTCTGCAGTACAGGTCGGTCCCGAAACGCCTTCAAAACACCCAAAATCCATTCACGAATGACTGTTTGAATCTCAGTGTTTTCATAATCATACACGCAAACAAGTTCCCCCTCTTCATAACGGCAATTATCCTCGTATTCACCAACGTAATTAATGATACAACGAGGACAACTGATTCGTGGGCTCAATTCCAAGTCACGAATCAGATCAGTACGAAACGGGGTTGTGAAGGATTCAAGTCGATCCGTCATTTTATGATGTTTGCATCTTTGAATTCTAAACCAAACGGCGGCTGAAAAATTGACCCCTCCCTTGACCCCTGTGCTTCTAACACCCTTTCCAAAATGTCTGAACTTCGCAACGAAATTGTCACGGCGGCTGCTGCTTCGGAACCCGAAGACGACATCTGCGCCATTTGTCTTTCCACGTTCAACAAATCCACGCGGTCCAAATCCGCATGTCCTTACTGCCACACCGGAATTTGCCGAACCTGCCTTCAGACCTATCTGTTAAACGATATTAGTGATGTGCCACCCTGTGTGAACACGGACTGTAAACACGCATGGGAACGCGAATTCTTGGATAACGAATTCACCCGCACATTTCGCCTAACGACATACAAGGACCATCGGGAGAAGGTGTTGGCAGACAGGGAAAAGGCACGGTTGCCGGCAACGCAAGAGGACGCAATCGCCTACAAGGCCGCGCACGATATTTACAAGACGGCGGATGCCGAGGCCAAGGCCATTGAGGCCGAAATGCGGAAACTTCAGTCCAAGTTGTGGGAGAAAGAGCGGCTGCGGCATTCCGCACGGCGGACCGTGGACAGTTATGGGCGTATTCGGCCTGCGGCGGCAGGCGGAGGCGCCACAGGGGGCGGCAGCGCAGCGGCAACCCAGGAAGAGAAAGCCAAGCCCGCGGCCTTCATTAAACCGTGCCCCGCACCCGATTGCCGTGGGTTCCTTTCAACGGCGTGGAAATGCGGCCTTTGTTCGCAATGGACGTGCCCTGAATGCCATGAGTTGAAGGGCGAGACTCGTGATGCCGAACATACTTGCGACGCCTCCAAAGTTGCAACCGTCAAGATGCTTGACAAGGAGGCGAAACCGTGTCCGAAGTGCGGGGCCCTCATTTGCAAGATCAGTGGCTGTGATCAAATGTGGTGTACAAATTGTAACACCGCATTTAATTGGCGCACAGGAACGGTTGCGCACGGTCCGATTCACAATCCCCATTATTTCCATTGGCTCCAGGCGCAGCAGAAGGCGGGTGGTGCGGCTGCAGGGGGTGGCGGTGTTATGCCAGGTGGCTGCGCGCCGAATTGGGAAATGGACCGTGCCATTGCGCGGACGCTCGATGTGGGGACGGGCCATCGCTATGGTCGCACCGCCAAGAAACACAATGGCAGCGACCTCAACCACAAATTGTATCTAGCAGAAGCATGGCGACTCATGCGCGAGGCACAAGATGGTGGAAACCATGAACCCGATATGGAGGAAAAATTCCGTCAATTGCGTGTCCAATACATGTGTGGGGACCTGACGGAGGAGGAGTGGAAAACGAAACTCCAACGGTTGGAAAAGGATGTCAATTACAACCGCAGTCTGCGTCAGGTGCGCGACACTTTTACGGGGGTGGCGCAGGACCTGATTCGGCAGGTGCTGACACCGACGGGTGCGGCAAATCCCTCCATTCTTCTGGCACGCCTTGAAGAGATTCGCGGCCAGGTTGAAGAACTCATTTCCTACTGTAATGAATGTTATGACGGGATTTCAAAGCGCTTTGGTCGCAAGACGCCGCTGATTAGTTTCCATATCTAACCATAAGACCAATGCGCATTAAAAAATGCGCACGGTCTTGTTGCCTTTTCAGAAATTTTCACTTTTTTAGGATCCGATTTGGATTTTGACAAAGGGATTATCCCGCCCCCGCCAGTCGTGCTCGTCGCGTCTCAAACATTGCCGTGATTTCATCGTCCATGCGGTTGATTCGTGCGATCTGATAATCGCGGTTGTTTGGGTGCAAAATCACCAACGCCATTTCGCTCACCCGTGCATCATACAGTTCCTCCAAAATGCGCCGGTAAATGTTCAACTGAAGTGAATAATGCCAGTAATTCGTGTCGGGCAAATGGTCCAGCGGTGCATACATGGATTGCCACGAATTCTCGGTCTTAATTTCCTTGGCCCGCTTCCAATCATAGATTGCGAGTGATCCATCGGGTTTCTTGTAAACCATATCAATGGAGCCGGCAAGTTTAATGTCCTCCTTGAAAACCAGCCACTCTGTGCGAAAAGGTTCAAAGCCTCGTGGGACACGCCAGGTCCGTTCGTAATTCAGGAAATAGTCCCATTCGGGCCCAGGATTTGCCACCCATTCATCGCCTGCCAAGTTTCCAACAGGTTCTGCATTGTTCCAGTGTTCAATATCCAAGTGCATCCGTGTTCCTGCCTCGCTTGCCTCTTTTCCATTGTCGTCCCATTGTTTTTTAATCGCCTCGGGCGTCATGCCGAAATACTTGTTTTCTGGCCATTTACGAGACGCCATCATTTTCGCAATAACGGCGTCGGGGTTAAAATGTTCATAAAAGGTGCCAATGAACGTTGTACAAGATGTCCAACCTTCACGGGATCCATCGACGGCATATGTGTGTGAGGCCTCTTCGAACGTGATACGCGCATCGCGTGGATGAACGTTT
>Ga0214917_10007075_pt1 | contig 11449 bp, 6 predicted proteins | sample LL_1208_BB_MetaG_FD_177983 | JGI IMG/M metagenome (GOLD analysis project Ga0214917, IMG submission 177983) | Freshwater microbial communities from Lake Lanier, Atlanta, Georgia, United States - LL_1208_BB | ecosystem: Environmental > Aquatic > Freshwater > Lake | place: USA: Georgia | collected...
GGAGCATCCAATCGTTGACACCTGTTCGAGCAAGGTCGGGGCTACCGGCGTCCTCTCGCTGGACGTTCACTCCGGCCCTCCAGGCCTCCGTTCACTGCGTGTCCGCTGCGCTTCGCCATCCATGGCTTCGCTTTCTTCCACAGCTCGCTCGAGGACACCGGCAGCCCCTCCCGGCATCCAGGTTGCACGATGTCAAGAAAAACCCGCTCCCGGTAGTACGCCGGCTCTCGGGGCATGGGCAGCCCCGGACCGAAGATGCTCCTGGGTGGGGTGTGGTGGTACCGCTTCGTGGTTCGTGTCTCCGACTCAGCGCGACTGGCTCGCCAGCCACGCGAGCACATCGCGCAGTTCCCGGTCGGTCAGCCCGAGCGGCAGGCCGGCGGGCATCACGCTCGTGCGCAGTTCATGCGCCTCGTCGATCTCCTCCGGTGCGAACCGCCGCTCCCGCCCGGTCAGATCGCGGTAGACCTCCACGTTGCTCGACCGCAGGAGCATGCCGGTGAATGCCGTGCCGTCCGTCAGTTGGAGCACGTGGGCACGGTACTGGGGCGCGACGTCCCGGTCGGGCTCGAGGAGCGAACGGAGGAGCGACACGCGGTCTCCCTGCCGTCCGACGAGGGTGAGATCGGGACCGACCACGGCGCCGCGTCCGTCGCGGCGATGACACGTGCCGCACTGCCCGACCCGGGCGTGGAAGAAGATGCGACGTCCAGCCTCCGGATCGGCCGGTCCGGAGACGGCGTCGAGCCGGGCGAGCCAGGCCGCCATGTCACCGACCTCGGGACGATCGGCGCGGAGTGATGCGGGATCGGTGATCGCCGCGACGAGGTCGGCCTCGTCTCGCGATGCATCCCGTGCGCTCGCGATCGACGCGAGCGTCGCGGAAGACAGCGACTCGGGCGGTCGGCCGCGGAGCCCGCGGAGCGCCTCCTCGCGGACCGAGCCCCGCGCGCCTCCGGCGAGCGAGACGAGCAGGTCGACGTCCTCGGGCCGCGCGCTCGCGGCGAGGCCGGCGATGGCGTCGGCACGCAGGTCCGCAGGCTTGGTCGGATCGGCGGCGATCTCGGCGAGCAGGGGCAGGGAGCCGGCATCGCCACCCACGGCGAGCGTGCGGACGACCTCGTGCGCGAGCACCGCGTCGCCGAGCGCGAGGAGCTCCCGCACGCGGTCCGGTGCGAGGGCCGCGTCTCCCGGCGGAAGCAGCCGCACGATGAATCCCTTGATCCGCGTGGGCGTCGCGGGATCGGCCAGCCGCGCGCCGAGCACCTTCGCGTCGGTCACGCCGGCGCCCGGCTCGCCCCGCAGCGTGTTCGCCGCGGCGAGCGCCGCTTCGAACGTGCGATAGTCGAGATCGGTGCGGGCGAGCACGGCCTCCACCTCGGGTGCGAATTCCCGCAGGTCGCCGTCGGCGATCCAGCGCAGGCACTCGAAGAGCAGATCGCCATCCGCCCGATCGATCACCGCCCGCACCCAACGGCTCCCGTCGAGGCCGGCCTTGCGCAGGGCGACGAGCGTCCACGCCTGTTCCTCCGGGGCGAGCACCGCGAGCGCCGCCGGTCCTGCCGCTTCCGCCTCGCGGCAGAGGGCCGCCAGCGCCGCGTCGGCGAGCACCGCATCGTCCGAGCGCACGAGTGCGAGCAGGTCGCGGTGCGACGCCGCTTCGCCCGCGCTGTCGCCCTCGCGCAGCTCCGTGGCCCGACGTGCCGCCGGGGTCGCCTCGGGCCACGTCGGGGCGAGCCATGGCGCCGACTGTTCGTCGACCGAGAGCCGCCAGATCCGGCCGCGGCCGTGGATCGTGTACGAACTGAAGACCCAGTCGGCGAGGTAGAAGGCGCCGTCGGGGCCGCGGGCCATGCACGTCGGACGGAAGTGGTCGCCGCCGGAGACGAGCTCGTGCCGCACCGCGTCGTAGCCGGCTCCGCGCCGCGTCATCGCGAAGTAGTCCACGCGATGCTGGCTCCACGACGGTACGACGAGGCCGCCGCCGAGCGGCAGAACCGCACAGGGCCCCTCGCCGACGCCGTGGATCATGCCGAGCGTTCCACGCAGTTCGCCGTTCCAGGCGACGAAGGGATGAACGGGGCTCGGGCCGTAGAGCCACTGAAACCCGTAGTCGCCGCCCGTCACGACCTGCAGGAGCCGACAGGGCGGTCGGCTGCCCGGATCGTTGTCGGCCGCGAAGATCTCCCCGTCGGGCAGGACGGTGATCCCGAAGGGGTTCCAGAAACCGCGCGCGATCCTTCGCAGACCACGGCCATCGGCGGTGCAGCGAAACACGCCCCCTTCGCCGGTACCGCGCAGGGTCGCGCCGTCGCGTCCGGTGAGCGTCCACTCCTTGCCGAAGTTCTCGCCCAGCGAGAAGACGAGATCGCCATCCGGATGCCAGGCCATGCCGGCCAGGCCGTTGTGCGGATAGTCGGTGACCGTCGCGAGCGTGACGACCCCTTCCTCGACGTCGGCCGTGCCGTCGCCGTCGCCGTCCCGCAGCCGGACGATGCGGCTGCGCTCGGCGAGGTGCACCCAGGGTGCCTCCGGGCGCGGCTCGTATCCGGCGTGCCGAGCCTCCGGCGCGAGGAGGAGGTTCATCGTGGTCGTGGTGCGGCTCGCGAAGACATGGCGGGCGCCGTCGGGACCGAGCACGATCACCTCGTCGTGCTCGGGGCCCTCGTATCCGGTCGGCCGAAAGTGCGTGTGGCAGGCGACGATCCAGATGCGTCCTGAGCCGTCGACGTCGATGCCCGTGGGCGTCACGATGTCGGGATGCTCACCGACGAGCTCGAGGCGCACGCCCGGTGCCCGCGTCGCGACGCGCGGATCGAGGTCCGAGGGCACCTGCGGAGCCGCCGGGGGATCGGCGGCGACGCCGATGCCCGAGCCGCCGAGCAGGTTCATCCCGAGCGGTGTCGCCGGGGGCCATGAAACGATGAGCAGCGCCACCCCGACGCGCAGCGCGGCGAGCGCCGGCTGCACGACGCGGCGGCAGACCGCCGTGCAACCGTGAATCATGGGGGCCTCGACCAGGCGGAGGGATCGATGTCGGTCGCGACAGTGGAATGGTAAACTTGCGGAGTCCCGCGGGTCGAAGAATCCCGTGCGAGGGGTTCCTGTATGCGTGCATGCGGCGTGCGACTCCGGCTCGATCGGCCGCCTGTGGGCGTCGTGGCGCTCTCGGTCGCGGTGCTCCTGACGTGCGCGCCGACGGCGACGCATGCCGCCGAGCCGGCGATCCCGATCGCCCCGGCCGCGGTGTCGGCGGCTTTCGACCGCGACGTGATGGCGGTGCTGTCGAAAGCCGGATGCAACGCGGGGACCTGCCATGGCAACCTCCATGGCAAGGGGGGATTCTTCCTGTCGCTGCGCGGCCAGGATCCCGCCGCCGACTGGCGCGAGATCGTGGCATCTTCCGCCGGACGGCGGATCAACAGGATCGCGCCCGAGCGCAGCCTCGTGCTCCTGAAGGCCACCGCGCAGGTGCCGCATGGCGGCGGGCGGAGGTTCGGCCCGGAGGATCCGGAATTCGAGGTGCTCGCGCGGTGGGTGCGCGAGGGGGCGCAGGGTCCGCGGGCCGACGCACCCACGATCGCGGGGCTCACCGTCGAGCCGGCCGACGCGGTGATCAGGGGTGCTTCCGGCACGGTGCCGCTGCGCGTCACGGCCCGGTTCACCGACGGCGGTGCCGCCGACGTCACGCGGATGGCGGTCTTCGAGCCGTCCGACCCGACCATCAGCGTGTCCGTGGACGGTGTCGTGCGGTTCGGGCGCCCCGCGCTCGTCACGGTGGCGGTGCGGTATCTCACCGGACAGGCGGTCGCCCGCGGCGCCCTCGTCGAAGCCCGCGAGGGCGCGGCGTGGACCGGGCCGGCACCCGTGAACCTCGTCGACGAGGAGATCTTCGCGCGGCTGCGGCAGCTCGGCGTGAATCCCGCTCCTCCCGCGGACGACCTCGTCTTCCTGAGACGCGTCTTCCTCGACCTCGTCGGCGTGCTGCCCACGATCGACGAGGCGCGGGCCTTCGCAGCCGACCCCGGGGCCGACAAGCGGGAGCGGCTCGTGGACGTGCTGCTCGTCCGTCCGGAGTGGGCCGCGACCTGGGCGGGCGTCTGGGGCGATCTCCTGCGCGTCGAGGAAAAGACGCTCGACGCGAAGGGCGTGGGGGTGTTCCACGAATGGATGCGGCGGAGTTTCGCCGAGAACATGCCGCTCGACCGGTTCGTGCGTGAGATCGTCGCGGCGCGCGGCAGCACGTACGACGTGCCGCCGGCGAACTTCTGGCGGGCCCATCGCGAGCCGGTCGTGCGGGCGGAGACCGCGGCGCAGGTGTTCCTCGGCGTGCGGCTGCAGTGCGCGAAGTGCCACAACCATCCGTTCGACCGCTGGCTGCAGGACGAATACCACGACTGGACGGCGGTCTTCACCGGCATCGACTACGAGGTGGTGAAGAACGACCGGCAGGACAAGCTCGACAAGCACGAGTTCGTCGGCGAGCAGATCGTGGTGGTGAAGGATCCGCAGGAACTGAAGAACCCGCGGACCGACCAGCCGGCCACGCCGCGGCTGCTCGGCGGTGCCCCCGCGGCCGGAGCGGCGGGCCAGGACAGGCTCGAGTCGCTCGCCGTCTGGATGACCGGCACGGAGAATCGCCGCTTCGCCAGGGCGCAGGTCAACCGCATCTGGTTCCACGTCATGGGCCGCGGGCTCGTCGAGCCGGTGGACGACCTCCGCGACACGAATCCCGCCTCGCATCCCGCGCTGTTGGAGCGGCTCACCGACGCATTCATCGCCTCCGGCCACGATGTCCGCGCCCTGGTGCGGATGCTCTGCACGTCGCGCACGTATGGCCTGGCATCCTCGGGAACGGCCGACGGCGTCGCCGCCGACGAGTCGCTCTTCGCCCGGGCGGTCGTGCGGCGCCGATCGGCGGAGCGCATCCTCGACGCCCAGTCGCAGGTGCTCGGCGCGTCGGCCCGGTTCGAGGGCTATCCGGCGGGCACCCGCGCCGGCGAGGTGGCGGGCGTCGAGCGGGTGCGGCGCAAGGCCGCCGACGGGGACCGCTTCCTGCGGCTCTTCGGCCGGCCCGAGCGGCTGCTTGCCTGCGAGTGCGAGCGGAGCAACGAGCCGACCTTGTCACAGGCGCTCGCTCTCGTGGGCGGCGCCGGGCTGCACGAGCGGCTCGGCGCGGGCGACAACCGCCTCGCGCGGCTCCTCGCCGCCGATCGAGCCCCGGAGCAGATCGTCGACGACCTCTTCTGGGCGGCGCTCGTGCGGCCGCCGACATCGACGGAGCGTGCCGCGGCCGTCGCGGCCTTCACCACGACCGACGATCCCCGGGGGGCCGCCGAGGATCTCGCCTGGGCGCTCCTCAACGCGAAGGAACTGCTGTTCCGCAACTGACCGGCGGCGCGAGCGAGGCGAGGAGACGGCGAGCAATGACACGATCCGTGCGAGGCTGTCGTGGTGCCCGGGGGGCGGCGTTCGGCCGCAGGCATCTCCTCAGCGCGGGCGGGGCCGGCATGCTCGGCCTCACGCTGCCGCGGGTGCTCGGGGCCGCGTCGGTGGCGAGCCTCCCGGTGCGGGCCCGGCGCGTGATCTTCCTCTTCCAGTGGGGCGGGCCGAGCCACCTCGACACGTTCGACATGAAGCCCGACGCGCCGCGCGAGATCCGCGGCCCGCTCGCACCGATCTCGAGCGTCGTGCCGGGGCTGCCGGTCTCCGAGCACTTCCCGGAGATGGCCAGGCGGATGGACCGCGTCACGCTCATCCACAGCATGACGCACACCATGAAAAACCATAACTCGGCCGGCTACTACGCGCTCACGGGGCACGCGCCGCCGAGCGACGACCAGCGGCTGCGCGACTCGCTCGACCTCTGGCCGGCGTACGGCTCGGTCGTCGACGCGGTCGCGCCGCGTCGCGACGAGATGCCGACGTCCGTCTCGTATCCCTACACGATCTCCGACGGGTCGATCACGCCGGGGCAGCACGCGAGCTTCCTCGGCAAGCGTCACGACCCATTTTTCTTCGCGGAGAATCCCGCCGCCGAAGGCTTCCGCCTGCCGCAGCTCTCCCTCCCCGCGGACCTCGAACTCGGCCGGATGGAGCGGCGACGCGAGCTGCAGCGGATCATCGACCGCGAGGCGGGCCTCCTCGAACGGTCGGCCGACGTGGGCGGGTTCGACGCCGCCTACGACAAGGCGATCCGCATGCTGACGAGTGCCCGCGTCAAGGAGGCCTTCGATCTCGAGGCCGAGCCGGCGGCGCTCCGCGACCGCTACGGCCGCACGACCTACGGCCAGGGCTGCCTGCTCGCGCGGCGGCTCGTCGAGGCGGGCGTGACCTTCGTGACGGTCTACTTCGCCAGCTCGATCGGCGGCAAGCAGATCGACGAGGGGGGCTGGGACACGCACGGATTCGACAACACGCGGATGTTCGAGATCGTGGACAAGTACCACCACCCGATCACCGACCGGACGCTCTCGGCGCTGCTCGACGACCTGGAGGAACGCGGCCTGCTCGACGACACGCTCGTGCTCTGGGTGGGCGAGTTCGGGCGCACGCCGAAGATCAATGACGCCGCCAGCCGGGACCACTGGCCGCAGTGCTACACCGCGCTCCTCGCCGGCGGGGGCGTGAAGCGCGGCTTCGTCCATGGTGCGAGTGACGCCCACGGGATGTTTCCCGCCCGCCACCCCGTGCGTCCCGAGGACCTGGCCGCCACGCTCTACATGCTCATGGGGATCGATCCGGGCACCGAGGTGCACGACCTCACCGGGCGGCCGCTGTCGATCGCGGGGCGACCGGTCACGGAGGTGATCGCGTGAGGATGTCGACGGCGTTCCTCCGCGGGCCGCGCGCCTGGACGGCCCGCGGCTGGCTCGTGCTCGCGGGTCTTTGCCCGGCGGCGGGCCTCGTGGGGGCCGAGCCGCCCCAGACGACGCCGGCGCTGCCCGCGACGGTGCTCCGGCTCGACGCGGAGCGTGCGCGGCTGCGGGACGAGGCCCGTGCGGCGGACGCGCGGGCGGCGGACGTGCGCCGCGAGGTGAGCGACCTCGCACGGCGCCGGCAGGAGGCGCTGCGACAGCTCGACGCCGAGGCCGCGACGCTCGCGGCCAAGGAGCGGGCGACGGTGGACGAGGGTCGAGCGGTGCGCGGCGGCATCGCCGCGCGCGACGCCGAGATCGAGCACGTGCTGCGGGCGGGCGGCCGCTGGGTCTCGTTCACGCACGAGATCGCGCCGATCCTGCGGGCGAAGTGCGTGGCGTGCCACACGCCCCGCGAGCCCGGTGGCGGACACGTGATGACCCACTACGCGGCCCTCCTGGCCACCGGTGCCGCCGGTGCCGCGGTCGTGCCGGGTGATCCCGAATCGCCCCTGTGCACGGAGGTGGCCGACGGCTCGATGCCGAAGGACGGCACACCGCTCTCCCCGGCCGAGGTCGATCTCATCCGGCGCTGGGTCGCGCTCGGCGCGCGGCTCGACGCCGGTGCCGATCCCGAGGCTCCACTCGTGCGAATCATGCCGCGGGTGAGGCAGCCTGATCCGCCCGCGGTGTATCCGGCCCCGGTGGCCGTGTCGGCGCTCGCGTTCCATCCCGACGGCACGCGACTGGCGAGCTCGGGATACCACGAGGTGCTCATCTGGTCGGTGCCGGACGGTCGGCTCCTCGCGCGGATCACGAACGTCGCCGAGCGGGTCCATGCCCTCGCGTTCCATCCCGACGGCCGCCGGATCGCCGTCGCTGCCGGCACGCCCGGCGTCCTCGGCGAGGTGAAGCTCTTCGACGTGGAGAATGGCCGGCTCGTCGCCGACCTCGGTGTCGCCGACGACGCGTTCTTCAGCGTCGCCTTCAGTGCCGACGGCAGCCGGCTCGTCGCCGGCGGTGCCGATCGCACGGTGCGCCTCTTCGACACCGACACGGGCACCCAGCTCGGCGAGCGGGCGGATCATGCGGACTGGGTGCAGGCGGTCGCGTTTTCACCCGACGCGCGGCGGCTGGTGACCGCGAGCCGCGACGATACGGCGAAGGTCCTCGACGTGGCGGCAGAACGGCTCACGACCACGTTCGCGGGCCACGCCGCCCCGGTGAACGCGGCCTGCTGGCTCGCCGACGGATCGCTTGTGGCGACCGGTGGACGGGATGGAGCGGTGCGCGTCTGGAACGTCGACACCGGCAAGGAATCACGACGGATCGACGGCTTCAGCGGTGGGGTCGACGTGCTCTGCCACGTCGGGGAAGGCCGGCTCGCGGCCGGTGACCGTTCGGGCACGGTGCGCGTCCACGTCGCCGCCGACGGAAAGCGCACGGCATCGTTCGCGGCGGGAGCCACGCCGACGACGAGCCTCGCCGCGTCGCACGACGGCCGCCTGCTCGCGGTGGGCAGCCTCGACGGCGGCATCACGATCGTCACGCTCGACGGGACGACCGCACCGGCGCGCTGGCAGGCGACACCTCCCGCCACACCGCCGGCCGACCCGCGCTGAGCGACGGTATCCGGCCGCTCGGTCGCCGCACCGAACCCCCGCTGCCCCCCGTGGCGCACGCCTCCAGGCGTGCGAGAGGACATCGCTCCCCGCCCCCCGTGGCGCACGTCTCCAGGCGTGCGAATGGTCGTCTTGCCCTGCTCCCAGTGGCGCACGTCTCCAGGAGTTTGAATGGTCGTCTTCCCCTGCCCCCCGTGGCGCACGCCTCCAGGCGTGCGAATGGGCGTCGTCGAACGACCGGCTTCCCTGTCTGTCGATCGCGCCTCACGATGGATGTGCCGCGACGGTCAGCGGCTGCCGCATTCCGGCACCGGCGTGGGCACCGGCCGGCCCGCGAAGTGCTCGCGAAGGTTCGTGACGACGAGCGCCGCCATCGCCTCGCGCGTGCGGGTCGTGGCGCTGCCCATGTGCGGCGTGAGCACCACGTCGGCATGACGTCGCAGCGCCTCGGGCACGTGTGGCTCGTCCTCGAAGACGTCGAGTCCCGCGCCGGCGATCGTGCCGCGCTCGAGCGCCGTGATGAGCGCCCGCTCGTCGACCACCGAGCCGCGCGAGATGTTCACGAGGATGCCCTCGGTCCCGAGCGCCTCGAGGACGTGGGCGTCGACGAGGTGCCGTGTCGCGGCGCCGCCCGGCGTGGTCACGACGAGGAAGTCGCTCGCCGCCGCAAGCGCGACCGGATCGGGAAGATACCGCCACGGTGCGTCCGGCTTGGGAGCGCGGGCTGTGTAGGCGATCGACATGCCGAAGCCCTCCGCCCGCCGCGCGATCGCCCGCCCGATGCGTCCGAGGCCGAGGATGCCGAGCCGCTGCCGTGACATGCCACGTGCCAGCGGGAGCGGCCCGGTGGGCCAGCGGTCGTCCCGCACGAACCGGTCGGCCGCGGGAATCCGCCGCGCGGTGCCGAGCATGAGCGCGATGGCGAGGTCCGCCACGTCGTCGTCGAGCACGCCGGGCGTATGCGTGACGAGCACGCCTCGCGCGAGGGCCGCCGCGACGTCCACGCCGTCGTAGCCCACGCCGAACACGGCGATGATCTCGAGCGCGGGCAGCCGATCGAGCAGCGCCGCGTCGATGCGGATCTCGCCGCGGGTCACCAGTCCGCGGATCGTGCCCGCGATCGGCGCGAACTCCGCCGCCGGCCGTTCGTGAAGCCGATCATGCAGCGCGAACTCCCCGGCGAGCGGCGTCGCGAGAAACGGGGGCAGTGCGGCCGCGGCGAGGATGGGGATGGCGGGCATGGACGAGGCGCACATGGGGTCGAGCAGGACGCGGTCGAGATCATACGGCGAGGCGGGTAGGATCGTCGCACGGCGCGCCGCCGTCGGCATCCACCCCGTCGAGCACCCCGTCGAGAAACCACCATGGCTTCGGGATTCCATGCGCGTCGGGCCGGGAGACGGTCGCGTCCCGGTGCCGTGCGGTGGTGCCTCGCACCGGCTCTTGTGCCATTCGCCTGCCTCGTGGTCGGTGCCTCGGCCGTGCCGGCCGTCGAGCTGCGGCTCTCGGCGCCGCTCGACTGGCAGGTCGTGCAGCGCACGTCGCCCGGCCGCGGCAGCATGCGCGTCGTCGGCGAGCTGTCGGAGGCGTGTCCGGCGGGCGCCGTGGTCGAGGCCCGTCTCGTGCACGGCGATGCCGAGCCTGCCTGGCAACGCCTCGGCGGGACGGTGACGGGAAGTGCCCTGTCCGGCACCGTGACCGGCGCGGCCGGCGGCTGGTGGCGGCTCGATGTGCGTGTCGTGCACGAGGGGGCCGTATGCGCCGTCGGCAGCGTGCCGCATGTCGGCATCGGCGAGGTCTTCGTCGTCGTGGGCCAGTCGAACTCGGCCAACCACGGCGAGGAGCGGCAGGTGACGACGACCGGGCGGGTCGCCTCGTTCGACGGCACGGCCTGGCGGATCGCGAACGACCCGCAGCCCGGCGCGAGCGGATCGCAGGGGAGCTTCATGCCGCCGCTCGGCGACGAGCTCGTGCGGCGGCTCGACGTCCCGGTGGGGTTCATTGCCCGGGGCATCGGGGCGACGAGCGTGCGTGAATGGCTGCCCAAGGGCGCGACCTTTCCCGCTCCGCCGACGATCGAAAGCCGCGTGTCCCGGCTGCCCGACGGCACGTGGTCGAGCGACGGTGCCGCCTACGCCGGGCTCGTCGCGGGGCTCGAGGCCGCCGGACCGCGCGGCCTGCGCGCGGTGCTCTGGCACCAGGGGGAGAGCGACGCCAACCAGAAGGATCCGACGCGCACGCTGCCCGGCCGGCTCTATCGCGAGTATCTCGAGCGGATCATCCGCGCGTCGCGGCAGGAGGCCGGCTGGGAGGTGCCATGGTTCGTGGCCCAGGCGAGCTACCACGTGCCCGGCGACGAGGGGAGTGACGACATCCGGGCCGCACAGGCCGCCGTCGCGCACGACGGCATCGCCCTGGCGGGCCCCGACACCGACGCCTTGAAGGGATCACTCCGGGAACGCGACGGTGAGGGCGTTCACTTCAGCGGCCCGGGCCTGCGGGAGCACGGGACGCGCTGGGCCGAGAAGATCCTGCCGTGGCTCGACGCGCGGTGAGGCGCGCCGCCGAGTGGCGGGCCGTCGTGCACGACGGCGCGGTCTTCACGACCCGGTGACTCGCGGGATCGCGCCCGTCACCTGAGCGGAGCGATGCCGTGGCGTCGCCGCGTGTCGTTGAGCGTCGTCCACGCGGCGGGAACCTGGCGAAAGAGGCCGACGAGCTGCGACGTGGCCACGCCGAGCAGGGTGGCGACGGGCGCGACGCGTCCGCCGGCCGTCTCGAGCCGGTCGAGCGCCTCGGCGACGAGCGCGGGGTAGTCGTCGTGGTCGGTGGCCACGGCGAGTCTGCCGCCGTGCGACCGGCTGCGCCAGAGGGCCGAGGGCTCCGCTGCGGGGGTCGTGCGGTGCTCGAGCGCCAGCCGCACACGCAGCCTGCGGATCGCGGCCGCGCGATTCTCCGCCTGCGAGCGGC
>Ga0214917_10007077_pt1 | contig 11449 bp, 9 predicted proteins | sample LL_1208_BB_MetaG_FD_177983 | JGI IMG/M metagenome (GOLD analysis project Ga0214917, IMG submission 177983) | Freshwater microbial communities from Lake Lanier, Atlanta, Georgia, United States - LL_1208_BB | ecosystem: Environmental > Aquatic > Freshwater > Lake | place: USA: Georgia | collected...
ATAACCTTGATATGGGTTCCACTGCATACGGAGAAGGTGTAGAGACAGCCGCTATTAAAGCAGGCGCTCCACTTGGTAAGACTGGTGACGTAAAGGGTATGCCAGCATCTGAAGTTCGTGCAGCAGCATCAACAACTCCTACAAAGATATTTGACGATTCATCTCGTCCACAAGAAGATATTATGGTTGGTACAGATCGTGGTCCAGGAGAAGGTTCTTCTGCCCTCGGTATGAACAAAGTTCAAATAAAACTATCCGATTCCTTAGCAGCAATGCTTCCCTTTGATACAACTGGAGAAATCGCGGTTTTATACCAAGAAGCACTAGCGCAAGGTAACTAATGACTGACAACGTAAAAGCGGCTGCACTTGCCGCAGATCTTCAAGGTCAGCAAAAAAAGCAAGTTGATGATTTAGTCAAGGCTCTTTTTGTTAATCGTGAATTAAACAACCTACCAAAAGAAGTTGCTAATAAGAAGTTTGCTTCTTTGCCACAAGACCAGCAAGAAGACCTAAAGAAAAAGTTTGGTACAGAAGATCCTGCCACCAAACCATCTCGTGGCTTTCTTAGTACTGCGTGGCACTATGCAACTTTGCCTGTTGTTGAGCCAGTTAAGTTGGCCTTTAAGGGCGTAACTGAACTTTCAGATTTAGCCACACGTACATATCGTGCAGTTGCTATTCCTTTGACGCAGGGCGAAATTGGCTTTGCTTGGGATAAGGCAAACGACAAAGGCGACAAAGTATTTAATGATAACCGTATTGAAAATACACGTCAGAAGTACGGTGAAGTAGCAGTAGATCTTGCTATGCGTATCAAAGCTGGAGAAGACCCAGAGAAGATTTGGGCTACATCCACACCTGAACAGCGCAAGTATCTAATGCTTGACGATAAGAATAATAAGACAGTTCCTGGCGTCACCGATGTTGATGCAGCACGTGAAAACTGGAATGCAGTCCTTGATGAAGTAGACCGCGCTAAGTTTTCACCAGGTCGTCAGTTAGCAAATCTATTGCTTCCTGAAGCGCTTGAAAAGAATAAACTTGTTTATAGCCTTACATCAGGTTCAGTGGATGCAGCTTACCGTCTCTTTGCAGACCCACTTGTTGTAGGTTCAAAACTTAAAAGCCTATACACCATTGGTAAGTATTCACTTGAAGTTGTCGGATCAAGTGCAGCAAAGATTAATACTTATTTTTCTGAAGCAAAGACAGTTAACTTTTGGGATAACTACGGCGCAAAATTAGATGCTTTAACTAAGGCTCAGAAGGCTGGACGTCAAGTAGAAGCAACTGCAATCCGTCGTGAAATTGAAATTATGGCTCCAGAGTTTGGCGTTGAAGTTGTACGGGTATTTCAGAAATCAGAAATTGTAGATGCTAATACAGCAAAGGCTTTCTTTCTTAATACAGAAGAAGCAATCAAGACTCTTAAGGGAGCAGCTGGTCGTAAGCGCGTAATGCTTCCTACACTTGATGCTGGTCGTAAGGCTCGTATCGCTGTAGTTACTGAAGCAGATAAGTTCATTAATCTTGATAAGTTTGCCCCTAAAATCGTAGATGACTTTTATGGCAATCCAGCTGATACAGATGGAATTGTTAAGTCCTTATCTGAAGATGGCAAGGCTATAGGCCAAAAGGTTAAAGAAGCGCAGGGTAAAAACAACTTTGCACGCTATCCAAGTTCTTATATTGCACTTCGCATAGATCGTGCCAAGGCTAAATTTAACATTGCTCCTTTGTTTAAGGATGACCAATTCAATGTGATAGCACCAGATGCTTCAACACAAGTTTATCGCTTAGCACGCTTGGTTATGACTAAGCAAGATTCTAAATTAATTGCAGAAACATTTGAATCAGTTGATGATATTGGTAAGCGCAAGGAAATGGTCAAGGGCCTCTGGGAAACAATCGCAGAAGCACGTGGTCTTAACCTTACAGAAGCTGGTCAAAAAGTAACAAGAGTAGCTACAGGTAAGGGCGATGCTCGTTTTGCTGTAGGCAACTTTGCTGATGACTATGCAGATATCGGTTCAATCCCATCTGACTATTCTCCATTAATGAGCACACCAAATATTGTAGATATTGACCGTGCAGCAGCACGTTCAGGTCTTGTTGGCAAGATGTTAAATAACGCCAATAAAGAGTGGGTTGATAAGATGACCGGATACTGGTCATTCTTTACACTTGCCGGACCTCGTTATGCTATCCGTAACGCAACAGAAGATTTGATGGTTCACTTAGCAGTAGGTGGTTCTCCTTGGGGACTTGCTAAGTCACGCTATCTTTCAACACGTGTTAATACAGCACTAGAAGCTGCTCGCAAAACTGATAGTTTTGTAGACAGCCCACTCGGTGCAATTATGCGTGCTCTAAATAAAAATGAAGCAGAGAAGTATTCTGAAAGAATTACAAAAGTTGACGACTCTATCCGTGCCGCAAAAGAAGAAATCGGCATTAAGTCTGAAGCAATGAAACTTACAAAAGATCCTGCTGAAAAGGAAAAACTTGCTGCAGAAATTGCAGACCTTAAGGAATTAACTAAAGGTGGTGCTGTAAACCAGACTCGCCAGATTATGGCTGAGGCTCTTACATCAGGTCGTATTAACCGTCTTCGTAAATCTATGGGTCTTAAGCCTATGTTTGAAGAAGAAGCCGCAATCCTTGCAGAGCATCTTGTATATGGAAACATCGACAATACTATTGGTTTAGTATCAGAAGGTGGATTTAACTTTGCAACAGGCGGAGACTTTGTTACTCGCTCAACTATTTTTACCCGTTCACACGGAGTGCGTTCAGAAGCATTAACAATTAGTGATCCGCGTATTAAGGGTGTCACACGTGCAAAGGGAGATGCAGGGTATGCTCCTGTATCACTAGGTAACCTAGATGATGCCTCAATGATTACCTGGTTATTCCGCATTAACTATTATGCAAATGATGAACTAGGTGCTATTGCTGTAGCAAACTTGGGCAATACTGCTCAGGATAAAGAAATTGCTATTGCTAAGATTATGGAATGGATGGTCAAGAATCCAGGATTCCGTAAAGAAGCACAACTTGCAGCACGTGGTATTGATGAAAGACAACAGGCTGAAATTGTTTATCGCCGTGCTAAGGAAATCTTTGAAAAGCGTGGTGCATCAGCTAGTGCAACCAAGGAAGTAAACCTTGATCTTCTTAATAAGATTCGTATCAAGAATGAAGATGGCGATTGGGTAATCTCAGGCAAGTTATCACTAGATGACCTGCCAACAGTTGCAGATGATATGCCCGAGTATGTCCTTGGACCAAAGTTAGTTCCTATTTCTGATTCTGGTAACGTAACAGCTTCTACCATTTCAAAGGGCTGGACTTGGCTAGGTATGGCTAACGCACGTCTATCACGTGAGCCTATTGTATTTGAAGAGATTATTCGCCTACGTAAATCTATGAAGGCTAGTGGCCTTGAAGAACAATATGTTGCATCTGTAGTTAGTAAGATTGAAAATCCTACTCCATCTAAAATTGCTAAAGCTACAGATCGCGCAAAGCGCCAGTTTGCAGAGATTGTTGAAGAGCGTGCAGTAGCAACAACGCTTGCTTATGTGGATAACCCACTTATTCGTACACAGATTGCATTCTCAGCACGCAACTTCTCACGCTTCTATCGTGCAACTGAAGACTTTTATCGCCGTGTTTATCGTGTAGTTCGCTATAACCCGATGTCAATTCGCAAAGCATCGCTTACATTTGATGGTTTAAGCCACAATGGTTGGATTAACGAAGACGATCAGGGTGAAAAGTACTTTGTTTATCCAGGAGTAGAACCAATCTACCGTGCAGTTCAATCTGCAATGGTTGGATTAGGAATACCTGCTGAGTTTAAGACACCATTTCCAGTAGAATTTGGTGCTCAGGTTAAGATGCTCACACCATCATTGAACCAAGACTCACTTATTCCTACATTTAACGGTCCATTAGCCGGTGTATCTATTAAGTTTCTATCAAATCTAGTAGATGTCTTTGGAGCACCAGGTGCTGCAGACAGAATCACAGAACTTGGACTTGGTAAGTACGCAGTTGGACAAGATTTTGTATCAGCATTCCTACCAGCGCACGTTAACCGACTATATCAAACTATGGATAAAGAAGAACGTGATAGTCAGTACGCAAGTGCTTGGCGTAAAGCGGTAACTTACCTTGAAGCAGGCGGTCACGGACTACCAAAGAAGACTGATGCACTAGGAAATGCAATTCCTCCTACCATTCAGGAGCAAGAAGAATATCGCCAGCGTATTAAGAACACAGTTCTAAGCATTCTAGGTACACGTTTTGTGGCAGGATTCTTTGCACCAGCTTCTCCACAGATTCAACTCAAAGATGAGATGGCTTCTTGGATTAGAGATAACGATAGAGTTAACTTTAAGCAGGCTTGGAATGCTCTACTTGACCAGTATCCAGGTGATTACGATGGAGCAATGGCAAAGTGGGTAGAACTCTTCCCTAACGCTATTCCGTTTACTATTGCAGAATCTGAAAAGAAGACAGTTGCTATCATTAAGTATGCTGAAGAATCAGGAACTTTTGTTGAGCAGAATAAGGGCTTGTTTGAAAAGTATCCACAAGGTGCAGCATTCTTAATTCCTCATAAGTCAGGTTTCTCTTGGGATGCCTATAAGACTATGAAGGATATGGGTCTTAAGTACAATAAGCGCGTAGATGACTACCTACGTGAAGTGCAAACAGCTGCAGATCTACAAGCATATTATGGAAAGAAGAACGAATACGAGTCTTCATTGAAGAATATGATTACAGACACTGAGCGCACAATGGCTCGCAGAACATTCACAGACTGGGCTACAGCGTTTAAGGCTGGTCGTCCACTGGTTCAGGAAGAACTTGCACAAGGTGGCAAGAAGGCTATTGAGCGTATGAACGCTATCAATGATCTTCGTACTATGCTCAATGATAAATCAGTAACAGTACGAGGACCAGTACAAAAGGCTCTCAAAGAGATGCTTGATGTTTACGACAACTATAAGTTGCAGAAGGATGCTCTTAATGGAGTATCTGGAACTTCTAACCTAGTTTCATTTATGAAGGATAGTTCAATCGTTCGTCTACGTGAACTAGCAAAGACTAACGAAAATACTATGAGCGCATATAACACACTATTTGCCTCACTAATAGGAGATACAGATGGCTGAGGAAATAACCCTTGAACAATTTGCTAAGAATATAGCAGGGTCTACCGACGCAGCACGTCTTGCATTGGCAGAACAACTAAAGGCAGCAAACCTTTGGACAGGCAAAGTATCTAGCAAATTCGATATTAAATACTACAATGCTCTTGTAAAATTAGAGCAGGCTCTTCAGCAACAGGTAGCACTTGATAAACTTGTTGGGCGACCTGCTACTAAAAGAGATGCAGTACTTGTAGAACTTATTGCAGGTGGTGGTGCAGAAGGTACTGGAACTGGTCCAACAACCACACGTCAAACGTATGTTACTAGCGCTACTCAAACAGCCAAGTTGCTTGATACTGTGGCACAGGATCTCCTTGAGCGTAAATTAACTAAAGCTGAAAAGGCTAAATATCTAAAGATTCTTAATGATGAACAGCGTCGTCAACCTTCAATTCAGACAGCAGGCAAGGGCTTTGTTACCACTCAAGGTGGCGTTGATGAACAACAGTTTATTCAAGAAAAGATTGCAGGAACTGCAGAAGCTAAGACGGCACGAGCAACAGATGCTTACTCAGTGATGCTTCAGGAACTTGGAGGACTGCGCTAATGGCTCAACAAACATTTGATGCGTGGGTTAAGAAACAGTCCTATAAGCCAACAGATAAAATTACAAATTGGCAAAAATTAACATCACCATACTTACTTAATAAATATGTTACTTGGGGTGAAGTCTATGCTGCAGCTGGTCTTGATGGACCAGTTAGTAATAAGACAAAAAAAGAGTCAACAACTACAACCGTAAGAACAGAACCAGAACCAGAATTCAAAACTCCTGAGCAAATTAAAAGAGATATTGCTAATGCTAGGGAAGATATTAAGTATGCTCAATATACGCTTACTCAAATAGAAACCCGAAAGGGAATTGATTCTCCTGAATATAAAGCTAAAGCTGATGAGATTGCTCGCATTCAAAAGACAATTAAAGAAACAGCATCTTTATACAAAGAGGCATCAAAGCAATCTAATAAGGTATCTGTTACCAATCAACTAGCACTTGCTGAAGAAGATCTTAAAAGAGCTAAAGCATCTGGCGATGCAAAAGCAATTCAAGATGCTACCAATGCTTTTGCCCAAGCCCGTAATGCAGCAGTCAAAGCAGGAGTTAAGGCTCCTAGCGGTGCATTACTTGGCGCTGAACAAGCAGGTGGGGTAGTTGGTACAACTATAACTCCTGAAGGAAAACCAGTTTCTCCTACGCCAACTCCTACGGGTGTCAAAGGTTCTGCAACTTCTGGTGGTAAGAAGATTGTCAAGGATAAGGTAGTCGCAGGACCTACTGATGAAGAACAGCGCGTAGCGGCACTTGATGTAGCTGCTACAGATTTTAGCCTACCTGAAACTATCTTTAAGAATGTACCAAGTCTTAATAGAATTCTCAAGCAGTATGTTGACGAGAACTGGACAGAAGCTAAACTTCGTAAGGCTATCCGTGATGATAACTGGTATCGTAAAAACTCTGCAGAAATCAAAGCACGTTATGTACAGAAGTTTAACTATGATGATTTAGTAGCAACCGGTCAGGCTAATGGAAGCACTGACTATGAGATGCAGATATCTAAGATTGAGCGTCAACTTGCAAAGCGTGCAGCAGAGATTGGTTCAAGTGCTGCTAATGATCCAGCATCACTACGCAAGGCAGCAGAAAATCTTTACATCACAAATCGCAGTGAAGACACAACATACATTGATGACTTTCTAGCAGCTTCTATTAAGAGTGTTGCAGGAATGATTGGCGGCAAGGTAACACAAGGTTACTCAGGCGAAGCACTCACTAATTACAATAAACTTGTTGATGCGGCACGTAGCAATGGTTTCCAAGTAAGTGACATTATTCCAGGTGGTGCTAATGAAGCACAAGTGCTTCAAGGTATTGCATCAGGTAAAATTGATATTAATCGAGTAGTAGCTGATGCACGTAAGTTAGCAGCACAAGGACAGCCACAGTATGTACGTGATTTGCTTGCTCAGGGATATAACTTAGATCAAGTATTTAAGCCATACCGCCAGACAATGGCAACAGTCCTTGATATAGGTGACCCAGACCAGATTGACCTTAATGACCCTTTACTTCGTAGTGCTATTACAGATAAGGGTGATATGAACTTGTACGACTTTAAGAAAGCACTGCGTGCAGACAACCGTTGGCAGTACACAGAGCAGGCTAAGGCAGATGTGTCTCAAGCTGCGTATAACGTACTCAAAGACTTTGGATTCCAGGGGTAATAATGGCTGACAATTTTGTAACAGATTTATCTGCACTTAATGCAGCTAACCAACGTGTAATCAAAGCTAATGCTGAGTCACAAGGATTAAGCCCTTCTGAATATCTTGCATCACGTGGTGGAGTCAATCCAGTAACAGGTAAATATGGCGATTCATATGATCCAACTAGAGATTTAACTGATGCTGAATATAAAGCTGCTACAGCTGGTAAAACTGGTGCTGCACTTGGTGCTGCTATCAATGCAGCAACTGCAGCAAAACTAGGAGCAGCAGGCGGTGGAGCAGGAGCAAGCGCGGGAGCAGGTGGTGGTGGCGGTGCCACACCCAGTGGAACCTTAAAGTCAGATGCACAGATTGCAGCAGAAGCTGCAGCAGCAGGTCGTCAAGCTGAACGTCAATCTGCTTATGATTTGCTTTATGCAGAATTTTCTAAATATGGACTGCAGAATCTAGTAGACCCGCTTAAAGGTCTTATTATCTCAGGTGCTTCACCTGCAGAATTTACTATTAAGTTGCGTGAAACAGATGCTTACAAAAAGCGCTTTGCTGGAAACGCAGCACGTATTCAAAAGGGGTTACGAGCACTCGGTGAAGATGAGTACCTTGCACTTGAAGACCAGTACCAAAACGTAATGCGTAACTACGGACTACCTGCTTCATACTATGAGCGCGATGCGTTAGGAACACAACAGGGTTTCACAAACCTTATTGCTGCAAATGTATCAGCAGCAGAATTAGAGAACCGAGTACAGCAGGCAGCAGACGTTATTGATAAGGGTCCAAAGGAATATATGGATGCTATTCGTCAGTTCTATCCAGATATAGAACGTGGTGATTTGCTTGCATATGTACTTGATCCTGAAAAGGCACTTACTAAGATTCAGGCTAGAATCGGTGCAGCCAAGATTGGCGGAGAGTATTTACGTGCTGGACTAACAGCAAATGCAGACCGTGCTGAGTATCTTCAGCGTCAGGGAGTAACTGCAGAAACAGCACGTCAAGGAGCACAAACAGTAGTTTCTGCTGCTCCTCGCGGAAGTCAACTTTCAGGAATCTATCAAACTGACCCATACGGACAGGCTCAAGTAGAAGAAGAAGTATACGGACTTGCTAAAGCTGATGAAGCAAGAAAGTTACGTCAGAAGATTACCGGACTTGAGAAGGCTTCCTTTAGTGGAGGAACCGGAATTACTGCAGGAGCGCTAGCAAGGGACCGCGCAGGCGCGTACTAAATAAACCTGCCACTAGAACGACTGGCCTAGTGGAGCGATAACAATACCAGGAGTCAGAGCCATACCCAATCCCCATTGGAATATGAGGCTGGCGAAATCAACTAACGATAGGGAGAAGGACATATGTCCAATTACGAGTACGAGGATGACGACGACGATTTCACAAATGATTCGTCTAATGACCTTGTAAAGCAACTACGCAAGGCTGCAAAGCAAAAGGATAAAGAACTGCAAGAGCTTCGCTCCCAGTTTGAAAACCTCAGCAAAGGCCAGCGCGAACGAGCAATTAAGGATGTCCTCGCAACTCGCGGGGTAAATAGCAAGATTGCTTCATTTATTCCGCAGGACATTGACCCAACTGAAGAGTCTTTGTCTAAATGGCTAGATGATTATGCCGATGTATTCGGCTTTGAATCTGGTCAAACCCAGGCAACACCTAATGTAGATCCAGCACAAGCGGCAGCGTATAAGAGAATGACTAATACTGCAGATTCAGGCTCATCGCCAGAACACAACGCAGATATTATGCAAAAACTTCTTAACGCAAACAGCCGTGAAGAGTTGGATGAAGTCATCAGGATGTCTGGACTCTAACATCCAATCCTAAACGAAAGGCTAGACCCAAATGGCTATCCCAACAGGTACCCCCACATCTAGCTCGACGATCAGCAACCTAGTACAAGCCGCATACGATCAATATGTTAGAATGGCGCTTCGCTCCATTCCAGTTATGCGTTCTCTCGCTGACGTCAAGCCAGTGCAACAGGCAATGCCAGGATCATCAGTTGTATTCTCAATCTATTCAGATTTAGCACAAGCTACTTCTACATTGACAGAAACATCAGATGTATCTTCCATTGCTCTCGGTAACCCATCACAGGTTACAGTAACTCTGAACGAATACGGTTCAGCAGTTACAACAACAAAGAAGCTAAACCTAACTTCTTTCAACGATGTAGACTCAGCACTTGCTGATATCATCGCTTACAACGCAGCAGATTCGATTGACAACGTAGTAGGTCAGGTCCTCTCAGCAGGAACTAACGTGATCTACTCAAACGGTCCATCAGGAACTACTCCAACTGCATCATCTGCAGTTCTTGCAGCAGACACAATGACAGTTGCAGATATCCGCAACGCTGTTGTTTCACTACGCACAAACAAGGCTTTGCCTCGTATGGGCGAACTCTACGCAGCATACCTCCACCCACGTCAGTCAGCCGATCTTCGTGCTGAAACTGGTACAGGCGGATTCCAGGAACTTACAAAGTACGTTGAGCGTACACCGTTCGTTGCTGGTGCAGTAGGCGTGATTGAAGGCGCATTTATCGTTGAGACACCTCGTGTTCTCAATGGATTCAAGCTCTCTACAGGTATCACACCTACAGTGTCAATCACTAACGTTGCATTGACATCAAACGTTGTAACAGTTACAACAGCAGTTGCTCACGGTCTTGGTGTAAACCAGATTGTGACAGTTGCTGCTATAACTAACACAGGTATCAACGGTACATATACTGTTGCATCTGTTCCTACAACAACAACATTTACCTACGCTCTTACAGCATCTAACATCACATCAGTTGCTGACACAGGTACTGTTACATTCACCAACAACTACCGCGCAATCGTCGCTGGTCGTGAAGCATTGGCTGAAGCACAGGCTGCAGACATCTCAACCGTTATCGGTCCAGAGATTGATGCACTCCGTCGTTTCCGCACAATCGGTTGGTACTACTTCGGTGGCTTTGCACGCCTCCGTGAAGCAGCGCTCTATCGCATTGAGTCTGCAGCAACAAACGGATAATTCCAAAAAGTGCAACGGCAGGGGTGGGGTTAAACCCACCTCTGTCACTTAAGAAAGGTTGGATATGGCATATAAATTAGTAACACCCTATCAATGGCAAACTTGGGGCGCAGGCACTGGTGAATACACTAAGTACTCACGCCTTGCTGGTCGTCGCTTTAATGGTGGAACTATTGATGGAGCCATCCCAGTTAGTCTTACAGATGTACCACGTGGACAAACACTTATTGTCAACGGAACTACAGTTACAGCAACTTTGACTCCTAGCCAAGATGATCTAGCAGCAGCTAGTTATTACTTCCTTGGTGGTCACGAATACACTCTTAGTAATACTCAAGCACAAGTTCTCATCAATGCCGGTTACGGCGATTATGTGACACCGATAGTATGAAGCATTGGGAACATCATCCAGAACCAGTAGAAGATTGCTTTGGTTGCAAGGTTCTAGGGCTACAAGTTAATGAAGTATCTTTACGAACTAACGGTATACCTACTGCCAAGCAACACGATAGAGAATTACAGTCTTATTATGACGCTACACGTCAGGGTATTGAACCACGCTCTACCAAGAGTAAAGATATAGATGCAGCAGTTAAACTTTCCAACGAGGCTGGTAAGGCTTTCGATGGGATTGCAATGACCTTTAAAAACTAAGGAGTAATAATGAGTCAGAACGAATCAATGGCTATGGAGCAGGATGAGAACATCCCTGCTTATGCACCAGCAGATAAGCAGTATGCAAGCAATACAAAGTATACAACATACGAATCACTACAAACCGGAGCAATGGGAAAGGCAGCAAAATGAAGAAGAAGCCAATGGCAGGAATGTGCAAGAAGTGCGGTAAGTCAAAGAAATCTTGTAAGTGCTAAATGAACAAGGCAGCTAAGAAAGCAAAAGTCGCTAAGGTAATGAAAGAGTTTAAGGCTGGAACGCTGAACTCTGGCTCTAGCAAAGGAC
>Ga0214917_10007079_pt1 | contig 11447 bp, 6 predicted proteins | sample LL_1208_BB_MetaG_FD_177983 | JGI IMG/M metagenome (GOLD analysis project Ga0214917, IMG submission 177983) | Freshwater microbial communities from Lake Lanier, Atlanta, Georgia, United States - LL_1208_BB | ecosystem: Environmental > Aquatic > Freshwater > Lake | place: USA: Georgia | collected...
CTGGCGACAACATTCCTGGTATCCCTGGTATTGGCCCCAAGCGTGCCGCTGCTCTTATTGATCAATACGGTAGCGCTCTTGATATTCATGATGCTCTGCCGCTTCCTGGAAAGCAAAAATTCATTCAAGCACTAAACGAGAGTGCTAATCTAATCCCACTTAACTACGAACTAATGGATCTTAAGAGTTTCTGTCAGGAAGCTCTGGGATACGAGAATGTTCAAGATATTGGCCGTCGACTGGCCTTTGGAGAATAATAAAATATGGTAAGCACACGCGCACAGATAATTACACGTAGGACCTACAATCGCCCTCTCAATGACGCAGGAACTGAATTCGAAACTTGGGCACAGACAGTATCACGAGTTATTGACCATCAAGAATGGCTCTGGACTCGTGCAGTTGGCGGACGTGAGCTAACCGATGTAGAATACGCCGAGCTTTATGACCTAGAACGTCTGATGCTTGAGCGTAAGGTTTCAGTATCTGGACGTACACTCTGGCTAGGCGGTACAAGTGTTGCTAGAAATCGTGAGGCGAGTCAGTTTAACTGTAGTTTCACTGAGGTTGAGACTGCTTATGACGTAGTGGATGTTCTATGGCTTCTTCTACAGGGTTGTGGTGTTGGCTTCAAGCCGGTTATCGGCACACTTAATGGCTTCTCGAAGCCTATTCAGAATATTGAAGTGATCCGCAGCACTCGTACTGAAAAGGGCGGAAAGGAATATAATGAAGAATTCTGGGATGAAGAGACAAAGATCTGGACTATCAAAGTTGGTGACAGCGCCGAAGCCTGGGCCAAGTCAATCGGAAAGTTACTTGCAGGTAAGTACCCTGCCAGAACACTGGTATTGGACTTCTCGGAACTACGTCCTGCAGGAGAACGACTAAAGGGTTATGGCTGGATTAGTAGTGGTGATGCGGCGATTTCAAAAGCATATGTAGCAATTGCTAACATTCTTAACGGTCGCGCTGACTCTCTCCTAACCCGTATGGACATTCTAGATATTGTCAACTGGCTTGGTACGATTTTATCTTCGCGTCGCTCTGCTGAGATTGCTCTATTTGAGTATGGTCAGCCTGAGTGGGAAGAATTTGCAGTTGCTAAGAAGGACTTCTGGCTTTATGATCGTGCACACCGTACCCAGTCAAACAACAGTCTAGTATTCAATGACAAGCCAACTTATGATGAACTTCATCATATCTTTGCTCTTATGCAGGAAGCTGGAGGATCGGAGCCTGGCTTTATTAATGCTGTGGAAGCGCGTCGTCGTGCTCCTTGGTTTAAGGGATGTAATCCATGTGTAGAGATTCTACTTGGAAACAAATCGTTCTGTAACCTTACAGAAATTGACATCGGTAAGTTTAAGGGAGATACAGCAGGACTGCACTATGCTGTCAGACTCGCAGCGAGAGCTAATTACCGCCAAACTTGTGTCAACCTTCGAGACGGAATTCTACAAGAAGCTTGGCATCTTAATAACTACTTCCTCAGGCTGTGTGGAGTGGGACTTACCGGTATCGCGAAGCGCCCGGACATGGACTCTTATGCCTACGAGTACCTAAGTCGTACCGCTACAGCTAGTGCTGTTTCAATGGCTGAGGAACTAGGTCTTCCATATCCAAAGAATGTTACTTGTGTGAAGCCAAGCGGCACTCTCTCAAAGATTATGGATACCACAGAGGGTGTACACAAGCCACTAGGTAAGTACATTTTCAACAATGTTACATTTAGCAAATACGATCCTATCATTGATAGGCTTCGTGAGGCTAAGTATGTTGTTGTGAATCACCCAACAGATAATGATGGCGTTCTAGTAACATTCCCTGTAGCTTATGAGGATGTTCCATTTGATAATTTCAATGGAATGGAAGTGAATCTGGAGTCGGCGGTTGCTCAGCTTGAGCGCTATAAGCTGCTTCAGACTAGCTGGACACAACAGAACACTTCGGTAACTATCAGCTATGATCCTTCGGAAGTCGAGGAAATTATTGACTGGCTTCTAGCGAATTGGGACATTTATGTTGGAGTTAGCTTCCTATACAGAAATGATCCAACAAAGACAGCTAAAGATCTTGGGTATCTCTATCTTCCGCAGGAAGTTGTGACAAAGGAGACATACGATAAGTATGTGTCCACTCTACTTCCAGTAAACCTAGAGAATACTGAGAGCTTTGACGAGTTGATGGACGCAGAATGCGCAACAGGCGCCTGTCCGATTAAGTAAAGAAAAAGCCCCGCTAGATCGCTCTAGCGGGGCTATTTTTTATTCTGGAAGGAATATAGCGATTACTGCTGCAATAGCTACACCTGCTGCTGAGATAGTTGCATATACAGGAGCTGCAATTCCTAAAGAGGCTGCAATACCGGCGAGTCCTGCCCATGTTGAGGGCTCTTTTAATCTGTCTACTAGAAACTTCATTATGTTTCTCCTTTAGGAAATCTTTCTTTAATTTCCCTTATGACATTTTTCCACGTGTCATATCCTTCGTGGTAGAGAATATCCAGTTGTTCTTCAATACTAGGATACTCTTCTTTTCTACGCTCTACGTAATCTACTTGGACTTCTATTTTCATACCTGAATTACCTCTACGACTTTATCCTGATAGGGGAAACTTGATAAGTATACTTTATAATTGCCAGGCAGGCTGAAGCTAAGTTCAGCACTGCCATCGGTTATAGTATATGAACTATTATTTGTTCTTACCGTTGTAGGGATGGGAAGATTACTTATCGTAGTTCCTGAGACACTTTCGGAGAAAGTTGGTCTTGGTGTTACAGTTTCATTTACTATATAAAATTTAGTATCATCTACTACATCTATATTTTGTATATAATTCTCTTCAGAAGTTAATTGGAGCTGTATAGTACTTTCTGGACAGACTATATTTTTAGTTATCTCTCCACTATTAGTAATATAGACTACATATCTCATTTTTTATTCTCCATAACCATTAAAAATCTTTTTCTGGCTGTATAAATACCTGGACTACCAGCAGATGTGGCAGTTATTTTATATGTATGGGTTCCGGCTGTAGGAGAATCGGTAAAAACATAAGTAAACCCAGTATAAGTACTACCATTAACTGCACCATTACCAGTCTCAATCGTAGTCGTACCGTCTCTGATTACAGATATACCATAAGACCCCGACGCTGTACCACCAGTAACTTCTAAATTAACTAGTATAGTGACTGTTCCAATACCTGAAGTAACTACTGTCATAGGAGTTACTAAATCAATTGGTACTGCACTACCAGAAAGAGTATTACTGAAATTTATTGTACCAGCTGTATAAGTACTAGTAACTACTGATACGGCATTATCTGTAATAAATGCAGTATCAACACCTAATGCCTTAATCTGCAGGTAGCCACTAGTTGGGTTCTTCTCAATAGTAGTTCCACCAATATTTAGTCTATCGGTATTGATAGTACCCGCAGTAATAACGCCCGCGTCAAGACTTGCGATATAAGTCGATGAGTTTGCAGCAGTTATTTGTCCATTTATAGAAGGAGCTACATAAGGAGAAGGTGCCGTTACTGAAGAACCCATCGCCTCTTCCACCATTATACCAGCGTACCATATACTGCAGTTATTAGTTAGATTTGCTAATCTTACTACTCCGGAGGTAGTAGTAGCATTTGTGGTAAACGTGCCACTTACTCTAGTCCATGTACTTACTGTGGCGGATGTAGTAAATGCTACAGGGACAGTATCTGTTCCTACGTCGTCAAGTCTGAAACGTAGGCTTCCGCCTGCGGAAGCAGTGGTTGACTTTACATATGCCGACAGTAAGTAAGTAGTATTTGGCTTTAATACTATATTGTAGTCAGTAATTGATGTACCTAGGAAAGCATATGCAACAGAAGAGCCCGTATTTGAAGTAGTCAATCTAATAGAGCCTATACCAGTAATTGGTGGTGAGGTAGCATCTATTGCGCTACTGTAACCCGCTGTACTAGAGTTATAGGTTAGGGTAGGTATAGTAGATTGATTAAATTCTGAATACTGTATATTAGCTCTATTTACTCCAGTTTGTCCATTATCAACTGTAGTAGGAATACCTGTAGAACTTATGTTATCCCAAGTTAGTGGAGTACCAGAGGCAAATATTACTGCTCCACCAGCGTCTTTGATTGATAATCCTCTAGAGTCTATTCTATCTGCTGTAATTGAGTTGGTCTGTATTTGATTAGCAGTTATGCTGTTAGTAACGATAGAGCTTCCATCTATAATTGTACGACCATAGTTAGCATTAACGGTTGTAGAGCTTGCTACCCAGGTAGCTATTAGTATCCTATCTGCACCCGTTGCAGTACCTAATACGGTTGTGGAAGCTATTGTAGTTGCCCCCTTTACCCAGTAAAAATATGTAGTATTAGTAGCAGTTCTGGTTACAGCAGCAGTCTGTGCCGCTATATTAATATTTACTAAGATACTAGTATCATCAGTGTAACTGACTGTACCGGCTGTCCAGGTAATACTTGTAGTGGAGCTAGCAGTAAACTGTATTCCGGTAAAAGTTACTCCTCGACTACCAACACTTATTGAGTTGGCACTGATAGTATTAGCAGCTATACTACCACCTTCTATCTTAGTAGCATCTGTACCATTTCTCCAGCTAGATAACGTTGTTCCACCACTTATAAGGATCTTTCCAGGAGAGATAGTAGTAGCCGCGGGATTATTCTCTATTAGTCCTATAGGATTACCTATACCAACACCTGTCGTACCTACTTGAATAAGAGGATTTAAACCTCCACTTGCTGGTACAGCTATTAGGTCAGCTGTTAATTCTCCGGCCCTAATTCTATCGGCCGTAATACTTCCGGCGATAATATCCGCCGCACCTACTGCTGCCGGCACGCCAGCGGATTGGTGTTTAGTATAAGTTAATCCCGTAGGAGTACCAGCAGTAGTTACTAAGGGAGTACCATCTGTATTCACTAGAGTGAATGATGTGGTTCCGTTTGTGGCAGATATTACATAAGTCTTAGGATTAGTGTAACCAGTTATAGAGCCTGTTCCGCCAAAAGTTCCGCTTATTATAACTACTTGCCCAATAGATATAGTAGTACTTGCGCAAGTAAATTGACCAGCAGTACCCGCAATAACTACAGTGGTTAATGTACTAGTTACTAGTGTTGAAAACGAGGTGGATACGTTTCCTGAAGTATTTTTAGACTTTAACCAGTAATAGTATAGGGTACCATTTACTAAGCTGTTTGAGTCAGCAAATCCTCCTGTTGAAGATGCGGAAGCATTAACAGTAGCAATTCTAGTGGCAGTGTCTGAGTTATTTGTAGTATTTCGCCATATTTCTACGCTACTTAAATCGGAGTCTGATATATTTGTCCAGCTTAAGAATACATTTTTAAATGTAGCTACAGCAGTAACTGCAGTAGGTGGTCCAGGTATGGTAGATACAGTGCCTGAAGTTGTACTTGAGCCAGTTAAGTACGTACTAATATTTCCGTTTTTATCTACTGCTCTCACTCTAACTGTGTAGTTAGTTCCTGCATCTACAATCCATTCGTATGAAGTTGAGCTAGTTTGAAATGCTATATAAGTTGAATCTGCATTAGCACTGAGCTTTATGGATACTTCGTAGTAAGATAGATCAGTAAGAGGTGTTGTATCCGAGTTAGTTGTAGGTGCAACCCAGCTAGCTTTTAGCTTTACTTGTATATTACCACCAGGTAGGGTTGACGTAGAGTTAGCATATGTTAAACTAGTTGGTGGAGAAGGAGCTATATTATCTAATACTGCTCCTTTTACCATTGAAAAAGTTTGAGTTATTTTTAGACCGCTAAAGGTAGTTCCTCCTAGAGTAGTACCTTGTATAAGAAAATCTATTGTAGCAGTGTCTGCAAACATAGCAGATACAGCGGTGTATGATGCGGTAGCTCCAGATACTGATGGAGTTCCTGGTACTATTGAGGGAATAGTATAAGTTAACGCACCAGGAGTACCTGCAATTGTTGTTACACCCGCGCCTCCAGGAGTTGCTGATAGTGTAAATGTGGTTGAACCATTGGTTGCTATAATATAATAAGTCTTGACCCCACTCTGGCCGCTTATTAAAGCGCTTGTACCCGTAAGAATAACTGGCATACCAATTACTAAAGTTATAGAGGCGGCCGCACAGCTAAACTGTCCGGCCGTCCCCGTAATACTTACAGTAGTTAAAGTAGCTATAGTATTTGCTGTGGCACTAGTTACTGCCCATTTACCTGTGCCTGTACCTACTCCATCATAGGTTAAGTTATTAATCCCCTCCAGTACAGATATCTGAGTTCCACTAGATGATGTATAAGATTGATTTAACCCATTAGAATCAGTAGGGATAGAAACGCTAGGCTTAGTAATGTTAACTGTTATTGGGGAAGTACCATTTACTCCATCTGTACCTTTAATCTTCGACCAAGTATAGTCTGATTGAACCGTAGTTTCATTAGTATTTGACTTATTATAGGCTACACCAAGCCACTGTCTAGTACCTGCTGTAGTAGTGCTGATATTGGTTATGGTTACACCATTATCCGCGCTATCACCATAAGCAATCCAAGTAAAGTTACCTTGTGATCCAACATATTCCCAAAATGTATTAGAAACTGTTGGAAGTGTAGGAGGAGCATTACCTGTTGTAGATAGAATACACCTCCATACCACTCCTTGATCAAGTACTGTTGCTCCAACAGCATATGTAGTTGAGCCTGAGTAAGCTCCGGAGCTACTTATTATCTGATTAAAGGTAGTGTTACCAAAATCAGTTAAACTTTTCCCCAAAGTACCTGTTGCACTATTGTAGTCTGAATAATATGTTTTCATTGAATAACCTTATATCTTATCCAATAGTACCTAGTAGTACTACCTGCTGTTACGCTCGTATCAGGAGCGAATCTATCTATATAACTTTGAGATCCAGCAACTGCCAGTATGGTATCTACTAATGTAGCCGAGGCAAGACTAGTAGTTGCAGATCTCCATATCTCTACATAAGTATTTGATATACTAGTATCGGTTGGATTGGTCCAACTGAGTACTATTTGATTATACTTATCGGAGGTAGTGGTTAGTGTACCCGGCTTTTTACCCGATACATAACCTACTGCAGTACCAGAATTAGTGGTAGCGGCAGTTGTAGAGCCTGCCGCTTTTCTTATATTAGATAAAGAATAGAAGCTATCATCGTATTCTTTTGCAACAATATCTACTAAACCATCTGGTTGATAGTTTACAGATTCTATTCTAAATTTCTTTCCAGGGCTTGCCCAATTGTATCTTGGATAGACTACCTGTATAACAGTACCTGCAAGAAATAGAATACCATGATATCTAACAGTCATACTAATAGATAGTCCAAATCTTGATTTGTTAAGAAAACTATCTGCTAATAATCTAGTATTGTAGTAATTGGTTATTCCTGGAATTGATAGATTCCCCTTCTTTGGCACATTTCTATCTGCTTTTAGATAATCGGAGTTAAAGAAACTTACATTTCTAGCTTCGAATTTATTAGAGGGATCAGCGAATGCTGCTGTTAAGGAATTAAATGCAGATCGTGTACCTTCATCGCTAAGTTGAATTTTACCTATGATATCATCAGTAGTGATGGTTCTAATATCGGTAGTATCTATGGTTCCTGCAGCTTCCTCTACATCTAGATAATACTTTCCTGATGTGTATCGAAGAATACCATTGAAGTGCTCTAATAAGGCATTAATGTTATCAAATAGAGGGACCGAAGTATCAATACTTATATTACACTGATTTTTTGTAACATATCTCTGTGAGTGCTCATCCCAGCCACATAATCTCCAATAATTAATATCATCAGAATCATATAGTGAATAGCCAGAGTTCTTATTTCCATTTTTCCAAGTCTGAATTGGGTTGCCATTAGTTGCAGTAGTTGGTAAAGTAATAGTAGTAGTTCCTGAACCACTTATCTTTGAAATAGTAAAACTACTTGTAGGAGTAGTGCCTTGAGGAGTAGAAGTGGTTGGCTCTGTAGCTATTACTCCTGCTGTAGTTATAGTAAAGAACTCATATGATGAGTTATATATAATCTCGCCAACCTTCCATGACTTCCAAGAATTCCACTTATTTGTTAATTTACCTATAATATCCGTGAAAGTGGTTAAATACTTTGTGGTTCCTTCTACAGTTACTGAGTATGTATCTGCGGAAGCCGTACCTTGCCAGATTAAGTTGCCCCCTACTACATAGTTATATTTATCACCTAGAAGTACGGCAGGATTTCCTGTGGAAAGTACAGTAATATCTGATCTAGTATCACACTTTCTTCCGGCTTCTGCCCATGATGTAAGATCTATATCTTTATAAGGATTTAATCCTCTACCATATGTATTCGAAGTTATATAATCAAGTAGTTGGATTGCTGGATTTGTGCTTACTCTTCCATCAGCATATTTAGGATAAATTCTAACAGAGTCACCACTAGTGCCAGTACCTACAGGAATAAAGTCCCAGATAGTATCTATAGTTGCGATTTTATTAGTACCATCATATCCAATAATCTCTGCTACTTGTACTAGACTTTTACCTGTTGTGGTATATCTTGTTACCTCTATTAAATAACCTTTATAATAGTCGGTTACTGAGGAAGCTGTAGAAGCTAGTTTGATTGTATTCTTTGAGGCTAATATAGCCCCGGCCGGAAGACCAGCTGCTTCACTACTGTAATCCACATACTTATAGTAAGTAGTTAAACTAGTGGAACTTACTGCGCTTCCAACAAATATAGCGTATGGAAATAGTGTTCCACCACTTATTGGAGTATAATCACTATTTAAAACCTGAAACTTAGCAGTAGCATTAACTGGGTCGCCATCAATTGCCATATTAGCATTTGTAGTATAGTTAATCGCTAAATTTGTTCCTGAAGGGAATCCTGTTGTTGAGTAAGGAGTTGATATAGGAGATGATATTGCTGCCCCTACAAATCGTCTATTTACTGAATCTGAGTATTCTGCACCATAAATATTATAGTTATGAGTGACCATTGTCCATTTATTGCCAACACTATCCTTCATATAGAACTTTGTTATAGAAGGTTTACCATTAACATAAGCTAGTAGTGTTTCCATTGCTGCGCCATTGTCAAGTCTAAATCTAGTATTGACGTCACCATCAGGGCTCATGAATGTCCACTTATCAATAATCTGAAGTCCTGTTGCTAATGGTACTTCAGCTAATGATGAGTTAATATAGTATAGTCCTATACCGGTCTCCCCTAGCGCAAAATTATCAGATAGTTCTGAGACTATAGTTCCTGAAGTACCACTACCAGTTGCTGTAGTAGGAACTACTACTGTGGTTGCTGTAACGCTTGAAATGGTTTTGCTAGTGAAATTGAGAGCGGCGTTTGAGGCATTAATAAGTGATATAGTTTGACCCGCTATTAGTCCGTGACCAGTAGGTACGGTTATAGTCATGTTACCAGCACTAATACTGATGGTAGTGGCTGCAATAATTCCGGCCTTTTCGTCATGTAAATAACTATAATCATAATTATAGCAATCTACTACCTTACCTCTTACTACAAATTTAATCTCTGGTATAGTGGTATCGCCTTCTGCGATTTTATATTTTCCGACAATATAAGCGGTATCTAGTAATTTATGATTTGGACCCCAATACTCTGAAGTATCTGTTCCAGTCCAATAATTATTCTGTACTCTGAAGTTTTTAGCGTAAGCAATATCGCATAAAGCGGCAGAAGCACTCTGTCCAGGCTTCCCCGTAAAAACATCTAGAGTGAAGTTATGAGGTGTTGTGAGAGAGATTGACTCTCCATCAATAATACCATAATCGTTATATGTTGATAGATTTGATACTGCTGAGTATTGTTTTGCATACCATTCTGCTATATAGTTAAAATTACCTCTATATAGGGATCTTTCTTCTCCGGTATTATCATAGAAGAATCTAGGAAGAGCTGAGGTGGAGGATTGTCCATTTAAAACATCACCTCTATCTGATCTTCCTATGCAACTTAATTGAATAGCAGCTTGTTGGTCCGCAGTTCTAGTTACTCCAGAAGCTCTAGTATCATAGTCTGATTTATCATTACAGATTAGGCTTAGCCCGTCAATATAAACATCGTAGATTCCGCCAATTTCTCCTTCACTAAGAGCAACTGCTGCATATACTGTTGAGCTATCATTATTTAGAGTATCAGCAAAGATAGGAATACCTTCTGCTATTCTTACTCCATAAATGATTGGAATAGCTTTAGCATTTAACTGGAAGTCAAGAACAGTGTTTCTATCCTCTGGCACCATCTGTTTCTTTGTCTTAACACTGGCACCAATGCCTAAAAATCCTTTCTTGGAACTTACGTCAATCTTTTCTACCATGACGCTGTATTTTGACAGTAGATTTACAGATAACTCTGCATGGTTGAATCCCTTATCGTATGCGTATGCAGGTTTAAGAGTTGAAGCAGGCTGTGGAATACCATTTGCATCTAGAGCTCTATGTGCGGAGTCTGATGTAATTCTGCCCTTTACTTGAGCAAAATCGCCCCAGTGACTAGATAATCCCCAAGTAACCTTGATTGCTGTCTCGGAATCTTCAAAAGAAACATTCTGAATAATTCCTTTGAAGAGAGGAATCGGTGCACCAACAATTACACCTTCTTGAAAGTAAGCTCTATAGATATATACTTCTCTATTAATAAAAGAAGCATACTGAGCATCATTCTTATTAAGTAGAATGCTAATTATTTCTTCTGAGGCTAGCGCAAATGGACAGTCAGTAATTGTACCAGTAGTTAGTACATCATCAATTTTAGAAACCCTTATTACATTGTTAGCCCTAAATGACTGTATGTTTACACTGATACCATTTACTGTTATCTTATCTCCTTCTCTAAAGCCGGCTGCAAGAAAGTCATCAGTGTTAGTAGGAGCAGCTAGAGCTATATCCCAAGGACCGGTACCAGTGATTGTGACAGTTGCCATTAGGTACGCGCCAATTGCATTACCGTCAAGTACGATACTAGTACTTGATGTGGTAGCTTTTGTTTGTTCCTGTATTGCACCTACACTAAGAACTTTGTTCGCAAGGTAGACTTGTGTACCATTTGCAGTTCCCTGTAAATTAGTACTTCCATCATCAAAACTTACATTAATACTAGCGTCCGTTAGATAGGTGTAACGCTGAGCAGCAGTAGATACTAGGCCGGATAGTGCATCCGGCCTAGAAGGTCTTTCGAACTTAATAAGATGAGCATATTGAAACGGCTCATTATTTACCAGCATTGTTTTTAGTGCTGCATCAACTGGTCTTTCCGTTGTACTCATGGTTGTATTTCTTCCAATGATAATGAGAATTGATACAGATTATCTGTATCTAAGTCATATTCTAGAGTGTCTCCTTTTTGGATGACTCTGAATTTAGGATTTATAAAAG
>Ga0214917_10007080_pt1 | contig 11447 bp, 23 predicted proteins | sample LL_1208_BB_MetaG_FD_177983 | JGI IMG/M metagenome (GOLD analysis project Ga0214917, IMG submission 177983) | Freshwater microbial communities from Lake Lanier, Atlanta, Georgia, United States - LL_1208_BB | ecosystem: Environmental > Aquatic > Freshwater > Lake | place: USA: Georgia | collected...
CCCCCAAAATTTTTGGAAAAACGGTTTGGGACCATTTCACACGCGATTCCTCGTGTATTTTTGCAGGTTAGACGTACGCATCGACGTTGAACCCCTCCAGTGTAATCATAACGCTCTCCGTAGAGAAAGCAAACTGTTTGGTGATCTCGTCTCTCACCATGTTTTTAACTAAATCCCTGTATTGCTCCTTGATCTCTTCATGAAAGCAAGGGTCTTCCTTCGCAAGAAGAAGTTCTTTCTGTTCCTTAAACTTAGCAGTTACTTGTACAAAATGAAAATGGTTCTGCAAAAGGAACTGAAAGATAATCTCATCAACGTCATGTTGAGTTAGCATTTGCCCTCTCCCGCCGTTTGTCTAGCCACCGTTCGTATTGGCTGTTTACAGAGCTGTAAATATCGTAAAGCTCTTCGGTACTAACTGAATCCAAGAAATCCTCGTATTCATCTAGGTTGTCGCAACAGTCCAAGTCTGCGTCTTCGCCCATTGCTTCAAGCATATCCAAGATCTCATCTCCGATTCCAACCCTATGTTCACTCATACACACTTTCCCCCCTTACAGCATATTGGTAAGTTGTTTTTTATCAACCGTCAAGTTGACACAAAGTATTTGTAGCATATCGAAAAAACAATAGCAATACTACCTACCTTTTTTTCTGAAGATCTCATCAAACGCAAGATCAATCAACTCTTGTTGTTGAGTTGCGAGCTGCTTATGCGTAAGACTCAATGTCTTCAGTAGCGGTTTAGACAGAACGTCTTTATTGTTTTTAATGAACAAACCTAGCGCCCTATGAGAATCTCCAAGCTTTTGAAATGATTCAATTAGTTGTTCAGCTTTAACTTTACTTGCGTCCATTTGCTCTCCTGATAAAAAATAAGGCGGGAACAGCATCCTGCCATCCCCGCCCTTAGACGCTTTAGTTGATTTGGGTTAAAGGCTAAGGCCAACTCCCCAGTCGTCCGGCGTCTGATTGTCTTCAAGAACAGGCTGACATAGCTCACACTTAAAGTATCGAGTAAGCGAGTAATGTCCGCACCTTGCCAACCTCTTGTTGGTAAAGATAGGATTGTTTAACTTGCTGCAAGTCTTACACGTTCCAGTCTTGGTCGCTTCTGGACAGAACTTGCCGCAGGTAACACACTTCCTATCGCGAGCATACGAGTTGATAATTGAATTGATCTTTTCCTCAAACTCAGGCCCTTCCTCAAAGGGTCGGTTGTATCGTTCGAACAAATCCTTAACCGTCACTCCGTGAATCTTATAAGTACCGCCGATCCCGTTTCCGCCCCGCTTAGTGCTTGCACATCCGGCGTCTTTCATCCTCCTGATAATATAAGACATTACCTTCTTTGAAACAAAGCACTGAATAGCAAACTGAGCGGTGCTAAACGGTGCATCACTGAGTGAAGTAAAGATACGATAAGCAATCGCAAACTCGCGATTCCTATTGATTTTCATTTCAAACGGCATTTGATCCTCTCCTCCGGATTTCGTCAAGAAAGTGAACGCCTAGCATCTTAAGACTACGCTTCGCTTTTGCCTTGGCAACAGCAAGGTTCTTAGTGCTGGATGCGGTACCATCAACGTCTGACCAAAGATCACCACCCTCAGAGTCAACCAGCTTTTGCACACTAGAAGACCAGCCTGAGTCGGTTCGCCGAATCTGCGACCGAAGAACCCCGAGGCTTGACTCGATTGGTTTAGATAAAAGTTCAGTTCCAGAATCATTAATCGTGTATCTAATTCTTACCATAAAGCATATTCTCCTTTTTGTATTTGTTAGCCTGACTCGTCACCTTGATTACATAAGAAAACTGTTCGGGTGCTCGAATTCTTTTCGCTGCCGTTCTTCCCATATTATAACACACCAAGTAATTTAATGCACCCCGATGTACGCAGTTTTTGCGCTCTTCTTTAAGACGCTCAATCGCTACGATAGCGTTGAGATGAGGATTAAACAACTCTTGACGGCTTACACCTTTTACAAACTGCGGCTTTAATTGGAACAACCCAATTTCACCTTGACCGCCCACAACTTTTGGATTAAGTCCACTTTCAACTTTGGCAACTGCAAGCGCTACGTTTGGGTCGAAGCTAAGTAACTTTGCGTAGAACACAATCAGAGAGGCCATTGTTGGAAAACCATTCATTCGTTCTTCTCCTTTGATGACAACATTTCTTCAAACGCTTTCATGAGACAAGTGTCGCAAACTTTATGAACTCCTTTAGTTCGCACGAAAGCGATGCAACCATTAATACAAAGTTTACTTTCTTTTGAATTCGATGACATTGTTTACAACCGGCTTCTTTCTTTCAACCTTTTTGGTACGATAAGTTTTGTCCAAAGTGTCGGCCGACACTATGATCATTTCAAATACGTTCAGGTTTTTAACACGATCGGCGTCGATTGCTTTGTGCAGAAGAACCTCAAGTTCCTTGAGCACGCGGCTGACCATAACTTTTTGTTGTTCGTTTTTCAACATCATTGTCCCTTTCTGCTAAAAAGAAAGATACCATTAAAATCACCAAACTCAATGACTTCGTTTTTATTTTTAACGCAATCAGCAACTCCGTAAATAAGCTCTTCACTTGGAATATTAAGCTCAGCCTTGCCAAATTGAATGGCTTCCAAAATGCCCCTGCAAAATTTTTGAGTAGAACTTCCGGGACCATAAAGCCACACGTATTCTTGAGGCCACCTAGTCTTTATTAGTTTCATTAGAAATCAAGCTCCTTTGCATATTTCTTTTCGTACAAATGCTCTCCTGCTGCCTCCTCAATTTCCTCAAACATATTAGGATCAAGAGGAACTTCGATTGGTTCGTTATTATCGTCAACAAACTTAAGCTTTAGTCCGATTGCACCATAAGCATCAACATCTTTTGCAATTGCAACAACTTTGACTTGCTCTCCATAAACTTCATGTACAAATTTAGTTCTAATCAAAGGCCTTACCTCCAATAAGCAATGAACAAAATCATAAGAAAAGGTCCAATCAAGGTTGTAGTTAAAATACTCAAAACAAAAACAAGCAAGATTCTACCAATCGTAGTTGCAAACAGCCCAATCAAGGACAAAAGACTTGCTGTAATTAACACGGATAATTTTCCCTTTCGTCATATGCCTTTAGAGTTTCGTGATCATCCAGAATCATATAAGCAACGACCGATTCAATTTCATCAAGCACCTGTTCAGTCAACGCTTCCTCGCCCTGAATAGGTACCACGTGCATCAATTCCACCCAACACCCAAACTGACCGTCCTCAAAGGTGGTTTCGTAATTGGCTTGTGCCGCAAACTCTTTTCCATTCTCTAGCCTGACGGAAAATGTTTTAACCATGAATTGCTCCTACTAGAATTAGTGCCGACCATAGCACGGAAATCAACATAACCGAAAGAAAGATAATGATACCCAGAACTTCAGAACATATGAACAATATCTTCTTTCCAAGCTCTGTCGTCAAAGCAAAATACCACCCAGCTATAATTGAAAGAGCTAAGACGTGGGACATTTTTTTACCCTCCTAAATTGATCTGAATCAGTTAGTCGTTCAACTTTATGAACAGCGTCATCTTCATCGAACGCCCAAACGTGAATTGTTACTGTCTCCTCTTCGTTACTTACTGCATACCTATTCATGCGGCGTACTTCATTGCAAGGTCAAACAGCTGTTCATTAAGCTGCGTCAACTTGGTGATGTTACTAACACGACGCATCACCCGGCGGCGACCGAGTGCGTTAGTATATTCGTCACCACCGTTCACAAGACTCTCCTGTACCGCGTTATAAAGTTGGAACAGGTTAGAGAAGTCTTCGTCTTCCGGGCGGCGTGCCGACACCGTAACATCAGACACCGACTTGCCGCGCAGCTTTACTGCCTCCTCAATGAATGACCGCACTTGTGCTTCGTCAAGCTTCTTCTGCTTGAGTGCGGTGATTGCAGCATCGAGCTTTTTAGTTTGAGCCACAATGCGTTCGATTGCTGAATCAACCTCTTCAAGAATCGTACCGCTATGACGCAGCTTGATGGTTTCAAAAGTCTCACCAACAATCAGACCATTTGAGCAAACGAAACGAAAGAACCCAAGCTGCATCTTAAAACTACTTGACCCATCATGGGCGTTAGTTACGAGAAGCTGCAGCTTCACGTCGTTATGATCAGTTGACAGAAGCTCGGGGTGAGAGAGGCGAACAAGGTGCTTCTGGTGTCCGATCCGCGTGGTATCCTTGCGGACACGCGCCTCCTGATAAGAGTCAACCACAAATCCAAGCTCCTTAAACTTGGTTGCGATTAGCTTGGTTGGTACAACTTTGTAGCGTTCGCTGCGCGATGAGTGTTTAGTGTCGAGAGTGGTGATATTCATTGTGTTCTCCTTGTTTGTTTAATGTTACTTCCACGGGAAGCAGTTAGTTTCAGTCACTACTTTAATTTCAATTAGAGGTCCGTCGGTATCGCTGTCTCCTTTTTGATAATAAACAAGTCCATAGCTAGGCAACAGGGCTGACGAATAAGCTGTTTTTTCACACAAGAACAAACTCAGTCCGTTCTTATCGGTTGGCTCAAGCCAAGAAATATGAAAATCCGTTAAACGACTGTTCGTAAAAACTTTGTCGATATTGTGTCCCCAACTTGCTCGAAGAACAACTGGATATTTTTTTACCAAAACTTTTTCAAGGTTAGGGATCTTGTCCGGATTTGATACCCTTACCTTCTTCTCAAGTCCCGGCATAGTAATGTAAACCGTTTCGATTGTTTGAGTTTTAACTTGAATGGCTGACATGGCTTCTCCTTTACTCAATTACAAACCATTGATTGCCGATTTTGCAGTACCCATCTTTTGCTTTAGCTTCCGATTCGCTCACGGAAATAAAGTCGCCCATAATTTTACTGGTTTTATCCGAACAGATAAGCTCCGCCACCCCATCGTGATATACTACAAGGTAGCTTTCTTGGAAGTTGTTTTTTGCAATCTCATCAACCACCGGTTGTGTTAGGTTAGTACCGTAAAGCATAATCAAAGTTTCGTCAGTTCCGTTATACCTATGCGTGACCTCCGTTGGCGTGTAGTACTTAGATTTAAGAGAGTCAATTGTTTCTTTGTGTGCAGCAAGATTAGCTGCAGCGTTACGTTTAGAATTAAAGACACCAAAGATGTAGACTCGTTCGGTTACGCTGTGCATTCATTCCTCCCACTTTTCTCCACGAAAGCATGGACCGCAAATTAACGCAATGTTTCCAAATACGTCAACGTCCATGATTAAATTTTCGTCTGTTTCGGTGCCACACTCGACGCATTGCTTCAGCATTTTGGTTTCTCCTTGACACACACCGAACAAACAAAGGTTGCGGTAAAAAGCAAATCATCAAACACATACACCCCTGACGTATTAAGAATATCGTTTTCTTGACGCACGTTTCCACACTTACACTTATCCATAGATCCTCCTCTAAAATTTTTGGGCGGGCGGCGCGGGACTATTCGACCTACTTCTTACGCTTTTCGTACCAGTCACCTTGATACAACCAGTCGTTATGTTCAACTTCAATTTCTTCCGCTTTCCAGCTGCGCATTACAGGACTTTTAGCACTGACCGGTTGGCTCGGCAAGCTGCGATTTTTCTTGTGCTTGCCTTTGTTGAAACTCGTGATGCTGACTGGTTGAGTTGAAACAAACTTAACAGAATCAATCACACTACCGTCAATTGCATCAAGGCGCAGCAGCGTGTCGTTGTCAAAGATAAAGTCGTGAACAACCGTAAACCCGAGACGAGTACAAACCGACTTAATATCATTGATGTTCGTGGAGAATACGAGCGTCCTAAGCTCCTTGACATAGGCGGCTTGCAGGTTTGCTGCATCACACTTGAAGATATCCAAGATTGCGCCATGTGCCTTAGACTGGGCAAACACACCGCAAGCATAGTAACCTTGCAACTTGTCAGCCACACGTTGAATTGACTTAATACCATCGGCCACTTTGTGCTTGACATAAAGATTCAAGATTGCCTCAGAGTCGCAGGTCGATTGTTTAATCTCAAGCTGAGAGGCGTTGCTAATAACTCCATTGTGGATGAGAGACGTTGAGCCGACAACAAACGGATGAGTGTTAACAAACTCTTTGCCGCTCGTTGCAAACCTAGTGTGTAGTGTGATGGCAGTCATCGAATCGAATTGAAGCGAGCCGAACTTGGAATACTTAACAGGAGTTTGCTTGCGCTTGATTGCTCCAAGGTATTGCTCAAGCAAACCACCCTCGAAGTCACTGATGGGTGGAGTGAGTTCGCGGTTAACAAAAGCTTCCGCGTTAAGGTGCCATCGCTCACCGAAGATACTACCATCGGCGGCCATTGCCGAATACCCACATCCGTCTTGATTGCCGGGGCTTAGTTCTTTTGCCATCTCCTTAATGAAGGCCCACGCCTTCTCGCGGGTTTCTGCAGTTACACCAGCCATCATCATTACTTTACACATATTGCTTTCTCCTTTGTTTACTGTTAAGCAGACTCGGTTTCTTCAATCGACTCGGCCGATCCGAACTTATCCATTCGAGACTTGATATAAGACCGAAGTTCGTTTCCGATCTTATACGCCTCGCAGAACGTGTCGAGCTTGCGAGGTGCGCGGGTCGGCTCGATGTAGTCACCATCGACAATTGCAATCAGGAGCTTAACCCAATTCACAATTTTGTCAAATGATACCGTACCAGAGTGCAGCCGAACTTCAATCGTGTTGTACTTACTTGCCGCCTCGGGGTTAACTCCCTGATAGCGACCAGCGTTTCGAGCCGTGTTCAAGTCGCGTGACTTGGTGCGCTTGCAGTAATTATTGTCACGCCGCGACTTAGGCTGCATGGCGTATAAGATACCTTGCGCTGCCACCAGCCGACTAAAGACCTTGCTTCGATCACGGTTACGCACATCGATATGAGTATGCATACCCGTTGACTTATTCACGCTTGCCGAATGCGCAGCCAGCACCTTGGTTACAACAGCGACCACTTCTTCAACCTTGGATTGTGGTACACAGATTGCAAGCTCGTGAGCGTAGTGATTAGCTTTTTCAATCCGAATAGAACCATCTCCCTTCAGGGTAACAAACTGGGCAAGGCCGGCGTTAAACAATGCCGCGCCGAGAGTGTCACGGTTAGCCAACGCCGTAAACTCAAGCTCGATACCAACATGATGCTCGGTGGTCTTGGGATGCTTTGGCTCATACACAAGGCGAGAGAGTCGGCGAGTATACAGCGTGGAATAAAACCCCGGCTCTATATGCACGCCACCCACGAGCGACCTTCTAACATAACCGTAGTTGCGTGTTGGATGTTCGCGCAGTCTTACGCGCGGCGTCCTGAAATCATGACGAATACTTTGAATCACTTGACGCTTGTTTTGTTTTGCAATATTAGCAGTGGTACCTCGGGCGGTATAATCTTCGCCGTTGTACTTGAAAGTCAAGGTGTATTCTTTAACCATCCGACCCTTGAAGTGTCTGCTCCGATAGCTACGGATTGCTTGATTAAGATCATACGCTACATCTGCAGTACCAACCAGCGTACTCTTAGCATCCTTCATAACCCGTTGAGCAAGGGCCTTGGTAGCAAGGTACTTTTTGTAGCTGTCGGCGTTAGCTTTGGCGAGCCTCCCGTGACTGTCACTGTAAAAATAAGTAATGATTTTAAGACTCGTGCTCATGTTGATTCCTCCCGGCCATTTGACCATGTTGTGTTAAGTTTTTAGTACCAACGATGCAGATCACATTCTCCCCAAATGTAACAAGGTTCACACTCGCTTTCAGACTCGCTCTCGAAAGTTCCTTCCAATACTTTTTCCAAAACTTCCACGAGCTTAACCGGCGTTTCAGTTGTGTAATACCCTTTCGCTCCTTCATAGTTAACAACCTTAGTAATTGGCAGCTTTAAAGATGGCAACAATGCTTTTGCTTCTTCTTTAAACACCTCATAAAACGGGTTAGTCCGGGGGATGCCAAGCAGGTTATTAAGTAAATCTGCAATCTTAACCGCTTTTGCAATTGGGGATGCTTTAGCAAGATGGTTACGGTCGATTGCTTTTCTTACAGCTCTGTTACCATCGCTTGGTTTACTAATATCAGTAAGCATAACAACCGAATCTGCACATTCTTTTCCGAATAAAATCTCAAGTTCTTCTTTTGTTACATCGGTATCTTCAAGGGTATCGTGAAGATACGCAACATCGGAAATTAGTTCACGTTTATATTCCAGCTCGCACGTCCCTCGAATGTCGTCAATGTAAAAGCTATTTTGAACACCTCGGATAGCGTGATACGCAACATTTTCCAAGTGGGAAATATAGGGCTTTCCGATAAACTTTCTTGTTTGGTTTTGGTGTGCAATTTCAGCAAAGACACGGGCAAGATGAACACCCGTAACATTTGCTTCTTTCAAAGCTAAACAAAGTTCAAATGCTTTTGACATAGGTTATGCTCCATTGTGTTTGGTCGGTTAGCTTGCCTTCTTTTCCAGAACAATCTTTCTCTTGAAGTCAACGAAGATTACTTCGGACTTGCCGAGGTCAATTACCCAGCTGTGAAGACAGGCGACGCATCCCATGTGTTTCATGAGATTGCCTGCTACTTGTGTGGCTTGAATCGTGGTCAGTCGGACAGAGTTACAGACGGGACACTTGGGACACTTCATACGGACCTCCTTTGGTTGAGTTAGACAAGTTGGGCCGACTCTCCCTCGCTCGGCTCCTACACGGGGCGCGGTTTTTCGCGCGTCGGGGTTAGCTTATGCCACTTCTTCCAGCGAGAAGTCTTCCACCGACTCCCTCACAAACTGGGCGAGACGGATAATATCCGCCCGCATCTGGTAGGTGTCTTCCTCAGAGTACACCCGTGCGAACATCCGGTTAGTCGTGGGCGCGAAACCAGACAGGCGCATCTCTCCGAATCGGTCGATTTTGATGGCATTTCCAGCATACACTCCGGCCTTGGTACGGATACGATAAGACTTCATGGGACACCTCTTGGGGAAAAGTTTAGGGGAGAGCGTACACTAGGCACACTCTCCCCTTGGTTTGTTGGGCGAGGGAGTAGCTTATGCTGCTTCTTCCTCAGACTCCGGGCAGTTCTGGGCAATGAAAGCCTGAATGGTTTCGCTGGCTTCCATCAGCTTCTTCCACTGGTTCGGGTACAGAGTGACAGGGAAGCGCTGCAGACCGTAAACCGACACGCCTCCCTTCTCGGTTTTCTTGAGCGTGAGAGGGCGGCCGATCTGAGCCTTGAGTGCCTTGACTGCTTCGAGAGCTGCGGCAAGTTCCTGCTGGAGCTGGATGTTAGACTTAGACATGGTTTTTCCTTTCGGTTTGTGCATTACCGCCTACCGATATGATAGGCGGCAAACTTTAAAAGCGAGGGTTCGCTTGCCAAATTTCTTCTTCAATTTCAAGAAGTTTTTCGGCTAGTTCGCCCGCGTGGATCTGCTCTTGAATTTGAGCAAGCTTGTATTCCAAGGCGGCCAGATCAGATCCGGGCATGTCGGAAACGCGGATAGGAGCCTGAGGTTTGTGCTCAAGCGCGCGCAATGCGTTTACGATAGTTTTAAATTCTTTTCTGGAAAGTTTTAGGGTGTAGTCCATGTTTGTCTCCTTTTGTTTTGTTTTGTTTTAAATTCAGCCGGGCTGATTAATCGGACTCGCTCCCGTTATCCAACTTAGTCGCTATTGACTAAGCCAGATCGCACCCCCATAGGATGCGCGGAGCTACCGTCTCGCCCGCCTATGACTCACTCTTGCGCCCGGTTCCCGCGCCTAGTGGATTGCAGAGCCCACCATCGAGTAAGTATCTGCCGGAGTGTTTGGCGTCAAAGCAGAGCCGCAATTACTGCGCGCTCACACTTGCTTAGCTTGCCCTGCCCATCCAGCCCCGGTCATCCAGACCAGTCATCGCCACCCACTGTGTTAGAGGTTTATGGTGGCTCGAACCGCGTTTATTGCGGAAGCGTCGTGGTGGTCGCAAGTACCACACTCGTTTGCACGGGTTCGGCCGTGCGCCTGTAAGAAGTCATGGTCGTCTGTGTCTCCCTTCGTTCGGCTGTATTGCCGTCCTGAAACCAGACTCTCACATCCCGAAAATAATGCAAACGAAAAAAAGAAAAAATTATTGTCTAATGAATTCAAGGGCTTAGCGAAAAAGCCCCCAGCGGGAGCCAGAGAACCCGGCCCCCCTGCGTGTGCAGGATAAGTAAAACACAGGCCAAATCAAACCGCAAGAAAAAAGAAAGGCATGTGTCGCCAGTGACACACCCATCGCAATCCATGTATAATGATACAAACCGGGGCCTATTAGCCGCTCAGAAATGCCCCAGGAGCGGCGACAACCTAAGGATGCAGGGTAGGTATGGACCGAACCACGATCGGCCGTTCTGGGGAAAATCGCAAAAACAGGTGACACACTGTTAGCGTAACAGTAGGTCAAGAGTGACACAGGATGTTAGCGGAGTGCTAGGTCATCCCCGACACACCCCACGATGTGTCATCCCAAACCCAGTGTAATGATAACAGATGTGTCAGGCCGGACACACCCTGTTTAAAGGAACGCACCCGCGCGCAGCGCACGCACGCGCCCGCACGCCCGTGCGCGATTGAACTGCCCCGACTGAGGGAAACAGTAAGAGTCGCGCGCATATAGAGCCGCGAGAGCGTCGTATAGGGGGGGGGTAGGTGGCATTTTGATGTAGACTGAACAAGTTCTAGCCCACACGCAAATTCTTAAGTTTCAAAGGTATAGAAACGTCGAATTTAATACCATCCTATATACGCGATTTCACAGAATCGTGTTAATACTACTTAACATTCTTATATATTGCTCACAGTAGATAGAAACTTTTAACAACTATAGGTATGGAAGTAGACGTTAAAACTCTCTTATCCCTGCCTAAAATGGCAGTAATCGGTCTGATAAACGACCAAGACAGGGTGGTTCTCATCACCCATTCGTCTTGTGTCGTTGAGTCATTAGGGAAGCTAATACGTCAACTCAAAGAGAAGACGCATACGAGTATGAATATGATTATCGACCGGGAGAAGCTTAGGTTCGTTGTGCTGGAGGAGGTACAAGAACGTAACGCATTGAGCGTAAGAACCCGTTACTGGGTCGATCAATACGTGGCTAAGGGATACGGCTTATACAGTAAGATCAACGCCGTTAAATACCGTTTACGCGTGGAATACGACGAATTAGGGAATGTACTCGTTAAAGCTGTTAATACTCGTAATCGGGGATATGTAATAGGCGTATTCCGTAATCTAGGTCTAGCCAATCAATGGATTACTAACACCTACAAAGAAAAGGAATACATTATCCCTCAGTATGCCACAAACACCCTTACCAAGTCCTACCTAGAAAGGTATGACATTCCTAGACTTGGAGATTCGTGACAATGCATATTGAATACGCTTGCGTG
>Ga0214917_10007082_pt1 | contig 11444 bp, 10 predicted proteins | sample LL_1208_BB_MetaG_FD_177983 | JGI IMG/M metagenome (GOLD analysis project Ga0214917, IMG submission 177983) | Freshwater microbial communities from Lake Lanier, Atlanta, Georgia, United States - LL_1208_BB | ecosystem: Environmental > Aquatic > Freshwater > Lake | place: USA: Georgia | collected...
TGACTCATAATAGACAATAAGGCACTCTTTTTTAGCGAATTCTTCAAGATCTTTTTGTTTTTTTCCTTTTTTTTCAGCTAAAAAGCCTAAAAACACAGTTGGATTGGTCTGGGAACCGGAGACCGAGAGGATGGCGGAAAGGGCACTGGCTCCAGGTATGGGAATGGATTGAAAGCCACGCTCCCTGGCCTCCCGAACCAATCTGGATCCGGGGTCAGAAATGCCAGGGGTTCCCGCATCAGAAATATAGGAAACATTCCTCCCCTTCTCCAAAATTTCAAAAATCCAATTAAACCCTGTATCACGTGTAGAAGCATAGAGGGGTGCCGTCTTGGATTCTATTTGGTATCGAAAAAGCATTTTTTTAGAGTTATTTGGATTTTCACAGAGAATTAATTCTGAATTTTTCAGAACTTCCACAGCCCGAATGCTTATGTCTTCTAAATTTCCAATCGGAGTTGCTACAATATAGAGACTTCCCTTTTCACTCAAGGATTGCACCCGGGGGGGGATACTCCTGTGGGACACTCACAACCCGTCATCTCGAACTCAGTTACCTTACAGGGATTGCAAAGTGATCCCACACTGCATGTTCTTTGTTCGGCTAAGGTGCAGGTGGATACATTGCAATAACTGGGGTTACAGGAAGTCCCAACAGGGCATTTGCCAGGATATACACTGGCACAACCCACAACGGGCACGGAAGGATTGGAGATTACTCCATTATTAAAAACAGCTCTCAAAGTAAATGTATAGACTTCACAGTGCTGAAAAGGGTAGATTCCCGGAGCTGGGATTCTATTGGCGATTTTTCTTCTTTTTTCTCGAGTGGCATCGGTGGAGGCTTCCGTTGTGGTATGCGGAAAAGAGGGCGTGATACCATTCTCTGCATATATGGAAGCACCCAGCTGTGTGTCAGCTAATGAGGGCTGGGCTGAGGTAATGGAAAGATTGTATCCAACAAAATTTTGCTCGGTATTGGTCACAAAATATTTCAAAACAAACTGGGGTTTTAAGGGCAATTTATCTGCCTGCCCCGTTGGAACGGCCGAGGATGGAATGGGTACTTCATAGATAGGAATTACACCCGCCACCTGTGGAACACCGGGGGGGTTATAAAATATAAAGGGAATGGCCGGGGTGTTTGTGTTGTTTCCGCAGTTATTTATAAAAAGCAGTAAGATAACAAAAAAAATATTTCTATAAATAAACGAAGGCATTTACTCCAGTTTTGAAAAATTAAGGAGTCTGTCAATTCTGAAATAAATCTAATATTTTACTATATATGTGTATTGCATTAAAAAAATATTTTCTGTTCAATATATAATATCTTTAAAGGTAGGAAATGAGTATAAATTATACCCTTTAAAGGAATTAATATATTGACCAATTAGGTAATATAGGCTTTGAATTATTCTTATTGAATAGAAATAATCCCCTTATTTAATTAAATTAAGAAAAAATAATCCTTATGACAATATTAGGCCTTACATTAAAAATTCAGAATTGTGCTATTATTTATAATGTTATATATTTTTTAAATTCTATTGCAAATAGATTTTTTCTTGACTAAAAATTATCCTCGGATAACTTAAGAAATATGAAAAAACTTATAATAATTCTAATCATAATTCTTGCCTTGAACTGTTCTTCGAAAAAAGAAGATAGTAAAGCTCCTCTATTAGCAGCATTGGCCCTATTGAGTTCTTCATCTACTACTGCTAGTTCAACCTGCACTTCTTCTTTTGGAACAGGTGTGGCGGATTTTATCTCGAAAACATTTACCTGTGTAACAGTTACTGTAAGTGGAACAAACTATGTTTTCAAAACATCTTCTGTTCCTACATACAAAAGTTACTACTGGGGCAGCACCAGTTCATTGTATGAAAATGCTTTTTATGCAAACTCAACTGGTTCCAACTATGGTAACCCAAATAAGATTTTATCACAAAACTACACAATAACCGTACCAATTACAAATACAACAACCACTGCTCCAACATCTGCTTATGGAGCCATTGGTGTTGCCACAAATGGAATTGTGATATATAATGATCAAGCGGCACCTGGTGACTCCCTAACTAGTGAGTACTATACCTTTGATACATCACAGGGCCACCCCACTAACACTGGTTCTTATCACTACCATGTAGAACCTCCAAAAATTTCTAACACTGACTCAGCATTAGTTGGAATCGCAATGGATGGTTACTTGATCTTTGGTAAATTGCATGATACAAATTCGACAGGAAACACAACTGGCTTTACCTTAGGTGGGACAACTAGCTCAACAAAATGCACAAGTACACCTACAACTCTACCCACAACTTGGACATACAAGAGTAACTATGAAACTAATACAAATCATACTGCTGGAACAAATTCATATCATTATCATATAAACAATGGTAGTGAGGTAAATGGTATTATTTTATCTGGTAAGTTGATCGGTACGGCGGGAACTTCTCAATAAATTTTAATTTTTACTTACTACATTATTGCCTAGTAGTGTAGTAAGTAATACAATAGATAAAGAACAACTATGCAAAAAATGAAATCATTTGTACTTTTATCTGTCTTACTTAATTTTTATTGCTCCCCTCCAAGTTATCTTGAGAGTGACCCTAACTTTTCGTACGGCTTAGAAAGTATTTTATCTTATAAAGGTAAAGTCTTTACGGGCTTACAAGTATCACCTTATCCATATGGTGTGACTAGAACCGCAGAGTTTAAAGACGGCTTGCAAGATGGAAGGACATTTGACGTCCACCAAAATGGCCAATTGATGTCAGAATACTTTTATTCTGCAGGAAAAAAAGTAGGAATCCATAAGGGTTGGTATGAGAACGGAAACCCTAGATTTTGGTTTGAGTACAATGACAAGGGGGAGAGCAATGGGCATCATTGGGAATGGCAGGAAGATGGAAGGGTCTATAGTATCTCGGCTTATGACAATGGCAAACTTATTGGTCAAAAAATTTGGAGAAAGGATGGATTAGTTTATGCCAATACCATTTATTCAACAGAAAAAATTTATGGAGTTCAAGGATCAAAGCTCTGTCTAACAGTAAAGGGAGATGATTCAAAAAAGAAGACTAAGTCTTTTTAATTGATAAACCAAAATGAATTTTATAAAATTTTATACTAAAATAAAATCCAACCAATTATTTCCTATTTTTTTGTTAATAATAATCTCAATTTTTTTCTCCTGCAATGATAATCAGAAGGAGGGAAATAGGGATAAAAATCTAACTCATTTTGATAAACCAAGAAATGATATTCTTCCCTATTTTCGAGGGAAAGATTTTGAGCCTTATTGGGTAGAAAATGGAAAGGTCACCTATGAAAGCAGAAAAGTAGATTTTTTTGAATTTATCAATCAAAAGGATGAAAAATTTGGAAGAGACAATTTAAAAAATAAAGTTACGGTTATATCCTTCTTTTTTGCCCGTTGCCATGGAATTTGTCCGAATATTGTTCGTAATATTAAATTTGTGCAGAGTGAATATAGCAACGATCCAAATGTTCAGATTGTATCCTTTTCTGTAACACCCGACCTGGACACCCCCCCAGAACTCCGAAAATTTGCAGGAGAAAAAGGAATCATAGATTCCAAATGGTCCCTTCTCACAGGCGAGAGAGAAAAAATATTTGAGTTAGCACGTAATACATTTCAAGCAGATACCGATGCCGCCACCAAGAAAGTAGAAGACAAAGACTTTGTGCACTCCGAAAGGGTTTACCTTATTGATAAAAATCTCAATTTTAGGGGTGTTTACAACGGAAACAAGGGTGCATCCATACAAACTTTAATTGATGACATTAAAATTCTCGAAAAGGAAGGTTGAAATTCTTCTTGTCAGACTCTAGATTCCTCCAAATTGTTGGTGGGTATGAATGCTTTCTTAAAACACCCATCTTCCCGACTTAATTCTTATCACTTTTTAATAATTTCTCTCTTTCTTTTAGGATTTTTTACAGTAAATTGTTTCTCACATGTGGATCCCAAAGGACCTAAGAATTGTGAGAAAATCTCTGGAACTCCGGGTCCCGAAGACATGGCTATTGATAGAGAAACAGGTGTTTTATATATATCCTCCCACGAAAGAAGAGATAAAAACAAAACCGGATTTATTTACTCCTTAGATTTAAAAAAAGAGGCAAAGGTTCCAGTAAAAATAGAAACTAATTATCCCGAAAAATTCGCTCCCCATGGGATATTTTTTGCAAATATATCAGGTGTTAAAAAACTCTATGTCATTAGTCACCCGGGGTTGATTGGTGGAAATGGGCATACAATTGAAATTTTTAAAATAGAAAAAGACAAACTCATTTTTGAAGCAACCTTCAAAAATGAACTTCTCCTGAGCCCCAATGATTTATTTGTAACACAGGATGGAAAAATCTTTGTTTCCAATGATGTCCCTGCGGGAGTGGGGTTCGGTCAAATAATTCATGTAGTACTTCGGTTAAATTCTTCACCAATATCGTATTACAATGGGAAGGATTGGAGTCTTTTGAATGAAAAAACAGCCTTTGGAAATGGAATTCTCATAAAAAAAGAGAATGGAAAAGAGTATCTCTACAGGTCATCCCATGTCTATGAATCTGTTTTAAAATATGAATTGAGCTACTTAGCAAATACGGAGCCACAATTAAAATTAGTGAAAAAAATTGAATTGGGTGCGGGGGCTGATAATTTAGAAGAAGAAGAGAATGGAAATATCTTAGTGGCGGGACACAAATCCAACATGAGATTTATGGCTCATGCGGGAAATAAAGAAAAGACATCACCAACCCAAATATTTCGTATTTTTGCTGATGGTACTACAAAAGAAATTTATGCAAATGATGGGGAAGAAATCAGTGGAGCAAGTACGGGTCTTAGTTACAAAAATAAGCTATACATTTCTCAGGTTTTTGATCCTTTTATTTTATCCTGTACAGTAGCTGAATAATGTTCATAGGTAATTCTGAATCTCAACCTTTTGCAATTATAACCAATAATTTGTACGACGTAGAATGGGAATTTTTGCAGTACGCAATTAGATCAAGTGGTAATACAATTCTATATTGGAATAATTATGAAGGGATGCCATTTTTAGATAAAGGTCAGATTTTAATAATCAATGGATATAGTGAGTCAGTTATTAATCTAATTCGGGACTGGTCAATTGACTTAAGTATTTTGGGAAGACTTTCAGACACACAAGCAAATCATCTAAATTCCACAGATGTAATTTCATTTTGGAATTTGGATAAGTATTCCTTAAAATCCTGTATTTCGTACATCGGAAATCGTTGTATTCCCGATTCCAGTCCAAAAATTTTATTGTGGACTGGCTCGGATAGATTAAACTCCCTGCTACTTTCCCTCTTTCGATTTTACTCACTGGAAGCGACCAATGCCAATAGCCCGGAATTAGCCCTATATACCTTGGATGAAAAAGACTATGACATCCTGGTATTGGATTGGGATTACAATGGAATGGATATTTTACTACTCATTCGGGAATTACGAATCATCAAAAATTATAAAACAAATTTTCCAGTCATTGTGGGTATTAAGGACTTTGATAAGCCTAATATTTTTAAAGATTTATCCATGGGTATCAGAGATTTTTGCCCCGTACTATTTAATAAAGAAGAGGTCTGGAATTTATTTAAAAATTCTCTTCCCATTGAAGAAAAAAGTCCATTGGTTTCCTTGGACCTGGAATCACCTATTTTAAAACGAAAAAATCCACTGGAGGGAGGTAGTATTACACTGGAATATCTAAAAGAAAATAGAATTTTAAAATCGGATAACTATGCGTCCTGGAATGAGCTAGAAAAGATGGGATTTGGAAGACAGTTTGATTGGGTAAAAGTTTAACTATTCTGTATCCTCTTCTTCGGAATTAAAGTATGGCTCATAAATTAAGTTGTTATCCTCCCCCCTGGAAGGAGTCTCGGATTCTTTATTATGTAAGAAGTCTGCATCCGATTTGCTAATTTTGGGCTCTTCTCCTTTATAGTAAAATTGTTTATATAATGGATATTTACAATTTTCGGACTCTGATAAGACCTCCCCTGTATCACCACAAATATCTACCAACACATAATTATCTTCGGTATAAACCTGAATCAAGTCTCCCTCCATTTTCAGTGTCTTAAAAATTCCTGAAACATATTTTCTCCATACGGGACCTGCATTCCCAGCACCTGAACCTGGAAAGGGAGCTCCCGCATCATTGCCTATCCAAACGGTGGTAACCAAGTTAGGTGTGATACCAGCAAACCATACATCCCTTACCCCTACCCTATTACCCCATTTTTTTTGAACACTTGCAGGAATTTGTGTAGTACCTGTCTTCCCTGCCATGGGGAATGATTCTTTGATCTTTTTATTTATGAGCATTGTTCCCTGCTCTGTAAGAACTGATTCCATCATATTAATAGTCATTGCACATGCTATAGGATCAATGATAACATCCACAGTTTCAGGTTGAAATTCATCATTAAAGATAGTTTCTCCTGATTTTTCATCTACAATTCTCAATATTTTTTTAGGAAATAATTGTCTTCCCCCATTGGAAATTGTGGCATATACCAATGCTAACTCATAGGGGGTCAATTCTCCCGTCCCTAAAGCCAGGGAAAGATTATTACCCATGCGATCTTTTAAGTCTGTAACACTTGTTTGAAGAATCTCTGAAAGTCTTTCTAGAAACACAGAAACTCCGATCTCTTTTAGGAGTTTCACGGTGACTGTATTTACGGATAATCCGAGGGCTTCCCTCGCAGTCATTTTTCCTTTGTAACCCTTGTACCAATTACGGGGAGAGTATCCACCAAAATCTATTTTTTCATCTACAACAATGCTCGAGGGATTGATAATTCGTTTTTCGAGGGCGATTGCATAGATAAGACCCTTTAAAGCGGAACCGGGTTGTCTTCGGGCATCTGCTCGATTTAAGCGATAGACAGAGTTTAATTTTACTGCCCCCACATAGGCCTCCACAAAACCTGTTAGGGGGTCTATGGACACAAGTGCGCCATTTATACCATCGATGATTTCTTTTTCCCTCAGGGCTTCGGCTTCATTTTTATTTTTAAGATAACTCTGTCGTCTTTTTTCTAGGTCGGCTTTAATCCCCTCAACACCCTCCTGAATGGATTGTTGGGCTATTCTTTGTTTTGCTATATCCAAGGAGGTGTACACCACTAAATCCTTTGATTCCAGTTCTTGATTGGTATACATTTTCAAAATTTCACTGCGAATGATATCATTAAACTCAGGGGCATGGTTAATTCGAAAATCTCTGTCATACCCAAAGGTACCGATCTTACTGGTAGGCTTAGATTTTTCTGTTTTAGGTTTTTTAATATTATAAGTAGATTTAAACTTTGTAAGCTCCGTATTAATCTTGGTTTCATTAAAGTTACGATATTCCAAGGAGCCATGATACAATTCTGTATTACTAGACATTGCCTTTAATATCATATCCTGTCTATCTAAGGCTAGCTTCAAATTTCTCACTGGATTATAAATGGAAGGAGCTGGTATTACACCTACCAATAAAGCCGCCTCGGCTGGTGTCAATAAATAGGCTGATTTTCCAAAATAATATTGGGATGCCGCCTCAAGTCCGATATTCCCCTCCCCCAAGAAAATTTGATTCATGTACATTGTCAAAATTGTGCTCTTGTCATAGTTTAATTCAATGTAGTACGCACAAAATGTCTCTGTAATTTTATTGAATATATTTCTTTCACCAAGATTTAAGGATAATTTTGCTAGTTGTTGGGTGATTGTACTACCCCCCTGAACGAATTTTCCAGATATAAAATTGATATAAATTGCCCTTGCGAGTGCTTTATAAGAAACCCCACCGTGTTGAAAAAAAGATCTATCCTCGGAAGAAAGTAGTGCCCAGACAAGTGTGGAATGTTTGTAAAGATTATCAACTCGAATGGGTTTGTAGTTTTTTTTATAAAACTCTCCAATAAGGTTATTGTTCTTATCTAATATTTTGATTGGTTTTGTGAGTGCATCCCTATCATATCCCGCTTCGCTTACATTTACTTCGTCACTAAATTTTCGGAGAGCATCATCCACTTTTGTTTTGTTATCACTCCAAACAAAAAAGGTTCCCCCCAAAAAAGTCAGAATTGTTAGTACTACAGACATAAGAATCCCCAATAGAAAAAGTGAGAAAAAATTTTTAGGGTTATTTTTTTTAGATTTTCTACTTCTTGCCATTTATAGTTATTATCTGAAAATTACCCAATACTAAAAAGCAATTTTCGTGTTGAGAGCACAATGAATAAAATTTTATATAATCTAGCCTATTTTTTCTACACATTTAAAAGATATGGAATATTAAAAAAAGTCCTGTTTCTCCAAGAAAAAAAAAGTTCAGTGGGAGGGATTCCATTTTCTCATTTTGAATCAAGAAATTCAGGAGAAAACTTAATTTTACTCCATGGGCTTTTGGATGCTTCCTTTGGATTTCGAAGACTTATCCCCAATCTTTCTAAAAGATGGAAATTGTATATACCCGATGTTCCCGGGTTTGGGAAAAGTAAACTTCCTTTGATTAAATTTTTACTTCATTTGGACATAATTGCCCAAATCATATATGAATTTATTAGCATAAAGGATTTGAGAAATGTTACACTGGTGGGTCATTCTATGGGAGGATTACTTTCCCAACATTTAGCACTTTTGGATGCCAAAAAAGAAAATCGAATTTCCCGCTTAGTTTTGATTTCTCCCGGAAATCAACCGCACCCGCAAAGAGATGAAATTCGTTCCATCTTATTTCCGAGAAACAGAAAAGAGGTTCTACGCTTGATACATGAGTTGTATTACAAAGACTTTCCTGATCCCTCCCCTTTTTTGCAAGATACCCTTGTATATGAATGGAGTTTACCTATTTATGAAATGCTTGCAGAAAATACCATAGAGAGAGAAAAAGAAATATTCATTGGAAAGGCAGTAGAAAATATTAAAGTACCCACTCATATTATAGCTGGAGAAAATGATAGTATCACAAATTTAAGAGCAATGAAGGATTTACATTCTTGGATTGAGGGAAGTACCTTAGATGTAGTTCCTTTAGCTAAACATGCAATTCATTTGGAGTTTCCAGAAATTGTAGCCGAGATTATAAACAAAAGAGGACTATTAAATAGTTAGTAAATATATGACTGTAAACGAATATTGTCTATTTATATTATTATCAGAAAAGTTAAGTAATAAATTAAGTCCACCACCTCTGGATATAATAGATATACCTGATCAATCTTTTGTATTACCAAATAAACCAAACAGAGAAAATAAGATAATTTTTTCTGATAAGAAATCAAAGATACCCCGTCTTGAACACTTAAACCAAAAAATAAACAGAGCAATAGCCATTCATCACTTTGCCAATCATGAGCTCATGGCATTGGAAATTTTTGCCTGGGCACTCTTAAAATTCCAAAACATAGACCCACTGTTTAGAAGGGATCTATTTAAAACATTAAAAGAGGAGCAAAAACACCTAAGTTTATACATCAAGAGAATCAATGAATTGGGAATGGAGTTTGGGGACAAACCATTGAATTTTATATTTTGGAAATTTACTTCTCTTATGACAAGTTTTGATAATTTTAGTTCGATTATGAGTCTATCTTTAGAAGGTGCCAACTTGGATTTTGCAACACTTTACAGTAAGGTTTTTGAAATAAATGGTGATACTGAATCGGCTCATGTTATGGATATAATTTATAAAGATGAGCTCTCGCATGTAAAAAGGGGCTTACGCGTGTTACAAAAAACTAAAAGTCCTGAGATAAGCGACTGGGAGTACTACACTCAAAATCTAGTACATCCATTTACACCCCGAAGGGCTAAGGGATACTTTTATTTTCCACAAAGCAGAAAAAAAGTGGGTTTTAGTGAAGAATTCATTCAAAAATTGGGAGAATATAGGGATGAATTTTCCAATAGAAAAAAAGAAGTCATCCCGGAAGAGTTGAAATCATGGGGAATCTATTCAGACTAAATCCACTCTTTGAACTCGAACTTGGAACCTATCCTGAAAAATTTAATCCAAATCCAACCATTCTCCATAAAGCAAAATCCATGGAATACTTATTTTTCATACTCTCCCAAGCCAATGATCTTGTAGTACTTTCTGAAAAAATAGATCCTTATTTTGAAGGGTATCTAAAAATTAAATTCAAAGGAAAAGGTAAATTTCTTTCTTCAGATAAAATTCTTAGCCAGGATTCCAATCTAGTGGAATGGGGAAGATTTCATTCTATAGATGAAAATGGATTTATAAAGGATGATATAGAAAAAATAAAAATATCCAGACTATTAAATTCTAAGTTATCTCAATTAAAAATTTATCCATCAGAGGATAAACTCCAGTCTAGAAAAATAGAGAAAAATTCCGAGATACAGAATCCAAACTTTCCTCTCTTATTTAAACCCGATTTGAGTTTTAGTGGAATTTATCATAAAGTAATACATAAAAAAGAGGAGCTTTTTGAATTTCAAAAGAATCTCCAAAATAGCGGTGTACTACAAGAGTATAAAAAAAGAATCCTAGATTTTTCTTTTTTATATGAAATTGAGGAAAATTCAATGAATTTTTTATGTAGTACGGAAATGCAAATAAATGAAAAAAATACTTATATTTCTTCAAAAATTAATTCTGACAAATCTTTTAATAATATCATAAATAAATACAATATTGATTTCACACAATTAAACAAAAAGATAAAAGAATTAATTCAAAACTATCTTTCCGAAGTTCAAATTGATTACAGGGGTCCTCTCTCCATAGATGGGTTTATTTACAAAGAAAACAATTCCTTTTTAATAAGAGAAATTAGTGAAATCAATTTTAGATACACCATGGGTAGAATTCTCTTTGAAGTATCAAAAAATTTTCCTGATAACAAAGAACATTGCTTGCTAACTGTATCCTTAAAGGAGTACAAAAATAGCAAAGAAGATTTATTGTTGGAAATAGAAAAAAAGATCAAGGTTCAATCAGAAGGTATAACTAAAATGAAATACAGAGAGTGCATTCTCCTAACTCCCCCGTTTTTAGGGGGGAAATTAGTTTCCTCAGTTGTGGTGTATTTGGGAGCTTAAAAAGTTTTATTTGATTCTATGCTTTTCCCACCACCATGGGTGAAGGGCTCTCTGGTACAAATAGGCATCGATGAGAACCAAATTGATAGCGGCTTCTACAATCGGAACTGCCCTTGGTAGTACACAGGGGTCATGCCTTCCTCCTGCCTTGAGGATGGTGTTTTCGGGAGTGTCGTTTACTGTTTCCTGTTCGATAGAGATAGTTGCCGTGGGCTTAAATGCGGCACGGATGAGGATGTCTTCTCCATTGGAGATTCCCCCCTGCATTCCCCCACTCCGATTGGTTTTGGTGCGGATCTTTTCT
>Ga0214917_10007084_pt1 | contig 11443 bp, 7 predicted proteins | sample LL_1208_BB_MetaG_FD_177983 | JGI IMG/M metagenome (GOLD analysis project Ga0214917, IMG submission 177983) | Freshwater microbial communities from Lake Lanier, Atlanta, Georgia, United States - LL_1208_BB | ecosystem: Environmental > Aquatic > Freshwater > Lake | place: USA: Georgia | collected...
CGCGATGCTGTCCCCCGGCTTGGCTTCTTGGACTACCTGCTTGGCTTCCACCTCCAGACTCCACCCCTTGCCCCGAGGCGTCACCGCTTTCACCACCCCCGCTTCCTCGACAATGCCCGTGAACATAGATGTTCTTCCCTTGTTTTTCCGCTCAAAGCAAGCCGAGCTGAGCCTCTAAAGAGGGTTCGCCGGGAGAGAGTTTTCGGGTTCCGCCCATTGGGGATTTTTCCGAAGACCCTCCGACCAAGTTTCGGCCGCTTCATGCTGCCTTCCGCTCTTTTGCAGGATCTCCGTCATTCCCTGCCAGGCCGCTTCGTTGGCGGGATCCTTGGCCACCGCCTTTTTAAAATCCTCCAGCGCCTCCGGAAGCTGACCGGCGCGAAGGCGGCTTTTTCCCCTCTCCATATCGACACGTGGGTCCTTGGGGGCCGCGCGTTCCGCCTCTTCATAAGCGCCCAGAGCTTCGGTGAATTTTTTCTGGGCAGCCAGGATCGCCCCCATGCCCACATAAGCCTCGGGCCGGTTGGGATGGCCACGGATGATCTGCTCATAAATGGCGGCGGCCGCCTCGAGATCCCCTTTTTTGAAAAGGGCGCGGGCCTTGGTCAGCAGGTCGGTCAACTCCTCTTCAGGATCCTTCGGCGGGCAAGCTCCTCCGCTCCCTCCCCCTGCCGCCCCTCCCTCCGCTCCCCCCCCTCCCGGGCCAACTCCTGCCCCGCCTCCCCGTCCCAGCCCTCCCCCGCCCCCTCCTTGGACCGGTTTGGTTTCCAAAGGAGTCACCGGTCTTTTCTTTTCCGGGCGAGCCATGCCAAGTCGCCATTTTTGGATTAGATCCTTCAAACGACTGACGGGGACGGCAAAGTTGAGGTTCTGGCTGTCCGTAATCTGGGAACAGACCACTCCAATAACCTTTCCCGCGGAATCCAAGACCGCCGAGCCGCTGGAACCAGGGCTTTGCGGGGCACTATGCTGAAACAGCTCTCCCTGGGGATACTTTTTGGCCGGATGGGAAACAATTCCGTCAGAAAGGGTATACTGCAGGCCGCGGGGATTCCCCATGATAAAAACCTTTTCCCCGTATTTTGGCTCTTGGGAACGCAAACTCAGGTAACCCGACGAGGTCATCGCCCGCACCAAAGCCAGGTCATCATACTTTGCCTCCGCCACACAACGGCCCATCTGGGTGCGCCCCTGTTCGTCGACGATTTCCACGTCCAAGGACTCCAACACATGTTTGTTGGTGACCAGGAGATCGGGATAGATGAAAAAGCCTGTGCCGATGCTTTTGCGGCCTTCCAGGTTCCGCACCAGAACGGTGGCTCCCCTGGCATTTTGCGCCAGCACTTCAGGCGGCAACGCAGCCGAAACCGGCAGGACGCAGATCCCCGCAGCCAGGGCCCAGCCCAGATAACGCCGCCCCGTCATTGCACCTCCGGCTTGAAACCTTGCGCGGAAAGCCGGAGAGGGCTTCCCGTGGGCCGGGGTTCCCAGCCGAAGGATTGTTGCCGGGATTCCAGCTGGGCCCGCACCCCCTGGTAAGCCTCAAAGGAATCGGCATAAACCACCAGGACGGGGTATTGATGGCGGGAGTCAATCCTCCGGAGAAACTCGTCCATTTCCTCCCCGGGCGCCAGGCCCCTGCCCGCACGGGGTTTAATCTCGTCCGCCGCCACGCTCCTCTCCCGCACCACGTGAGTCTCGTCCTCCCGGCCGTCCGGTCCCTGCAGCGGGTAAAATTTTCCGCCGCTGACCATAATGTAAAGCGGGGCTTGGGTGGACGAACGTGCCAGGGGAAGCCGTACCCGCACCTCCCGCCCCGCCTCCTCTTTCCCTTCCGATTTCTTGCCCAGAAGCCCCAGCCGCCCCTCCAGACGCACGGACTCCTCTTTCAAGGCAACGATTTCATTGCCCAAGGTCTCATGGCGGCCACGCAACCGGTCCCTTTCCCGGGACAGAGCACCTTCCAGGCCCGCGCGAACCTCCTTCGAGGACTCCCCCCCGGATGCCGCGCTCAAGGTCTCCGCCAGGGCCTTTTCCACCGCGCTAAGCGAAGGCAGGGACGGACCGGCTCCAAGCGCTTCGGCTGCCTCCCGATTCCGCCTGGACAGCTCCTCGGTCGCCTCGCGCACCTCAGCCAACCGTGCCGTCAGCAGCTCTTCGTTGGCAAAGGTCCGTCCCGCTTCCCCGTCCCGCCAGGGGCTCGGCGGCTGGTTTTTGGCCAAGAGGGCGACCAGCACCGAAAGAAAAACCAAGCCGGCGAAGAAATTGCACATGGGATCGACCAGCAGCTGCATGGCCTCTTCCGTCGTGGTAGTGCTGGAGCCCCGTTTCATGGCTGGCTTGGGTTCCGTCTTTGTTCCACCGGCCAGGGTTCAGGATCGCCCAGGACAGTGGAACTTCGAAACCCGGGAACCGGTCGAGCGAATGTTTCGGGAAGCAACAGGCGGGGATCCTCGGGAATTCCGTCAAAACCCACCTCGTACCCCAGCGACTGCAAGGCGGAGCGTACCTCGCCAAAACGGCCATACCCGGAGGGTTGCACCAGCAAAAACACAAAGTGACTGTCGGGTGGATAGCCAAAAAGCTCCCGGCGAAGCCGGGAGACCAGCCTGTCGTCCGGATCCAAACGGAGAAAGTTTCCCGGCTGGTCGAGAGGGAAAAATTTGGCCTGGCTATAGGCCAGCTCGAGGATGAGTGGACGTTTGGTGGTGTCCCTTCCGTCTTTCACCAAACGGATGCCGCGACCCTTGCCAAGGTCTTCCGCCTGGCCGGCTTGGGCTTTTCGGACCAGCCGATCCAGGCGCTCATGGATGGCCCGCTCCCGCTGTACTTCGGCCTCGCGCTTTTGCACGGCGGCCTCGGCTTTTTGCACTTCCTCCTCGAGGGCCCGCAGACCCATTTCGGCCAAAATCTGTTCCTGGCTTTTTTCCTGAGAAACAGTCCCATCGCCGGGCAAGCCCTGGAGTCGGCGCAACATCCGCCGGATCTCTCGGGGGGAATGTTCCGCCCAGCGTAGCTTTTCGGCGATTTCCTCGGCCTGCCGGAGCGCCTTTTCCTGCTCCTGCAGGCGGGCGCGTAAATCCGTCTCCAGTTTCAGGCTGGATTCAGGGGAGGAGCCCGGAAACAGAAGAGATCCCCTTTCCAGAAAGGTTGTCAGAAACATTGTGATCAAGACCAGAACACCGCTGAGAGCGGTGATCAGGTCCAGAAAAATGAAAAGCCCCAACGGGGGCACCAGCCCAGCGCGGGAGCGAACCGCCATGACCGGTCCGCCGACGAGGTCAGGAAAGCCCCCGCCCCCCCGGGAGCAACCTCAGCTTGGAAATGACATGGCTTTGACAGTAGTCGTTGCATTGATCAAGGAACTGCAACTCCGCCCGCTGCCGAAAAACCATCCAGACCTGAATCAGCAGGGCAAACACCAAGGCGATCAGGGTGGTTTCGAAAGCGGTGCCCAGCCCCCCGGTCACTTGCAGTAATCCCTGTTTGATGGTGTCGAGCGATGCTCCTTCCCCTTGAAGTACACCGGCAAAACCGCCAATGGCAAAGGCCAGGCCCTGGGCAGTCCCGATGAACCCGAGGACCGGCATGGCCCAGACGAACCCCTGCACCAGGGTAAAACTGCTGAGGATGGCATTTTCATCGTCCTCGGCCTGACCGCGGAGCACGGAGGAGACTTCGCTCACCTGTCCCAGATGGTGAAGGTTGGAAAGACCGCGTTCGATCCGGTTTAAAAGCAGGAACTCGCCGGGCACATCGATGAGACCTTGGATCCTCTCCAGAACCGCCCGGGCGGTTTCCTCCGTGAGGACAAATTCCGGGTTGGCCGGGACCACCGCCCAGGACATCGCCTTTTTTTGAATCCGGAGTTTCAGGGTCTTAAGGGCAAGGAACACCGTGCTCCAGGAACACAGACCCACCATGGGAATCACGGTCCAAAGGTTCTGGGGGCGCAGAAAGGCATTCGTCAAAAAATCCATCCAGGGCACGGTACGGTCCAGCAGCCAAACCCCTCCGTAAAAAACCAGGGAAACCGCCGCCCCCAAAATCGAGGTGAGGGCAAGGTTGACCGAAGTGAAGCGACCCGCGGGAAAGCCCAACCTCTGCTCCCAGCCCATCCGACTCCAACGATGCGTGGCCCCGGAAGACATAAGTAGGGATTCTGGAAAAGCGGGGGTGGCCCCGTCAATGACTGCTTCCGGGCTACCCTCCCCCCGGAAAAAGAATGGGCAGATGAACGCGGACCCAGGAACGGGCCCAATCCTCCTGCACCCGCCCTGCCCGAATCGCTTCCTGGAGAAAGGCCTCCGGGCTTCGTGGAAGAAGATAAAGGGGGGAAAAGGGCCGGACCTCGCTTCCCTCCTTCCACTTGCCCCCCTCAAATCTCCAGCCCACCACTGCCTCCCCCTTGCGCCCTTGTCCGATGAGAAGTTGGCCGTTCTCCAAATTAGCCAGCCGGTCCAGATTTCTCGCTTTGCCCTGATCATCCACCCACCCACCCCAGGAGAGTCCGGACTGCCCGGCCCGGTTCCAAAGATGCGCGACCAGTTTGGCTTCGTCAGTGAAGCGGGGGCGATCGGCTCGGGAGAAGGCCTTAACCCAGTCCTGGTCGATCCCCTCAACATTCTCTTTGAGCCAAACCCCCGGCTCCACCGCCCCCCACTCCGCCCAAAGGAGGGTTACCGCATGCAGGGAGGGGGAAAACACGAGTCCGAACCGCAGGGGATCCTTGGAAGTGGAGGCGAGCTTCCACACCTTGCCGGCAAGATAGGCTCGCGCCAAAGGCGAGGTACCGGGCTGGTCCGGAATTAGCCTTTCCAAGGCCTCGTGGATCGGCGCCCGGGAAAGCGGAGAGGCGGCATCACTGGAAAGGGCCTTTTCCAGATTTTCCCTCACGGGGCGGAGCTTTTCCGAGTTGCCCTCCTGTCCGATTTGGACCGACCCGCCAAACCCGATCAGCAACTTGTCGGTGTCCTGCCGGATGCCCATGAAGGACTGGCTGCGCGGGCGTTTTTCAAATTCGATGGGCTCGTCTTTGGCACAATCCTTCGGAATAAAAATCTCACCTTGTCCGTAGGTGTAGGGACTTTGGGAGCCTGTGCCCGGCACCTCCTTGAGCTTGCCGCGGGAGTAGAGGCGGTACCGCTCCTTGGAGTCGGTGGCCAAGGGAACTTGATAGGCCCAGATGTCATGAAGGAAGTCGTCCTCCATGATTTCCTGCAGGAGACTCTCCTCGGCGGAATTCAACTGCGCGGGCATCAACCGGGCCTGCCCCGCGGCCAAACCGGCGGGCGCCGGAGTCTGCCAGGGAATCCACAAGGCCGGCTGGAGTTCGGATTCCCCCATCCATCCGGCAAGCACTTGACCGGCTTTTTCCTTCTCCGCGGGGGAGAGGCACGGGTTGGCCACCAACCGCTCCAGGGCCCGGCGATAATCCTCGGAACCCGTGGCGGCGGCCAGCGATTGCCTGGCCTTGAGAAAATCCTCGATCCGGGCCTGCGTCTCGGCCAATCGCGCCAACTGCCCGGTGAATTCCTTTTCCAGCTCGGCCGGCATGGTCAGCTCCGCGACGGTTTCCTGAAGCCAGGCGGCTCCATCGGAAAGTTTCTCAATCATGGGCTGCAACTGGTCGGCATCTTCCTTGCGGTTCTGATTGTTCCGTTCCCATGCCGCATATTCCGCCTCCACCTGCTTCAGCTTTTCCCGCAGGGAGCGGAACCGCGCCTCCACATTTTCCCGGCTCTCCGCCCGCAGGCCGGCCACCAACTGTTCCCTCTTTTCCTCAAGGTTCCCCCGCCACTGGGGATGAACGGCTGCCAGGCGCTTTTCAAACTCCGCCCAACCCTGCCAGCGATGGGCCAGGGCCTCCCCGCGCAGAGAGACGGTTTTTTCCAGCCGGGCCAGATCCTGTTCCGCGGCGCGGAGAATCTCCTGCTCCCGCTCCAGGAAGGAGCGCAGCTTGGCCAGTTCCGCGGCCCCCCGGGCCCGGCCGCCCGCCCGCTGGGCCTCCCCGCTGGCCAGCCAAGCCTCGGCCTCGAGTACGTTTCTCCCCGAGATCATCCGGTCGATCTCCCTGAGGAAGAGTTCCTGACGGATCTCTTCCTGTTTCCATTGAAAAAGGGCTGCCGCCGCCCCCAGAACGATCAGCCCGACGGCTCCCGCCAGCAGCCACTTTTTTCGTCGGGCCCGGCGAAGATCCGCGTTCAAAAGTTCGGCTTCCTGCCGCAGGCGCCGGTAAACCGGCTCCGGCCACATTGCGCCTCCCGGACCCGGCAGATGAAGAAACTCCTCCACCGTGGCAAGGGCTTCGCCCAGCCGGGCGAAGGACCGCACGGTTCCCTCCCGCCGCACGGCTTCCAGGACTTCCAGTTCCCGGTACACCCGCTCCTCCTGCCTTCTCAAATGCTCCCTTTGCTCCGCCTCCATCCGGTTCTGCCGGACCCACTGGTGCATTTCAGACCAAAGGTGCCCCGCCGGGGGACGCGCCCCCGCTTCCTCAAGCTCCGCGGCCGAGGTTTCCAACAGCGGCTCCACCCCCCGCCAGTCACCCGCTTCCCGCAGCTCCTCGGCCTCCCGCAGCCATTGGCGCACCCGTTCTTGGGCCGAGGCTTGGCGAATTTCCCCACGACGAAGGCGGGCCGCCTCGTGGATATCGGGACGATATTTGGGGTCCAGCCCCAACTGTTCGAATTTATCGAACTCGGCCGCCAAAGCCGCGGAGTCCTCGGAAGCCAGGAGCGCCTCGAGACGACGCAGGCTCAACTCGCTTTCTTTGGCCAAAAGTTTTCCTCTTTCCCCGGTTGCCCAGGCGTCCCCGGGTCTTCGCCGCAGGATGGTCGCGAGGACACGCAAAGCCGCCGGCCGATCCCCGGCCACCATGGCGGCTCGGAACGACTCGACTAGGGCCGGATCCACCTCCTTGCCTCTCGCCTCCTGACAGGCCTTGTGGAGCGTTTGAAATCCGCGGAAATCCGGAGCTTCGGGCACCGACCAGCCCTGCTCCCGGCATTTTTGCACCCAAGGCTCAAACTCCGGGAAAGAAAGGACCCGAATCTGATCTGCCAGGGCAGGCTCAGCTTCGCTCAAATCGAGGGCACTCCCCAGATCCCCCCGGCGCAGGCTCCCGAGGGCTTCCTCCAGGCGGCGGTTCGCCTCGCGGCAGACGCCTGCGAACTCCCCGGCAATTTGGGCTCCGCCCGCCTCGCTGCCCTGCAGGGCGCCTCGCACCCTTCGGACCAACCGCTCGACCCGGGTGATCGTCATTGAGGGAGCTTAGGGACGAGGCGTCCGACGACCAGCCCGTCCAACTGCACCTCACAGCGCACACCGCTGTTTTTCAGCAGCCGCCCGAAAATCTCCCCTGGCCCCTCCCCCGGAACGGGAGGCAACCACCAGCTCCGGTACTCCTCATCCAATTTATGGAACTGCTCGAAAAATTCCGGGAAATTCCCGCCCTTCATCTGAGCGGTCAACGTCCGGATCTTGCGCTCATCCCATCGTTCCGGATCCTCCCCCAACCACGGGGCCAACCGGCGCAGGGCCTCCCCGCGGAGAACCCGCATTTGGGAACGGTGTTGGTCCACCCGGTCAATCCAAAGACGGTCGCTGTCCTGGGGGCCGATCCGGACCGGCATGAATTTCTGCTCTTCCCAACCGGGAAAATGAATGACCAGGGACCACCGCTGCGGATCCAGAAAAATTCTCCGTCCCAACTCATCCAAAATTTCCCCCGGGGAGCTCAGCTGGGTCGGGATATTTCGAGCCGCTCCTTGCGCGAAAGGGTCGGGCACATAGGCCAGGCCACGCGAAGTTGCCGGTACAAATACGCTCCAAGCAGAGGTCTTTTTGGCCGCCTCCCGGCAAAAGGAGGCCCGGTTTTCTTTTCCCTCCAGGGAGACCGGTGCGGACCAATCCCCCGGACCGCGCACCACTCGTCCATCCGCTGTCCCCTGCAGCAGCAAACCAACCTCATCCTCAATCACGCCCGCAGGGGCAGGTTTTCCAAATAAAAGATGCAGAACCTCGATGGGCTCTTGCCCCCCGGCCTCCCTCCAGAGGGCTTGCTGCAGCATCTGCGCTGGGGTGAGTGAGGCCCCGGCTTGCGGCAGGCGGTGGGACGGCTGAGGCATCGAACCGGGGAGCGGCGGAGCCGGATCGGCAACATCCTCAACCGATGTGGCTGCCGGCGCGGGAGGGATACGGTGGAGAAACCAGAATCCCCCTGCCACACCCATGGACAAAAGCACGAAAACTGCCCCTGCCCACCGGCGCCAAATCCGCTCCCCCTTTTCCTGCCCTGGGCCGGTGGGGCGGGCTGGTTCTCCCAGGTCCTCGATCCCGGCACGAGCGACCGGCTTTTCCTGGGACCGCACGGCCGGCTTTCCCCTGCCTGTTCGGGCCAGTTCCACCGCCTCCGCCCTGCCTTCCGCCTGTTTTCCCCGAAAATCCTCAATCCGCAGACAGGCACGGATGCCCGCCGGCATTCCTCCGTGCCTCCAGGGGGATCGGGCCACCCACTGGCAATCCTTGGGGATTGGGTTGGCGGGTCCTCCCGCATCCAGAGGGATGAACCAACTTCGGCCTTTTTGGCTTTCCTCTGCCAACGCCGCACTTTCCGCCATCATCCTGAGAAGCTCCTCGGAGGAGAGACCGGTCGACAACCATCCCACCGGAGAAGCCAGCTTTTCAGGATACGCGGCCCAACCCGCATCTCCGGTCTGGCGGTTCCATTCCCGGGCGGGGAGAAAAATACGCGGAATATCCTGCCACCATCGGCCGGGCGGGAGAACTGCCAGTTCCTCCGGCGCCCCGGCCCAGGATTCCCGCCATCCGCTCCAACCCAGCAGAATCTCACCCGGTTGAAGTCCGCCTGTCTCCTCGGAAACATCCAACGCAAGGTGATGGACCAGATAATGCCTCCGACCCGTGAAATCCAGCCCTGCGTCCTGCGCACGGGACAGAATCCTCCAACTGGTTCCCCCCAAGGAGAGATGGCGAAAGGAAAAATAGGTCGGCGACGAATCCTTGGGCTCGTGGGCAAACAGGCTCCGGCGCTCCAGGGCGGAAGCCAAGTCTTCGCGCATTCCCCGGCTCTGGGCCACCGTACAATATCCGGAGGTGCCCGCCCGAAGGCCTCGGGGGGCGCTGGTGTAAATCAGTTCCAGCGCCACGGAACCTCAGTCCGTCGGGATCAGTCCGGGTGTCAGCTGATCCAGGGCCCACAGGACCGGAGCCTCGGCCAGCCAGGGCTGAAGTTGCCGCGGGTCCGGCGCCACACCCCGCGAGGTGCGAATCGGGGTATGTCCGAAGGAGCTAACCGGGAAGTACATGGTCTGGGAGCTGAGGGCGTCCAGCCTGGCCGTGATTTCCGGACAATGCTCCTGCAGGACTTGCCGGGTCAGGGCTGAGTTATGCGCCAATGCCTCCCGGTCCAGCTTCCCCTGCCGCACCACGGGCCGCAGGACTTCCCGTCCCCCGAGAAGGTGGATCCATGCGTCGCATTTTCCGACGATCACCCCGAAGGGGATGCTCAGATCGTCCCGGGCGGCATGGCCCCGCGCCCTCGCAAACCGCACGCGCATCTCATCCAACACCACGTCCTGGATGTCTGGCACGTCGTGAAGCTCCAACTGGGGATCCGAGCCCGGCTTCAGATGTCTGCGGAATTCGGTGCTTACGAGCGGGTCGAAAAGAAAAAGGATGGCGGAAGCCTCCGTCACATGCAGGGCTCCGGGGCTTTCTTCCACGGAAATCCCCGGCATGAAATGCTCACCGGCATTGTCGTAAAAGACGAAGGCCGCCTGCTGGCCGCCGGGCTGGGTCACCCGATAGGTGAAGGGGCGTGGCATGGCCACAACCCGGCCAGCCCGGTGCACCTCTGTGTACATCACCCCCCCCAGGCTGGTTTTTTCAAGGGCGGCGCTCTCCGCATCCGGGGCGGCAAAGAGGCGGTTGCGCAGATCGTTCAGCGGGATGTTTCCCGTGGGATCCAGATCCTCCCAACGAATGGCAAAATCCCTCGCCAGGATTTGGGACAAGATGCGCGCCAGGATGGCCAGATAGTAGGACTTCCCCGATCGCTGGATGCCGACCAGGGAAAGAATGTGGAAAGGGAGCCGGAAGAGCTCCAGCGGGAGCTGGTGGCGGCAGTGGGGACAAGCGAGGTCGCGGCAGGAGCAGCCCATCTCGTCGGTGGGGAATCCCTGCTCGTCGAAGGTCCGCGGCAAAAACCTGCGCATGGCCGCGGGTCCTAGGATCGGATCCCCACGGAGATCCTCGTGGCAGGCGATCGCCATAACCTCCCCCGGCCGGAACGTCATCCAGCATTGGGGGCACCGCCCCCGGATGCCCGTGAAGGACTCCACCGCCTCGGTCGCCGCGACTTTTGCGGCCTGGGTTTCCGCGGCCGCCCAGGCATCCAAATTAAAACGTGGACGGGTTCCGGCCACGCGGTACCGCCGGCCGGGATCCCTCCGGGAGGATTGCTGGAAGCTCTTGCGTAATTCGCCGGTCGCGACGAACGGGCCGGCGTCCGGTCCCGCCTCCTCGGGAGCCTCGGCCCAGCGAACCGGCCGACAGCTCTCCGCCGGGGACAAATCCCGGGCGGAAAAAACCAGAAGCGGTTGCCCCTGCAGCAGGAAACCGTGCTCGGAACCGGGCGCCAGCTTGAATGCCCCGGCTTGGGGGGTGCCATCCGCCATGGCCAGTTCAGCCCCTCGCGGTTGAATCAGAAGATGGCTTCCGGACGGCTGCAGTTCCGCCCCGATCTCCGGCATTCGCGGCTCCATCAACCGGAGATCCGCCGTAAGCCCACCCCCGATCAGGAAAGGAAATCTCTCCATGGGCACAACCTGCCCGCTGTTGGGATCCAGGATAACCCAGTTAAAACTCACGGGGCGGAGTCCTCAAAGCTTCCTCGCCGGCCGGAAAGGCGGAAGGCCTGATTCATGAAAAAACCATAGCGGATTCACTTCCCTTCGGAAAGGGTGCGTACGGGGGCAGCCGGAGTCAGAAACCTCAGCTCGGTGTCCTTGCCAAGACGTCTAAAACGGAATTCCGTGCCATGGGGCCATTCGGTCCACCGGGGACCCGGGCCTCCTCCTCCCAGCGGGGATAGATGGTAGACCCATTCCCGGACCTTTCCGCTCCGGTGGAGGCTTTGCGCGGTTTTCGCACCTCCTTCCACCAGCAGGCGAAAGACTCCGCGCCGGTACAAATCCCCCAAAATAAAGTCCCAGTTCTTATTACGGTAAATCAGGGTTCTTTGCCGGTGGGCATCACGGAAAATTTTGGCGGAACGTGGAAGCCGGCCGGATTTTGTCACCACCACCCGCCATGGCTGCTGTCGGATAACCTTTCGAACCGTGAGGCGTGGGTTGTCTTTTCGCACCGTCTCTGCTCCCACCAGGATTGCGTCACAGCCTGCCCGGATGCGCTGCACCTC
>Ga0214917_10007085_pt1 | contig 11442 bp, 11 predicted proteins | sample LL_1208_BB_MetaG_FD_177983 | JGI IMG/M metagenome (GOLD analysis project Ga0214917, IMG submission 177983) | Freshwater microbial communities from Lake Lanier, Atlanta, Georgia, United States - LL_1208_BB | ecosystem: Environmental > Aquatic > Freshwater > Lake | place: USA: Georgia | collected...
AATATCTGCAAAACTAAACATCAATATCTATCTAACTTTTCATCTAAAAATTTACTTGACTTTTATACTAATGAGTATCATGATCTTTTCCAAAAAACTAAAGGCATAATATCATATTCAGAAAGATACGAACATGATTGTAAAATTGCTAATCTTAGATTGAAGGAATACGCAGAATATATTTCTCCCCCACTTAAAGGTTTAGACATAGGAAGTAGTAATAGCGCATTTGTTCATGAGGCTAATAAATTAGAATTCAATGTTAAAGGTTTAGAGCCAGGATTTGAAATAGGAGACTCTAAACTAACAATTAGAAAAACTATAGAAGCATATAAATGTTCAAGTAATACCTATGATTTTATTACAATGCATGATAGTATAGAACATCTTGTAGATGTGTCTAACTCTATTAAGAAAGTATATAGAATATTGAAAAAATCTGGGTATGTGTTTATAGATTTACCTGATTTTTATTCTCCTGCAGGTAAACATCATTGGAAAAAAATAGAACATCTTTGGTTCTTTAGTAAAGATGATTTGAAAGTATTTCTAGAAAAAATAGGTTTTGAAATAATTAAAATTACAAATCCTATTCCTGGTAAATTAGTTTTTTACTGTAAAAAATAATGGCAAGTTTATTTGTTAATGCACATTTTGGTTTAGGTGACCATATTATCGCTAATGGTATGATTCATTATTTTGCAGAAAAATATGATAAAGTATATGTGCCTCACCTTAAAATGTATAATAAATCTTTAACATCATTATATCAAAATTATGAAAAGATAGAACCTATAGAATTTCCAGATATTGATCTTAATTTGTATGGTAAACATTTATTACAAGAATTTATCAATAAAACTAATTCTGAATATTTAATGGTTGGGGATCCATATCTTCAGTATACTCCGATACATTTTTTAACTTCTAATGGATTTTATACAAAAAATGTTTGTATAAATTTTGAAAGACAAATGTATGAGGTAGCAGGATTACATTATTTCTATAGATATAACTATACTAAAATACCAAAGTCTACTACTAAATCTTTGGAACTGTTAAAAGATTTGTCTAAAAATAAACCTTATAGACTTGTACAAAGTTCAGGAAGCGGGGGAGAATATTCGTTAGATTTTTCTAATAGTAATAATAATCTTCATACTATCAAAATAGAACCAGGGTATACTGAAAATGTATTTGATTTTTATGACTTAATCATAAATGCTGAAGAAATACACACAATTGGTAGTTTTTTCCAACCATATGTAGATAGTTTACATAATGAAACTTCTGCTAAGTTATTTTATCATAGTATTTTAGCTAAACATATGTCTAATATTAATTCAATTTTAAATAATTATAGATGGGATATAATTGATTATAGGTATAAATTATGAAAACAGCAGTAATAACTGGTATCACAGGACAAGATGGATCATACCTCGCAGAACTTTTATTAGATAAAGGTTATAATGTTCATGGCATTATCCGTAGAAGTTCTTCAATTAACACAGGTAGAATAGACCATATCTATGAACATCCAAGACTCAAATTACATTATGGGGATTTAACTGATTCATTTACTATCATGAATGTTCTTGAAAAGAACGCCCCCGATGAAATTTATAATTTAGCTGCGCAAAGTCATGTACAAGTATCTTTTGAAACCCCTGAATATACTGCAATGGTAGATGGGATAGGCACTTTGAAAATTTTAGAGTGTACTAGAATGCTTGGTCTGCCTGCTAAAATTTATCAAGCATCCACTTCTGAACTATATGGATTAGTGCAGGAAGTACCACAAAAAGAAACAACACCTTTTTATCCGAGGTCTCCGTACGGAGTAGCTAAACTATATGGTTATTGGATTGTAAAAAATTATAGAGAAGCATATAATATGTTTGCTTGTTCTGGTATTTTATTTAATCATGAATCTCCGAGACGTGGACACAACTTTGTTACACAAAAAATTGTTCAAGGTTTGAGAAATATCTATATTGGCAAAACACATTCGCCGGTTTTATTGGGAAATTTAAACGCAAAACGAGATTGGGGACATTCAAAAGACTATGTGGAAGTGATGTGGTTGATGCTCCAACAAGATAAACCGGAGGATTTTGTTATATCCACAGGTGAAATGTATTCAGTTAGAGAATTTGCTGAAGCATGTGCCCCTTATTTTAATATGAAAATTGAGTGGCAAGGCAACGGTTTAGATGAAGTAGGTATAGATACTAAATCTGGTAATATAGTAATTGCTGTGGATAAGAGATATATTAGACCAGCTGAAGTAGATCAGTTATTAGGAGATTCAACTAAAGCAAGACAAGTATTAGGATGGACACCTAAATATAATTTTAAATCATTAGTACAGGACATGTGTTTATATGGATAGGAATAGTAGAATATATGTGGCAGGACATAAAGGTTTAGTAGGGTCCGCCATTGTACAAAATTTACAAAGAAAAGGTTATAGTAATATTATAACTAAACCAAGTGCATCATTAGATTTACGAAATCAATCAGATGTAGAAACATTTTTTAGATATAATAAACCAGAATATGTTTTCCTTGCAGCTGCAAAAGTTGGAGGTATTCTGGATAATGCTACTTATCCGGCTGATTATATCTATGACAATTTAATGATTCAAAATAATGTAATAAAATGTTCTCGAGTGTTTGATGTTGAAAAATTATTATTTTTAGGTTCATCATGTATCTATCCTAAATTTGCCCAACAACCTATTAAAGAAGAATATCTTTTATCTAACTATCTTGAAGAATCAAATGAGGCATATGCAATTGCAAAAATTGCTGGTCTTAAGATGACACAACATTTTAGAAAACAATACGGAAGTAATTTTATTGCTTGTATGCCTACTAATCTTTATGGACCTAATGATAATTTTGATCTAAATTCAAGTCATGTAATTCCTGCATTAATTAATAAATTTGTAAATGCTAAAGATGAGGTTGTGTGTTGGGGCGATGGTTCTGCTATGCGAGAGTTTCTATATGTGGATGATATGGCAGATGCGTGTGTATTCATGATGGAGAATTACAACGATTCACAATTTTTAAATATAGGAACAGGACAAGATATTAGTATTAAAGAATTGGTAGAAATGATTGCTGAATTGACAGAATTTAAGGGCAAAATTACTTGGGATACTTCTAAGCCCAATGGAACACCTAGGAAAGTATTAGACGTTTCAAGATTAAATAATTTAGGCTGGTACCCTGCTACTTCTTTGAGAGAAGGATTAGCGAAATCTATAGAATGGTTTAAGGCAAACTATGCGTAAACTTAAATTAGGATTTACTGATACACATGAACATTTAGCAAATTTTTTCCAATCTATCTTATCTTCAAGATATGATATAGAATTAGATAATGATAATCCAGATTATTTAATTTTTGGTGATGATAATTTTGGGCAACAAAATAAAAGATTTTCGAAAAAAGATTGTATAAAAATTTTTTATACTGGAGAAAATAGAAGACCTGAAAATTTTGATTGCCATTATGCTATTTCATTCGATCATAATTATATGACTTGGCATTACAGATTGCCTTTGTTTGTTATTTACATGTGGTCGTTAGAGCATATACATAAAAGTAATTATGATTATAATTATATTTTTGATCCAGAAGTAAAAGAAAAAACTAATTTTGCATCTTTTGTTGTTGGTAATCCTAATTGTAAACAACGAAACGACTTTTTCCATCTGTTATCCATGTATAAGAAAGTTGATTCTGCAGGGAAACTCTTCAAAAATATAGATGTAACTTTGCCTTCAGAGCAATCTAAAATAGAATTTTTATCCTCAAGAAAATTTAATATTTGTTTTGAAAGTATGTCTTATCCTGGATATGTTACGGAGAAAATTTTACATGCCTTTTATGCAGGTACTATTCCTATCTATTGGGGAAGCTCTACCGTAGCATCAGATTTTAATAGTAATGCTTTCATTAATTGTAATGATTATAATTCTTTTGAAGATGTTGTGAAACGCGTTGAAATGATAGATAACAATGATGATCTATATGATAACATTTTAAATGAAAGTAAATTCACTTGTAATGTAGCACCTTCTTATATTGTTTTAGATAATTTTTTAAATTGGTTTGATGCTATTGTATATGCAAAAAGAGATCCTAGATGAAAATACAAACCTTTATCTTCAATTGGAGAAATCAATATTTAAAAACTATTGAAAAAGAAAAACAATTTAAGTTATTGGGTATTGAACCGATAGTTATAAATAGTGACGATGAACATAAAGAGCAACGTTGGTATAATATTGGTGAGGATAGTTATTTTACAGCACAGTTTTTAAAGGCTTTAGAGTTATTTGACGGAGACGTCCTCTTTCATATCCAAGCTGACGCTTCGTATAATGACTGGGATACATTATTAAAGGATGCTGAAAAATATATAAGTAAATATGGTTGTGGTATATATGCACCCAATGTAGATTATACTTGGTATGATTCAGGCAAAACTGATATACCAGATTTTCGTTTTGAGGAAGAGAATTTATCAATGGTAGCTACTACTGATTGTACATGTTGGTTTATCAATAAAGAAATAATTGACGAAGCAGATAGATTAAAAATAGATTTTTCACCTTATAAGATGGGATGGAGTTTTGATATAGTTTATCCTGCTATTAGTTTTTTAAATAAAAGACCAGTTATACGAGACTATAGTCACACTATTGACCACCCAGCCGGAACTAATTATAATAAAGTACAAGCTGAGTCTGAAATGTATCACTTATTTTCTGTATTGCCGAATGAAATTAAAGAACCATTTTCTTTAATAAAGGGCGATAGATTTCAATTAAGAAAGTATTATGAATGAATCTTAAAGAATTAAACAATTTGATATGTGAAAAAATAAGTTCAAAAGAACCATTTTCTTTATTGAGAATGGATAATACTTATGGTTATGTTTCACAATGTAAATTTAGGAATACCCTACCAAATGAGGGAATTTTTAATAATATTTCTTTGTCGTATGAGGGCGGAGTAAACCCAGGTACTATAGAATATTTTTATGAAACAATCTACCCTACAATTGAACAAACTATGAAGGATTCTGATATTTTAGGATTCGTAGATATTTCTCTCGACATAGAAAAAGATATTGAATATACAAATCAATATGGCAAAAAACCAATGTATTTCGGGCATGAAAATCTTATGATAATGGATCCCATTGGGCTTTTAAGAGGAGGTTATGAAACAACTCAAACTTTGAATCCTTTATGGCCATCCTTATTAAAAAACAAAAAAGTATTAGTTATTTCTACGCATGTCGAATCAATAAAATATCAATATAAAAGAATAGACAAAATTTGGGGAAACTATAGAGATAAAATTGCACCTTATGAATTAGTAGGAGTTATACGATCTCCATATCATCCAGATATTGATGATAGACAATATCCTGATTGCATCTATTGGCATGATACTGTAGAATATATTAAAAAAGAAATAGACAAATATGATTATGATATTCTATTAGCAGGATGCACTACATCTGCACCTATACATGCTGAACATGCTAAGAAAAGAGGCAAAATAGGAATACAAACTGGAGGAGTTTTACAATTACATTTTGGTATTTTAGGATATAGATGGGCACAAAATCCAAATGGTTATTTGCCTTGGAGAAGATATTTCAATCCTCATTGGATATATCCAATGAAAGAGGATGAGCCAAGACAAAAGTTTGAAAATTTTGAATCGCATTTCGCATATTGGAAAAAATGAATAAAGAAAATATTATTAAAGAAGTTAGTAATTTTATTATTAGTAAGAATAATAGTAAAACTTGGCAAGCTGGTAAAGATTTTGTCAATTACGCAGGTCCTTATTTTGATGAAAAAGAATATGAATCAATTATGGACTCGTTACTCGATGGATGGCTTGTCATGGGTAAAAAGTGTTTAGAATTTGAAAGAAAATTTCCTATACAGTTTGGAAAAACTAATGGCATTCTAACAAATTCAGGCTCTAGTTCTAACTTACTAATGATGGCTTCTCTCACATCCAAGAGAGGTTACAATCTACAAAAAGGAACTAAGGTATTGGTTCCGGTAGCAGGATTTCCTACTACCTTTAATCCTATTGTTCAACTTGGATTCGAGCCAGTATTCGTAGATATTGAAATCGACACATTAAATCTTGATCTCACTAAAGCCGAAGATTTAATTAAGGAACATAAGATTAAAGTTATTACTTTTGCGCATGTTCTTGGTAATCCTCCAAATATGAAATGGGTGATGGACTTAGTTGATAAGTATGACTTATTACTATTAGAAGATTGTTGCGATGCATTAGGTTCTACATATTATGGTAAACCTTTGGGATCATTTGGTATTATGGCAACCTGTAGTTTTTATCCTGCACACCATATGACAATGGGGGAAGGTGGATATGTAGCTTGTAATACTTATGAGCAAGAAGTAATTCTTAGATCTTTCAGAGAATGGGGGAGAGGTTGTTATTGTGTAGGACCTGAAGCAAATAAACTTCAGTGTGGAACATGTGGAAAAAGATTCAGCGAATGGGTACCTTCATTACAAGGTGAGATTTTCGATCACAAATATGTTTATGATGAGATCGGTTATAATTTAAAACCAATTGAAATCCAAGGTGCTATGGGATTAGTTCAACTATCAAAATTAGATGAAATACACTCCTTGAGAAGGCGTAACTATAAATTATTATTAGACATATATAGTAAATATGAGGAATATTTTCATTTACCCAAAGCACAAGAGCATAGTGATCCTAGTTGGTTTGCTTTCCCGTTGACTATTAAAAAAGGCTCACCTTTTATTCGCAATGATATTGTTGATTATCTTGAACAAAATCTAATTCAAACACGTCCATATTTTGCAGGTAATTTATTATTACAACCTGCCTATACCCATCTTATGGATTCTAATTTAGTAAAACAACAGTTTCCTGTAGCTACTCATGTTATGACAAATACATATTTTCATGGCACAAGTCCTGTTATAACGGAGGAACAAATTAAATACATTGGCCAGATTGTAGATAATTTTTTAAGTTTATATAAGTGAGGTTAAAATGAACACAAAAGAAAGACAAATGCTTGATATTCTAAATCGTGGAAAAAACGAGTTTGGTTTCGTTGCGGTAAAAGCTGAATTCGAAGCTGAGGGAACAAGAATTGATGAGCTTTTACGATTAGTTGAAATTGCTCGTAAAGCTGATCTAAAAATTGGATTGAAAATAGGCGGATGTGAAGCTGTAAGAGATTTAATTGAGGTAAAGCAAATAGGAGTAGATTATATTATTGCCCCCATGGTTGAAACTCCTTATGCATTATGGAAATTTATTGATGCAAAAAATAAAATTTATTCTAAAGAAGATCAACAGGATGTTAAGTTTTTAACTAACTTGGAAACTATTACTGGGTTTAACAATCTTAATGGTTTAGTCGAAAAAGCAAAAACAGAAAATGGTTTGGATGGTCTAGTTTTTGGTCGAGTTGATTACGTTATGAGTATGGGTTTAAATGGCAGGGAAGATATCAATAAAATCGAAGTTACTGAGGCTGTTATAAAAACAGCAGAAGCTTGTAAATTAGCTAATATGGAATTAGTTATGGGAGGTGGTATAAGTAGTGATGCTATCGAGGCTGTTAGGGCAGTACAAGCTATCCATTTGGATAGATATGAAACAAGAAAAATTATTTTTAAAGGTGAAGCTATTAAATTACGTGAAGCTGACAAAGCATTAATGTCTGCTGTTGAATTTGAATTGTTGTGGCTTAAAAATAAAAGAGATTATTATGGAAATATTTTTACTGAAGACGATAAACGTATTAATATGTTAGAAACAAGATGGAAAAATATGGTTGAATAGTATGAAAAAACGAGTACTGGTGACAGGATGTACTAGAGGTATAGGTTATGCCATATCTAAAAAATTTAAAAGCATGGGTTTTTATGTTATAGGCGTGGCAAGACAGAAAAATTATTTTTATGAGGTAGATGAATATTTTGAATGCGATTTTTTAGATGATAATTCTACAAATAATCTGTGTCTGAAGTTAAAGAATTTAGATTTAGATATAGTAATAAACAATGCAGGTATCAATATATTAAATGATTTTTGTAATATTTCTTTGGAGGAGTTTGTATCAATACAAAAGGTAAATGTAATAGCTCCTTTCAATATTATACAAGCTTGTATTCCTAATATGATGGAAAAACGTTGGGGAAGGATAATTAGTATTGCTTCTGTATGGAGTAAAAAAAGTAAAAAAGGAAGATCAAGTTATTCGGCTAGCAAATTTGCGTTGGACGGTTTAACATTAGCGATAGCTAATGAATTCGCAGACAAGGGTATACTTTGTAATTCAATTTCCCCTGGTTTCATAGACACGGAAATGACTTGGAAAAATTTGGGAGTTAAAGGTGTTGAAAAAATTTTAGAAAATGTGCCTATAAAAAGATTAGCTAAAGCTGAAGAAATTAGCGAGTTGGTGTTTTATTTAGGCAGTGAAATTAATACGTATATTACAGGACAAAATATATCTATTGATGGGGGATTTACTCGTGCCTAATTTTAATGTAAAAAGTTTCTATGGTAACTATACTGTTAATTTTCAGGAATATATAGATTATAAAAATTTAGGGACTCATTTTATTGTTGACCAAAGTGTGTGTGACTTATACAAGTTAGATTATTTACCCAATTTAATTAAAATAAAGGCAATAGAAGAATCTAAATCTTTTAGTAATATAGAAAAAGTATTAAACGTATTATTAGAATTAAATTTGAAAAAGAACAGTATTCTTGTTGCTATAGGAGGTGGTATCATTCAAGACATAACCAGCTTTATAGGTTCTATATGGATGAGAGGAATAACATGGGTATATGTACCAACAACGTTATTATCTCAGGCAGATAGTTGTATAGGAAGTAAAAGTAGTATTAATTTAAACAATATAAAAAATGTTATTGGCACATTTTTCGCTCCTAAGTTTATATACATATGTAAATATTTTTTAAATACATTATCCGAAAAGGATATAAAATCTGGTATAGGTGAAATTTTAAAACTAAAAATAATACAAGATGAGGAAATAAATTACGAAGATATTCAAAACAATTTACAAAAATATATTCATGAAGCTCTTTTAATTAAAAAACAATATATAGAAATAGATGAGCATGATTTGGGAATAAGACAGCTTTTAAATTATGGACATTGTTTTGGACATGCTATTGAGTCTGCCTGTAATTTTAGCATACCTCATGGTGTAGCCATCAGTATGGGCATGGATATCGCCAATTTTATGTCTTTTAAATCTAATACATTATCTTATGACAAGTATAAAAAAATTCATAAAATTTTATTTCAAAATTATGAGAATTTTAAAGATATAAAAATTGATAAAAATATTTTAATTGATTCTGTAATGAATGATAAAAAAAATACTTTAGAATTTTTGAATCTAATTTATTTAACAGATACTAAGGTAGAAAAAATAAAAATTAAAAATAATCATGACACATGTATAAAGATATTGGAGTCATTCATGCAACTTAATTTAAAGATAGAATAATATGAGAGTATGTGATTATATTGCTAATAAATTATCTTCGGTTGGTATAACTGAGGTATATGGTTTAGTGGGGGGAAGTACTGCAGGATTAAACGATGGCTTTATAAGTCATCCTAACATTAACTTTATAGGTTTTCATCATGAACAAGGTGCTGGTCATGCTGCTGTTGGCGCAGCAAGAACTACTAATAAGTTAAGTGTTTGTAATGTTACTGCTGGTTGTGGTGTGACCAATGTTTTAACCAGTTTATTAAATGCTTATGAAGAAAGTGCACCAGTTCTTTTCTTAAGTGGTAATACAGCTATGCACAATCAAGCCAAGTATATCAATAAGGAAAAAAATATTAAGCTTAGAAAATATGGTATTCAAGATTTGGATTGTATCTCTATAGTAAAAGATTTATGTAAATTTTCAATTGCTATTGAAAATGCAAATGAATTGCCGGAAGTATTACATAAAGCAATCTTTTTAGCAACTGACGGAAGACCTGGACCAGTTTGGATAGATGTTCCGGGAAATTTACAGACCGCTATTATAAGTAATTATAAAGACATCTTTTCTTTTGAAAGTAATTATCAATATAATAAATTGGATATTGATTTAAGTATACAAGAATTACTTAAATCTAAAAGGCCGTTAATAGTTGCAGGTAATGGTATTAATTTATCAAATTCTAGATTATTATTTAAAAATTTTTTAAAAAAATATAAAGTACCGTTTGTCACTACTTTTTTATCCAGAGATTTAGTAGAATATGATTATAAGTTAAATTTGGGTATGATAGGAATAAAAGGTAATAGATGTGCAAATTTTGCAATGCAGAATTCAGACTGTTTGCTTATTTTGGGCTGTTCTATGAATGTAACTCATATAGGGTATGATAGTAAAAGTTTTAGTCAAAATAGCAAAAAAATAATGATAGATATTGACGAAAATGAATTGAGAAAAGATATATTCAAAATAGATTTACCTATAAAAATTAATATTAATACATATTTCAAATACGTAAACAAATTAAAAATACAATCAAATTTTAAATCGTGGAATCAGAAATGTCTTCATTGGAAAAATTTATGGCCCGTATACAATAAAAATTTGCATAGGTCAGATGAAGGTGGGTTAAATTTGTATGAAATAGTAGAAAATATTAATAAAAATATGAAACCCAAAGATTGTTTTATTGTTGATGCTGGTCAACCTTGTTATATTTTATCTACCAATGGTAAATTTAGAGAAGATTGTAGATACATGGCTCAAGCTGCTCAAGGTGATATGGGTTATGCAATACCTGCAAGTGTCGGTGTTCATTTTGCTAGCAAAGAACTTAACATAATATTGTTAATAGGTGAAGGAAGTTTTTATACTAATATGCAAGAATTAGCTGTTATTAAAAACTTTAATATCCCTGTTAAAATTTTGGTAGTTAATAATGACGGCTATCTTAGTATAAAGCAAACACAAAATAAATTTTTTAATGGGAGACAATGGGCAGTTAGCAATTCTACTGGATTATATTTCGCAGATTTTAAAAAAATTGCTGATGCTTTTGATATAAAATTTTTAAAAATACATAATAATAAGGAACTAGATTTATTGATGCCTGATATTATGAGATGTAAGGAACCGATTATTGTAGAATTAATATCTCAAAAAGAATTAGATGTACTACCTACACAAGCTATTAAACCCGACGGCTCACAAGGTCCTCTACATGATATGTTCCCATTTTTGACAGAAGATTTATTAAATTCGGAAATGATAAAAAAATGAATGTTGCTATTATAGGAAGTAATGGTTTTATAGGAAGTAATTTAGCAAGATAT
>Ga0214917_10007086_pt1 | contig 11441 bp, 10 predicted proteins | sample LL_1208_BB_MetaG_FD_177983 | JGI IMG/M metagenome (GOLD analysis project Ga0214917, IMG submission 177983) | Freshwater microbial communities from Lake Lanier, Atlanta, Georgia, United States - LL_1208_BB | ecosystem: Environmental > Aquatic > Freshwater > Lake | place: USA: Georgia | collected...
TGTAGCTGGCGAATATTCTGGAATAACATCTGTTGGAACATTATCACAACTTAATGTTTCTGGACTTACAACTGTCCTGGACACATATTTTAACTCAAGAGTTTATGATATCAATGACTCTAGTGGTTTACCAAGTAACGTATTAAGCAGCACCGGATCTGGAATCGCTTGGTCATCACTAACGCAACTCGGACTTGTAACAGGCTCAGGATCTGCCACACAAGTTGCTTTCTGGAATTCTTCTAATCAGATTACTGGTAATCCAGAAATCGTTATATCAAATAATAAACTTGGCATTTCAACTATTCAGCCACAACAACCCATTCACGTAGTGGGCACCGCGAGAATCGACGGAAGTTTAATAATTAATTCAAGCTCCATTAACACAAAAGCTCAAAGAGTATTTTCAGGATATTCGCTGTCTTTAATATCAACATCTTTTACTCAAATAGCTTCAATTAGTTTGCCGATTGGGTATCAGTTGTCAATAGACGGAAAAATAAATGGATGGTTTTCTGAGTTGATAAACGAATCTGGCACATTTTTTGGTGTATTTTTTAACGCTATTGGAGTTGCGAGCGCTGTTGGTTCAGTAGATATTGTTTCTAAGTACATTGGCTCCGGCGGTAACTTCTTTGTATCTACTTCTGGCGAAAATGTTCAAATATTTGTAAAATCTGACTCGGTTTCCAACTTGTGGTTCTGGAAGACGCAGGTTGATTATTTGATCACTCAAAACACATAAGGATTTGAGCATATTTTCAAGAAATATTTAGTTGCCAATGAGAATATTTAACGATGCAATAGAAAATTCAATGGGAGTAAGCTCTCTTGTTGGAGGAGTGTTTGTTGGCACTGCATATTCAAATTACACTCCTCCTTCAAATGGGTTAATTGTTCAAGGCAATGTTGGCATTGGAGTTAGTAATCCAACACAATCTCTTGAAATTCTTGGAAACACGGTGGTCTATGGAATTTTAACCGCATCATTCTCTGGCTTTGGCACACTAATTACGAATCTAAACGCTTCCAATCTCGCTTTTGGAACGGTCCCTCCTGCCGTTGTAGCTGGCGAATATTCTGGAATAACTTCTGTTGGAACACTATCACAACTCACTGTTCTTGACACATATTTCAACGCAAAAGTCTATGACATCAATGACTCCAGCGGTTTACCAGGCAACGTATTAAGTAGCACCGGATCTGGAATCGCTTGGTCATCTCTAACACAGCTCGGACTCACAACTGGCTCAGGATCTGCAACGCAAGTTGCTTACTGGAACTCCGCTAATCAAATTACTGGTACCAACCTTTTCGTTGTTAACGGTGTTGGTTCTGTTGGAATAGGAACCAATAATCCAACAAATATTCTCTCTGTTCAGGGGGATGCCCTGATAAACAACGTGACTGTTGGGCAGGGAATTGGAGCCTCTAATACCATTTTAGGGTACCGCGCAAATCAAGGCAACACATCTGGGCAAAATAGCGTAGTTATTGGAAACGATGCCGGACTATACAGTAACGCAAGCTCGAACGTAATTATAGGCCATCAAGCCGCCACTGGAACCACCACTACCGCAATCACAGCGTTTAATTCAGTCACTATTGGACCACAAGCTGGCCAATATTCCAATGGATATCAGAACGTAGTTATAGGTCGGAGCGCAATGCAGGGTAGCGCTACTACGTTTGTCAGCGGACAAAACCACGTAGTTATCGGATATCTATCGGGTCAATACCTCAATGGCGTTGGCAATGTTGCAATTGGTTACCTTGCGCTATCCGGTTCATTAAATTCTTTCCTTAACGGAAACAGTAGCGTTGCAGTTGGCCTTAATGCAGGAAGATTTTTAAATTCCTCAAACAATGTAGCAGTTGGAAGAGAGGCGCTACAAGGCATAGATGGAATAACAACTGGAGCCTCTAATGTAGCCGTCGGTTTCCAAGCTTTATTTAATCTAACCACTGGTTCAAACAATGTTTCACTTGGCAGAGGATCCGGAACAAATATCACAGCCGGTTCTAACAACACTTTTGTTGGTCAAACAGCGAATGGTATCGCTGGAGGCTCATACCAAATAGCAATTGGCCTCGGAGCTTCCGTTACCGCTTCGAACTTGGGCGCTTGGGGCGGAGCCACAAACGCCACAAGAACGGACCAGGGTATCGGAACATTCACGCCTTTGGCGAGAAATCACATTGAAACGCTAGCTGCCGCAAATAGAGCGCTCTACATCGCTGGAGCAGCTTCTCAGACCGCTAATTTGGTTCAAATTGACGCCACAACCTCAGGTACTAGTCGTTTTGTTGTCAATGGTGTAGGTTCAGTTGGAATAGGAACCGCTAATCCTTCACAATCATTGCATGTTCAAAACGCAATTAGACTGTCAGAAAGATTGTTTGACAATAACAACTCTTCAGGAACTACTGGTCAGGTTTTATCCGCCACTGCTTCTGGACTAGCTTGGTCTTCGCCATCATCCGTCGGAATTATCACTGGAACTGGTTCTTCAAATAGTATTGCTATTTGGTCTTCTACTAACCAATTATTCGGACCATCAGCTTTTGTATATAACGGATTTGGATCGGTTGGTATCGGAACATCCTCTCCTTCACAATCGTTACACGTCCAAGGAAGCGTTAGAATAGCGTTTGGAATATATGATTCAAATAACAGAATTGGAATCGCTGGTTCTGTTTTGACTTCCACTGGGACAAGCGTTGCTTGGTCCTCACCTGGAACTTTCCAAGGAGCTGTTTTATCGAATCAAGTTGCGTACGGTTCAGGACCAAACTCGTTAACAGGCTCCAATAATCTCTGGTTTACTGGTACCAATCTTGGCATAGGAACAAATGATCCAGATCAAACTTTAACGGTCCAAGGAAATACTAGAATCTCTGGAATAACAACATCATCAGAATTCTTCGGTTCTGGCGCAAATGTAACGAATCTAAACGCCTCAAACCTCGCATCCGGAACGGTTCCATCCGCTGTTCTCTCAGGAACCTACGCTGGAATAACATCTGTTGGAACATTATCACAACTCAATGTTTCTGGCTTCGTTACCTCAAGCGGATTCTTCGGACCAGGAACGAACATAACCAGATTAAACGCTTCAAACCTTGCATCCGGAACGGTTCCATCCGCTGTTCTCTCAGGAGCCTACGCTGGGATAACATCTGTTGGGACATTATCACAACTTAATGTCCTGGACACATATTTTAACTCAAGAGTTTATGATATCAATGACTCTAGTGGCTCACCAGGCAACGTATTAAGTAGCACCGGATCTGGAATCGCTTGGTCATCTCTAACACAACTCGGACTTGTAACAGGTTCAGGATCTGCCACGCAAGTTGCTTACTGGAATTCTGCTAATCAGATTGTTGGAGCCAACCTTTTCGTGGTGAATGGTGTTGGTTCAGTTGGAATAGGAACTGATAATCCAACTCAGAGACTTCATCTTAGCGGCGGCGCTCGTATAACAGGTCCGCTTTATGATTCCAACAATCTCTCTGGTTCTCGAATCGGAATAGTTACTCAATATTTAGCTTCGACAGGCCTTGGTGTAACGTGGGCTGCTTTTAAAAGGTCTATAGTGACTCAGCTTATGACAGCATACACGCCTACTTCTTCCGGGATTGACCCCGGAGTTTTTATCGTACCCCAGGATCCAAGTGACGGATTAACAACTATGAATTTCGCATTTAGCCGCGTGAATGTGCGAGTTGAAACTCCATCTTCGGGAATTTCAACTATTAACGTGGTTAAATATATCGGTGCGGGCAATCCATCTGGATTACAAACAGCAATATTATCGTCTAATATTACCCTAGCTGGAGTATCCAATTACGAAGGATTTTCTACATCGTTTGCTGTTGGTTTTGCAACATGCGCGTCTTCCGATAAGCTTTCCGTAAATTTTGTCGGCTATTCCACCTCGCATACTAATTTTACCGTAGAAATAATTATGAGGGAAGTTTAAAATATGGCGATATCGAGAGTGAGGCAAACAAACGCTGGTTCACAAGGCCGCGCAGCTGCTTCCACTTGGACTCTAACATTGTCGGGAACCCCAACAACCGGGAATACTTTACTGCTTTATATTGGCTCCCGAAATGCACTTTCAATAGCATCTATAATCCAAGGGGGCTCAGGATCTAGCTGGACCTTAGTTTATTCTTCTGTGAGCACAGGGGCGAATGTTTATGTGTACGCTCTGAACGTGACAGCTGGATCAAACACCACAGTAACTTTAAATTTGTCTGTTGCAAATAATGGATTTTACTCCATCTGTGAAGAAATTTCAGGTCTTGTGTCTAGTGGATGGCTTGACAAATCATTAAGCTCTGTTTCGGCTTCAACTAATAATCCAAATACAGGGTTGACTATAGATACTACTAGCTCAAATGAGTATTGGGTTAATCTTTATTGTTTTAATTCGCCATCGTTTAGCGGCAGCTCTCAGGGCAGCTCGCCAACAAACGGCTATACGCTATATAATTCCGGTACTTCCATAGATTTTGATGATCCAGGCTGGACTGGTGGAGTTATAACTCCATTCTTTGGTTTCGCGGGCATGATCATGGCTTATAAAATTACACCGATTGTCGGAAACGCCGGTGGATCTATTACTGACATTTTAAACAACTTTAACGACTATAATTCGGTGGCACTTGCATTTTCTGGCGAAAGTGGCACTGTAGTAGCTTCGCGAAGAAGAGTTACTACAGTAATTTTTTAGCGAGGAAAAATTCTAAAAATTCCGTATATACAAATGTCATGATAAAAACCCTGAAAAAATGGGTTGCAAAATTGTCAAAACAAATCAAGGAAGATTTTTCTACGTTTGTGTCAGGGATGACACAAATCTTCGATTATGTCTATATTGACAAAATCCACAACTATAACTGCGAGCGATGTGGCTCTGAAAGTGACGTAGAGCTTTGCCGGTCTTGCGACTATTAAAAATCGTCAACATCGCCCGCGACGCTAAGTTAGCGGGCCATTTTTTTCGATAATTTTTGACTTCAATAAACTCTTGTGATCAATTCCAGCGGTGTCGCTCATGATTGTTTCAATAACGTCAAAGTCTTCAATTTTTTCTAAGAACGCCATTAGATCCAAACACTCTTTTCCGACAGTTCCTTTTGGTGTAACAATAATTTTTCCACGGTTATCAATTTCAATTATTAACTCTACTTTTTTGCTCATATAGTTTTCCCGGCGTGTATTGTTATAGTTTTATTTTCGTTGACGGTTTCTGAATTGATAGAAAATTTGTGCTTCTTTAACGCCGCCTGGATAGCCACTAGAGCATAGGCTTGTTTAACCTTGTCCGCAACACCTTTGTGTGCATCGTAGTCAGAGCATATCATGGTATATTCTCGGCTTTCTTCATCAAACGAAAATCCCAAATCATTCGAAGCATTAGATATTTGTTGCTTTGGAACGATTATCTCAGCTGATTCGGCGCGCGTGTCCCCTTGATATCCAGTCAGATTGTGTTTATCTTTATACACGACTGGGTTGTACCCGAGGTGCTTCAGGCAATTAATTAAAGTTTCTTGGCTCTTAAACAAGCATTCGATTTTTTTATATGCTGACATTATCTGCGTTTCCTAAATCATAATGAGGTAAAATTTCCATAAAAGGCCTAGAACATGTTGGGCAAAGCCACAAATTGTTTGCTACATCTTTGGATACTTTTCCAAAATCAGTATATTTTTCTCCTAAGTTAATTAGATCTCCTGTTCTGATTTTGTATCCATTTTTCGTTGGCTCTGGTTTTTCACCGTAGCAATCAACACACCCCAATATAGTTTTCATACCTCTTTCCTCAACAATGAGAAATTTTTCATCAATAAACTCAAATTTCTGCCTAAGGGCCAATAACTCTCTTATTTTAAGATTAAGTAATCTATTCATAAACAAAAATTGAAAATTCGCTTGTAGGCAGCTCGTATGTTACATCATCGTATTTTACCGTAGATATAAACGGCCTTTCGACGACTTTTGAAGAAAATCGCAACACACAGTCTGTAGATTCATCAGATTTAAATGACTGATATAGTCTTGCCAGTGTTTGGTCCATGATTTCATTAGCATCATAACACAATTTTTTTTTGGCCCCATTGTAAAGCTCTTGTATAATTATCGAAATATCTTGTGGTTCAAGAATTTGGCCCGTTTTCCATTTAACAAAGGTATCCAATTATTTTACCTCTATCAATAAATTATCATTATAGTTAAATAGCACCATAATAGTGTTGTACAAAATACACATGTCCGTTAGTTTATTATTCTCCGAAGAAGCCAGAAAGAAGCTCGAAGCTGGTGTCAATATGGTTGCAAACGCTGTTCGCGTCACTCTTGGCCCGAAAGGTAGAAACGTTGTTATTTTCAACGAACATGGCGCTCCTATAATTACAAAAGACGGAGTAACCGTTGCTAGAGCAATCGATTTAGAGGATCCATATGAAAATCTTGGCGCACAATTGTGTAAACAGGTGAGTATGAAGACCAATGAAGTTGCTGGCGATGGCCCACAACCCTTATATAGCAAAGTGTTAACTCCAGGCGGTTTTGTAGAAATGGGAACTTTGCAAGTCGGAGATAAAATTTGTGGCACCAATCGAACTGTGCAAGAGGTTTTGGGAATATTCCCTAAAGGTAAAAAAGAAATTTTTAAAGTTAAGTTTTTTGACGGCAGAGAAGTGGAGTGTTGTGAAGATCACCTTTGGTCGGTTAATGCTTGTCATGAACAGCCCAAATTAATTTCAACAAAACAAATTTTTTCTGATAGAATAGTTTCTGAAAAAGGAGTGCACTACCCATATCGCGTGCCGATTAGTGCAGCTGATTTCAAGCAAGAGGAATTGAAATTAGACCCTTATTTTGTTGGGCTCATGCTTAGTGATTTTGCATTCATTGAAAATGATTCGATAACAGTTTCAGTAAATTATACTGACGATGGTTTTTTGGAAGAAGCAATTGTTTTACCAAATGGATTTTCTTTTTCTATAATAGAAAAAGAATCAAAAACAAACTATTACAGATTAAAAATTGAAGGAGAAACTATAGAAGATATTACTGAGCATTTGGAATTCAAATATCCATTTGATTACAATGCTAAATTTATACCAAAAAAATACTTATATGCAGATTATCGCTCAAGACTAAGTTTACTTAAAGGGCTAGAAGACTCCAGCGGTTATGAAGACAAAAAAAGATTAATGATGTATAATACGACCAGTTTAGAGCTAGCAAACGATGTCGTCGAATTAATGAGAGGATTAGGAAAGGTCGCGTTGATTGAAAAAACACCCAACAAAATCTACAGGGTATCAGAAGTAAAAAGCGACCACGGATTAAGCATCACTGAAATCATTCCTACTGGCGAATATACTGAAATGCAGTGCATTAAGGTTAGCAACGAAGATCATCTTTATTTTACCGATGGTTATACTTTAACACACAACACGACTACCGCTACTGTACTAGCTCAGGCAATTATCAAGGAAGGTCTTAAGTACGTCGCGGCAGGAGGAAGCCCAATCGCTCTTAAGAGAGGCATCGATAAAGCCCTCGATTCAGCACTCACTCTGATAGATCACAATGCGAAAAAAATCGTAGACAGGACACAAATTGAATTTGTCGCTGCTATATCTGGAAATGAACCAGAGGTCGGTGTCGTAGTTGCTGACGCTATTGAAGCTGTTGGCACCGATGGTATCATCACCCTGGAAGAATCTAAAGAAAGAGACACATACTTCAGAATGGTGGATGGATTTACGTATAATCAAGGGTATATCTCACCTTATCTTGTTAGTGATGCTTCAAAAAATATCGCTGACTATAAAGAGGTCACTTTTATATTATTTGACGGTGAAGCGCCAGCTTTTGAGATTCTTGTGCCAATACTTGAAAAGGCTGGCCAAAAGACAAAAGGAAAACCTTTGATGATTATAGCCGAGAGTTTTTCCCCAGAAGTTATTCAAACCATCTATATGAATAAGATGCGCGGAGGTCATTCATGGATTGCCACAAAGACCCCAGGATTCGGTGAACAAAAGAAGGATATGATTCAAGATATCGCGGTTCTGGTCGGCGGCACAGCTTTTAATCTGCATTTACATGAAAAATGGGATGAGAAATTCCTTGGGTACGCAAAAAGAGTAGTTGTAACAAAAGATTACACAACCGTGATTGAAGGCAGATCAAATCAAGAAGCGCTTTCCGACAGAGTTGCATTAATTAGGTCTAGGCTTGAGTCTGAAGAATCAGATTATGGCAAAGAAAAATTAAACGAGCGGTTAGGCAAGCTTACTGGAGGAATTGGCGTAATTAAAATAGGGGCATCGACTGAAACGGAATTAAAAGAGAAGAAGTATCGATACGAAGACGCTTTAAACGCCACCCGCGCAGCCATTGAAGAAGGCACTGTTCCAGGCGGCGGTACCTGCTTAGTTAGAATATCATCTCAAATAGAGGCCATCACAGAAGTAGATGAAAAGGACTCAGATGAAGTCAAGGGTGTCAGAATTCTTGTTTCAGCCATGAGTGCTCCATTCAATCAAATATGCGAAAACGGCGGCTATAAAGCTGACGCAATTGCAGTATCTATGTCCGATAAGCCTTTTGATTACGGATTTGACGCAAAGTACAATACAATTTGTGATTTACATGCTGCAGGTGTGATTGACCCAGCAAAAGTCACAAAAACAGCGCTGATAAATGCCGTAAGCATTGCTTCGCTGGTTTTAACTACGGAAACTTTAATCGCTCCTATCATTGATAAGAGTGAGAAGTTTCTGATGGCAGACCCAAATTATTAACAAAATTATGAAAACAAGAATAGGCAATAAAACCGTTTCACTACCCAAGGAAGTGGTCGTAGCTCATATGGCAAACTTGATAAGTACTAAGCTTGTTTTTTCAGACAAAGAAAAAAATTTCAAGCATGCTTTTACCAAATACAAAGATTTAGTTGAAGCATTCTTGAGAGAAAATAAGCGATTTGTTTTTTCTTTCAGCGACGAGAAATGGGTTGATAAATTCAACGAATTTCAGGAAAAACAATTGGAAATTATGTTTCAGGATGTTGTCTTTAAGTTCTCTGATGGTTCTTCGTGGTCTATACCACTCATGGATATAGCAAACCTAAAGATGCTTCAAGAACCTGAAAAAAAACACACCAGGATTGCGCTTATGTCAGCACCGTTAGAGTTAGTTACCTGGGCACAAGAAGAGCTATCATGGGACCAGATTTCAAGTTTTGCTGTGTTAAGGCAACTAGACAGCTCGCAAGATGTACATAAAAACGAATGGAAGTCTGTGCAAAAAAGCGTGATTAGATGGCACTATGAGCTTGAAAACGAATCCGTATGATCCAATGCTGAGTTAAAATCTAACCTAATTTTGCTTATAAGCGCCGATCTATCACAAATAATGTTTTTTCTTGAAAACGGAAAATTTTTTTCAGGCTCGCATTCTTGCATTTCGAAATTTTCTATATTAACGATTTTCTCTTTCGTAACTATCTTAGGCACGTAATTTTTGTTTAATTTATACTTTCTTTTTAATATGATATTAAACAAATCGTTGTTAAAATCTCCGAATATATTCGTTATATAATCTGTGCAAAGGTAAACAAGCAAGTTGATATCTACTGATTCATGTGAAACATTGTACTCTCTGAGCATTGAGCGAAGATCGTGGCCAACCAACTTATTGTTTCTTAAAAATGATTGGCTATTATCACCGACATAATAACATTCATCAAACCCAAAATCATATTTAGACTCGTTATTTTCGGTGTTTAATAAAAACAACGGAATATCTTTTATGATCTCTTTTAAATATCCATAGCTTTCAAAAGCATCGAGTGAAATATCAAAATTTAAACCTTTACTGAGCGACTTTTTGTACAAATTGCTTTCACAGGTGAAATATTTGTTTTCTGGTATGTTGTTTTTTGTTATTATTACCTCAAAATCTTGGTAATTAAACTTATCTAGCCGAAATACATTTCCTTTTTGTTCCGGATAGTAAAACAAGAATTCACCACCATCTATAGAATAAATATCTGAGTCAAAAACACACACGCAGTCTGAAATATTGCATCTAATTATATTTTGAGGCACAATCTCTATCATTTCAAATTCTGAAAAATCAAATAAGTGAGATTGTTTCGAGTTGTTGATTATGGAGCAATTCTTGTTGGTAATAGTTTTTAAAAAAGTAATTTCTTCAAGTCTGCAAAAAGTATCAACAAAAGATTGTGTATTGAGCTTAAAATATAGCATGCTAATTAATTTCGTTGTTGTATTCGAAATGGTCCCTTATCATTGTTCTGACTCTGTCATCATAATCTCTGTTCACACGCTTTAGAGAGAATATATTTAATTTAGAAAGAATATCATATTGATTATTCAACATTAAATCTACTATGTAGTCCGCACTCTTTTTAATTTGCAAATTCCACAACTCTATATTGCCGTCAGCAACGTGACCCCATCGCTCTAAAGCCCCGTCTTTAAATTTGTATCTATCTTTAATACTTTCAAGTATGGACGACAAATAATACTCATCAGCGTGGTAGTTAAGCGGTTCAGTGACCAAATAGTCTTTAAGTGTGTTCTCTAAATCTGTGGCCACTTCTTGATTTATAGCGGTCCCATCTACGTTAGTGACATGTATATTAATTTTGCTCTTCATTAACATTAGGTTTTTATCATTCGCCGCAGATTCTGAAAATTTTGTGACCTCAAATGATTTGTTGAAATAAAAGTCAAATTCATAAATTTTTTTTTCCAATTGCGGATTGATCAGAAGCGAATTAGAGTGCGTTATAAATAAATAATCTGCAATTTTGCTGGTTACAAACCATTTTATTGCATGATAATAAACATTTACTAAAAATCCTGTTCCCCAATTGCTAGTAAACCTCTCTTCCATTAAGAAACAAAAATCATAACATTTTGTCAGAAACACAATTTGTTCATAATATGTACTTGAACAGCATGAATTTACATGAAAAATAATTGCTGAGTTAGGGCAAACTGCGCGAATATTTTGGACTTGGTCTTCAACGCAATCTATTTTTTCAAAAACTGGTATTATAAAGGCTATTTTGTATTTCTTCAAAGAATTATCCGCTCTAAAACAGAAATTAACACTAAATGCTTGAGTTTCCTGATGTCACTTTAGTTACATGTAGCAACGTTAATATCGCCGCTACCGTATTTGCAATGGAGCACAGCTTGAAGTTGGCTAAATTTAAAGCTGCCAAGTTTATTACGAATGGATTTCAGTTCGATCATTTGGAGTTTGACGTAATACAAGAGCCTAGATTAAAGGATTATGACTCGTACAGTGAAGTGATGTTGTTTGAATTACATAAATATATTGACACTAAATTCTGTCTAGTTATTCAGGC
>Ga0214917_10007087_pt1 | contig 11440 bp, 8 predicted proteins | sample LL_1208_BB_MetaG_FD_177983 | JGI IMG/M metagenome (GOLD analysis project Ga0214917, IMG submission 177983) | Freshwater microbial communities from Lake Lanier, Atlanta, Georgia, United States - LL_1208_BB | ecosystem: Environmental > Aquatic > Freshwater > Lake | place: USA: Georgia | collected...
GCGTATCGTCTGCTTTACTTTTGCGGATGCCAGCTGCAACCGCGAGGAAATTCAAATCATGATTGCCCAACACAATCCGGCATCGATGATCGTTTTGCATCAACCATGCTAAGGTTTCAAGCGATTTGGGCCCGCGGTTAACCAAATCACCGACGAGCCAGAGCTTTGGTTTTTCGACAACACCTTGTTCTGCAGCGCGTGCATCAATGCGTTCAACAAGCTCGATGAACTCATCAAAACATCCTTGGATGTCGCCGATCGCCCAGGCTAACAAGCGTTCCATCACGCAATTGTAGGCTGATCGCGATCGGTATACTTCGGAACCTGCGATCTGTGGATGCAAAAAATGATTCTTGTAACGGGTGGTGCTGGGTTTATCGGGTCAAATTTTGTGCTCGATTGGACGATGAAGCACGATGAATCCTTATTGATACTGGATTGCCTCAGCTACGCGGCAAATCTTGATAATCTTCGATCAGTTAGCGCGGAAGGCCGTTTTGACGGCCAAGTTCAGTTTGCACGCGTCGATTTGCGTGACGCTGATGATTTAAAGGCGCTCGTGTTAGACGCAAAGCCTCGGGCGATTATTCACTTTGCCGCAGAAAGCCATGTCGATCGGTCTATTGATGCGCCTTCAGACTTTATTCAAACAAATGTCATCGGCACCTTCAATTTGTTGCAGGCTGCCCGGGAACTGCACGGGAGATTTCGTCACGAACATGCAGACTTGGCGGATCGTTTTCGGTTTTTGCACGTTTCTACCGATGAGGTCTATGGTTCGCTCGATGCTGATGAAATGGCGTTTTCTGAGCATACCGCTTACGCGCCGAATAGCCCTTACTCGGCAAGCAAAGCGGCAAGCGATCATCTTGTTCGTGCCTGGCACCATACTTATGGATTGCCCACGCTGACCACCAATTGCTCCAATAATTACGGCCCTTACCAATTTCCCGAAAAACTCATTCCACTGATGATTAACCACGCGATCGAAGGCAAAGACTTGCCCATTTATGGCGACGGGAAAAATGTTCGAGACTGGCTGTATGTTAAGGACCACTGTGAAGCCATCGCACTCGTGCTTGAACGTGGGCGGATTGGTGAAGTCTATAACATTGGCGGCATGGCTGAGAAGAGTAATCTTGAGGTGGTCGGTAGTCTCTGCGAAATGCTGGATCAGTTGCATCCGCGTTCGGATGGTCGGTCCTACGCCTGTCAAATCAGGTTTGTGAGAGACAGACCCGGGCATGACCGTCGGTATGCTATGGACATCAAAAAAATAAAAGAGCAGTTGGGGTGGTTGCCTCGAGAAGACTTTAAGAGTGGTTTGCTTAAAACCGTTCGTTGGTATTTGGACAATCGCTATTGGCTCGGACAGTTGCAGGCACGCCGGGGCCTCGATTTATGAACAATCCCGAGTCTGCAACCATGCCGCTAGCGTCTGTCGGGCAGGGCCAAGTCCTGCAAGCAGCCAACATTGACGAAACAGATTCTTATCCGTATGTGGCCCCTATACCCCAGCGTCGAGGCATTATTTTGGCGGGCGGGTCAGGAACACGGCTGTATCCGGTTACGCAGGTTGTCTCAAAACAATTGCTGCCGGTATACGACAAACCCATGATTTTCTACCCGCTCAGTACGCTGATGCTGGCTGGGATCCGCGAGGTCTTGGTGATTTCGACGCCGCAAGATACCCCGCGCTTTTCAGCGTTATTGGGCGATGGGTCGCGTTGGGGCATGCAGATTGACTATGCTGTTCAGCCTTCGCCGGATGGCTTGGCGCAAGCCTTCTTAATCGGCAAATCATGGTTGCGTCAGGGACCAAGTTCCTTGATTCTCGGAGACAATATTTTTTTTGGGCATGATTTGCAAAAGGCGGTGCAAAGGGCAAACGTCAAATCGCGTGGTGCGACTGTTTTCGCCTACCATGTGAACGACCCGCAGCGTTATGGGGTTGTTTCCTTTGACGCGACGGGGCGTGCTGATTCGCTTGAAGAAAAGCCTTCGAAACCGCGATCGAACTATGCCGTCACCGGGCTTTATTTCTACGATGAACGGGTTGTTGAAATTGCATCATCGATCCGACCATCATCCCGCGGTGAGCTTGAAATCACCGATGTGAATCGTCGATACCTCGAAATGAATTCGCTGGAGGTTGAAGTGCTTGGCAGAGGTTTTGCATGGCTTGATACGGGTACCCATGAATCCCTGATGGAAGCCTCAAGTTTTGTGCAGACGATCGAACGGCGGCAGGGGCTTAAGATTGCTTGCCCCGAGGAAATCGCTTTTCGCAGTGGTTGGATTAATGCCTCGCAGATTGAAAAAATTGCCGCGCCGATGATCAAAAATGACTATGGTCAGTACCTCATGCGACTGATCGCCCAAGAACATCGTGAATAAATCCCTTAACCACCCGTCCCATTTTCAAATTCACGCAGCGATGGCCTAATCATATGAACAAGGATGATTGGTCGGGCGAGCAAAACCGCGGTCCCTCGAGTCCTCCGATCGATGGCCTGGTGGTGATCGAACCCAAGGTCTTTGGCGATGAACGAGGGTTCTTTCTCGAGAGCTGGAATGAACGGCATTTTGCAAGCCTTACCGGGCTCGATGTCCATTTCGTCCAGGATAATCATTCTAGATCCACCAAAGGCGTACTGCGGGGCTTGCACTATCAACGGCATAACCCTCAAGGCAAGCTCATCCGGGTGGTTGCAGGTTCGATCTGGGATGTTGCGGTTGACTTAAGGCCAAACTCGGCAAGTTTTGGGCGCTATTTTGACTGCGAATTATCAGCATCCAATTTCCGTCAGCTTTGGATTCCGCCCGGCTTTGCGCACGGGTTTTTGGTGCTCTCCAAAGTCGCAGATGTCTTATACAAGACCACGACTTACTGGATGCCTGAGGACGAAAGAAGCTTAAGGTGGTCTGACCCAATAATTGGCATCGACTGGCCTTTGGACGCACTTCGCCAGGCTCCGCCCGATGGTCCTTTGGCGCCTGGCATGGACCCCTCGAAGCCCCAGTCGGCGGGCCCTCTGACGGCTGTGCCGGAAGAGTCTCAGCCTTGCTTGCCGCTGCTATCGGCTAAAGATGCAGCTGCAAAGTCGCTAGCGCAATTGCGTGCTGATGGTGATCTGCCCGATGCTTAAGGCGGGGGTGCAGCGGATGTTATTGCTTGGCAGCCAGGGACAGCTCGGTCATCAGCTGAGCGCGGCTTTTGCGAAAGCGAATTGGCAAGTCAAAGCCCTAAGCCGTCACGACCTTGATCTGGCCAATCCTGACCGTGAGGCAATCATCAGCCAATGGGATCGTTTGCTAGAGCTTCATGAACCTGACTGGATTGTTAATGCGGCTGCTTATACGGCGGTCGATCGGGCTGAAAAAGAGTCGGAACTCGCGATGCAGGTTAACGCCTGGTTTCCAGGGATCATGGGACAGCGAAGCAAAGGTGCGCGGCTAGTCCACTTCTCAACGGATTACGTCTTCGATGGCCAGCTTGACAGGCCTTATCAGGAATCGGATCAGCCTGCGCCGCTCAATGTGTACGGTTTGAGTAAATGGCGTGGCGAACAAGCCTTGCTCGAAGCACAGGAACGGGCTTTGGTGATCCGTACGTCTTGGGTGGTCGGCGCCCATGGACAGAACTTTGTAAAGACCATCCTTAGGCTCGCTTGCGAGCAGGACAATCTAAAGGTGGTGTCTGATCAATGGGGCGTACCGACCCCGACCTCTTTTCTCGCGGAACAATTAGCTTTGGTGCTCTCGGAGCACACACGGCCGATTACGCAAGCTGGAGATGAAGCCCAAGCGGAGCCTAAGCAGGGTGATAGCCATGATTTAGTGCAATCGTGGACCACTTCGAGTCAATCGGTCAATGTTCATCGACGATCTGGCCCTAATTCGACGTATGGTATATACCACTTGACACCCTCAGGCCAGACGAATTGGTATGCGTATGCGATTCATATCATCGAGCAGGCGCGCAACTATCCAAGCTGGGCAAACGCGATACGTATACGGACAAATCATTTATCGGCGGTTCCGTCCTCAGCGTACCCGGTCGATGCAAAGCGTCCCCAAAACAGCAGGCTCGATTGCATGAGGTGGCGAATCGCGACGGGTCAATCAGTACTGCTACCTTGGGAGCAGGCCTTAATTCCTGTTCTGAAGGCTATTTTTGAAGCCGAGCCACCAGCATCGCCGATGTGATAAGGTCGTTTATCCTACAAATGCAGTAAGCACTTAGGAGCATTTATTTGAGCAATCCAAGTCCAACCTTCACTGTGTTAGAGGCGAAATCAGCTCTCTATTCTGAGGGTCTTCCCGAAGTCTATATTGTTTTTGACACAGCTGAGAACATCTTGGCGCAGATCGAATATGAAAGCTTGCATGGGGGCGGACTTATTGCCTTTGCTCAAGGGTTAGGAACGCTTGATGATGTTGATCTCGACTTAACAGTTGATCAGGTCGCGTCACTTTGGACCTGGGGCGTAGTCATCACCAATGGCTACAACATCGTTGACACTGCTGAAAATATTGTTTGGCAGATTGCCGAGGACACCCTTTCGGATACAGAGGTCATCAAAAACGCTTTTCGTCTGAAGTCCGCCGGCGATTGGTTTATTCTTTCGGTGGAACAAGCCGTTGCTTTTGCACCCTGGCGTGCGATTGCAGACTTTTACATCATCGAAGATACGATTGAAAACTTCTTACCACAGCTTGCTGCCGACCCTTCTTCGGAAGTGAAGCAATTCATTAATGGTGCTGAAGAATTGAGGGCACTCAATGACGATGCTGTTGATTTGACGGTTGATGAGGCCACCTTACTTGCAACCTCGCGCCTTTACTTGGACAACTTCTACAACATCGTCGATACGGCTTCGAACATACTGCTACAAATTGATCTCGACGAGCAGAATGGGACCGATATTGTTATTGGTGCTTTGGCAAGGAGCACCGATGACCTTGAGGAAGTCGACTTAACAGCTGAGCAATTAATTATTCTTGAAAACTATTCGGTTGACATTAGGGCTGGTTACACACTGGCCTACGAGATCGCAGGTGTGGCTGAATTCTGGAAGGGGAAAGACACTTTCCTACAAGGTGTGGAAGTATCGGTCAGCGGCATAAGCCAAACCGATACCTCGGACCAAGACGGTACCTTTGCACTGGGCCAGATTAAAAATGAGACAACTCCGTTCAGTCTGAACGCGATAAAACGGGTGACATCGACCAAAGCTTCGGACGCTGGTATTACTTTGACCGATGTATTGGCAGCTCTAAAGGTTTATCTCGGTAAATCGCTGCCTGGGGCTTATGCCTCGCCGTTTAACTTCATTGCTGCCGATTTTAATGGCAGCGGCACGGTAGATCTCTCAGACGTTTTACAGCTTTTGAAGTTTTACCTCGGTAAACAGGTCAGTGAGGGCTACGGTCCCGCTTGGATTTTCGTAGACAAGAATGATATCCGTTACGACGGGAAGGGTGAGGCGATAAGCATCGTGAGCGATACCAACGGAGTAGACTTGAGTAAGGCCGAAACCAGACCTCCATCAATCTTTCACGACGGATCAACGACCCAACTTGAGCTGATCGGTGTGCTGCGAGGCGATGTTGATGGGAGCTGGTCGCCCGGAACCTAGAGGCAATGGGTGTTAGCAGGGACGTAGGCGGCTGGCAAATTATCCAGAGGGCTGTCTCTGCAAAGCTAGACGCTCGACTTCCTGTAGTTCATCGTGCCTTAGTCTATTCGCAACGGATAGTAGTCTAGCCCAAGCAATCAGTGCGTTGGCATTGGAACGGGCGATGCGTCTTTGAACATCCTCCAGCTGACTGCCTATCTTCAATTGCTCAGACACTACCGACGAGCCCGCACGTAGTCCTTTAATCGCCGCATTCAGGGTCAGGACAAGTGCTTTTTGAACTTCTCGTTGTGCTGACAACTCCTCACGCGAGACCTCCAAAATTCTGAAATCACGCTCGATTTGCAAGCGAATTTTTGCCCTCGTCGCCTCAAGTTGTTGCTCGGCAAGTCTCAAACTAGCCTGTGCCTTCCTTATCGATGACTCGACAGCGCCGCCTGCGTAGACCGGGATAGAAAGCTGCATGCCGATTTGAGCTGTTCGAAATGCGGTGCCAATTGTATTGTCCATGGCACTTTTTGACGCTGATCGAGAAGCGTAAAGATCAGCGGTTGGGTAATGATCAAACCCTGCCTTTCGAATTTCTTCTCGTGAAGCGTCGACAGCAGCAATTTGGGCAAGTACGTTCGGACTTTCGCGCATTGCAAGATCAATCCAGTGCTCAGTTGAACTTCCGAGAGATCCTAGCAGCTTAAATGCTGTATCGACATCGAATGTGAGAGCTTCAAAGCTGTCCGAGATTCCCGTCAATTCGCGCCGCGAAAGCAAGAGGTTTTCCTGTTCAAGGTGCGCCTGTCTCAACTGCGCGCGCAACTGATGCTCTTGTGCTCGACTCAATTCAAAGTCGACTCGACCGCTGTCACCAGCTAGGAACTGTCGCAACGCGCTCTCGCTTAATTTTTCTTGGATAGCCAACTGCTTTGACAGTGCATCAATAGCCTGTTTTCCCGCGTACAACTCTGCATGGATGCTAAAAAGTCTTAACGCCAAGTCTTGCTTGGCCGCTACGAAACTTTGCTCGGCAAAGCGAACTTGAGCCTTGCTTTGTGTTAGGGAAGCCCATAACTTCGGTCTGATCAATGCCTGTCTAACCTGTAGAACTGTGCTCGACGCGGGATAGTTATCAAAGTTGCGGGTTAGTGGACCCACTTGCGTCTGGGTACTCGAGTCAGTACTGTTCTGTGAACGCTGCGCATTAAAACCGATTTGAGGCAAAAGGGCAGCCTTCGCCTGCGGATAGGCTTCAACACTCGCGTCTCGGCTCGCTATCGCAGCGAGCCATTCGGGATCGTGATCGAGTGCATGCTGAAAATCGGTAACAAGCCTTGATGACAGTCGCTGCCCAGAAACTTGAGCAATGGACTCGACACGATATATAGCGATAAAGATCAGACTCCCCAAAAAAAGCGCGCGAGCAAGCCAAGCCATCAGCGCTCCTTCAAACCTCGGGCCATCCGGTCTTCGATGGGCTTAACGAGGTAGTTCATGAGGCTGCGCTCGCCTGTAACCAGCACAACGTCGACAGGCATACCAGCGTGCAGTTCAACATCGCCCAAAGCCTTAAGCGAAGCTGGAGGAACTTCGATCCTTGCAAGAAAATAAGATGCACCTTGTGGCGTCTGTAAGAGATCGGCAGAAATCGTCAAAAGTTTGCCGTCTACGATGGGTGTTTTTCTAGGGTTCAGTGCTGTAAACATCAATTTGGCGGGAATTCCCGCCTTGATGCGTTCGATGAGATGAGGATCAACCTGAGCCTCTACGATTAGGCGCTCATCAGCAGGAACGATATCCATGATTCGAGTACCCGCTGCTAATACTGCTCCTCTGGTGCTCACATTGAGTCCAACAACTGCTCCCTCAGAAGGTGATCTGATCTCGGTGCGCCGCAGTTCGTCATCTAGGGCAATCAATCTTTCAGCCTGGGCTTTTGCCTCTTTTGACACCTCTGACAATTGCGCTTCTATCTCTTTTCGAAATTCCTGTTCCCGTTGCGCAATTCGAAGCTTCACCTCGGCAATTTGGTTTGCTATTCTCGAAAGGCTAGCCGCGCCATCGGCAAATGCCGCTTTGGCGCTAGCAAGTTGCCGTAGTTGATCTTGATGCTTATTCCGAGCGTAAAAGCCTTCTTGTACCAAGGGCAGCAAACGGTCAACCTCCTGTTCAAGGCTCTCAATTTGTAGCTTCCGCTGAATCTGCACCGCCTCAAGGCCAACGATTTGTGCCTTCAAACCGGCAATGGACTCACGATGGGCGCCAAGCTCATTGGAGAGGGCTTGGCGTCGAGCTTCAAACAGCTGACTCTGACTGCGCAGAATCATGGCAACCTGTGATTCCTTGGTAGCTCGTGTCAAGAGGTCAACCGAAAACGCTACCTTTGGAAGCTCCTGTTGCTCCGAAATCAGTCTTGTTTCATTCGCTTTCGCAATCAGGTACCCTGCATCAGCGATTTCTCGCTGTGCACGAGCCTGCGTCGGATCCATGGTGACAAGGAGTTGATCCACCCTAACGAGTTCACCTTCCCGAACATGAATTTCCTTCACAGCCCCAGGACTGAAATTTTGAACGGTCTTGCGCTTTGAGTCTACGATCAGGCTACCGGGCGCGTGAGCGCCCTCGTCAAGCGGAGCGAATGAAGCCCAGAAGAAAAACCCGCCAAGGCCGAGCACCATCACCGCGAGCCCGACTCGCATCGGCTTGCGATAGTCACTGGGCGCCACGATCCTATCTGTTTCGTGCTGCTCAACTTCATCAGTAGTTGCTCGAATGGTGAGGGGCGTTTTCGCCTCAGCCACGATGTGTCTCCTATCCCGTCGCCACGCGTTGGTTAGAGGCTGCCTGCTTCAATGCTGCCTCTTGTAGGGTTTGAAGCACGCGTTCTCTTGAACCATGCATTTGGATTGCGCCTTCGCGCAACACCATCAGGCTATCGGCAATGCCAACAATACTCGTGCGATGTGTGATCAAAACAACGGTTTTAGATTCTTGCTTTGCCTGTGTCACAGCTCTGATTAGAGCTTGCTCGCCCGAGTCGTCAAGATTCGAGTTGGGTTCATCCAACACCAGAAGAGAAGGTTCGCCATAAAGCGCACGTGCCAGTGCGATGCGTTGACGTTGTCCGCCGGAGAGCGCTGAGCCAGAGTCGCCAATTGGTGTATCGTAGCCTTTCGGAAACCGCAAGATCATGTCATGCATGCCGGCTTTCGTTGCTGCCTTGATCACCTCATCGGCATTAATCTTTCCAAACCGTGCGATATTCTCGGCAATCGTGCCCTCGAAAAGTTCGATATCCTGCGGCAGGTAACCGATCCACGGGCCTAACTCATCCTTGTTCCATAGATAAATATCAGCACCGTCGAGTCGAACTTTGCCGGCTTGTGCGGGCCAGACACCAACGAGAAGACGCGCTAAGGTACTTTTACCTGAGGCGGATGGTCCAACAATGACAAGCACTTCTCCAGGACGAGTCTCGAACTGCACCCCCTTAAGAACCGCTGATTGAGCACCGGGCGGCGTAGCGATTACTGATTCCACCGAGAGGTACCCTTTAGGTTTGGGAAGCGACATGCCAGGCTGTCTCGCCGGAAAATCGTCGAGCAGTTGCTCAAGACGTTGGTATGAGCTACGGGCGCTCGCAAACTGTTTCCAGCTGGCGATCGCCAGATCGACCGGGGCTAAAGCTCTTCCCGCGAGAATCGAAGCAGCAATCATAACGCCCGGTGATGCAAGGTTTTCCAAAACCAGCAAGGCGCCGATCCCCAGCACAGCTGACTGCATTGTGAGGCGCCAAAACTTAATGGCAGCACTGATAAATCCAGCGCGGTCGGACGCCTCAGATTGCTTTTGGAGCAATTTGTCCTGAATGACCCTCCAACGGTTTCTTAGCGCGGGAAGCATGCCCATCGCCTCAATCACCTCAGCGTTACGCAGTTTGCTTGTAACAAACGCGGATCCCACTATCGCCGCTTGATTAGCTTCGGCCAAGCCTCGTTTGGTCGAGCGTTCATTAAGCCAGGCAAGAAAAAAACTGACAAGCGCTCCAAAAAGGACAAAGGCGCCCAGCACGGGATGGAAAAAATAGACAACGAGAATATAGATAGGCGTCCACGGCATATCAAAGAAGGCGAACAGTCCGTTACCTGTCACAAACTGCCTCACTTGGGTGAGATCGCTCATCGTTCCACCGGCAGCGTTTGATGTTCCCCGCAAGTTTCGTTCAAACGATGCGGTAAAGATTCGGGTTGATAGGGTGTCATCGATTCTATTGCCGAGCCTCACTAGCACCTGGGAACGGATTTGCTCTATCCAGGCCATCAAGGCAAAAGCCCCTAGGGTAATCAGAGACAGCATGACCAAAGTCGTCTCATTTCGACTGTTCAGCACGCGATCGTAGACTTGCATCATGTAAATCGACGGTGCAAGGTAAAGAAGGTTGATGGCCCCTGAGAAACCGCCTACTGTCCAAAATACCTTGTTGTATCGGGTGAGAATTTCTACGATTTCGCTAGGGCGCTCTTTTGGGCGAGGAAGGCGTTGGTTGATTGACATACAGCAATGATTTTTGCACAGTTTGAAGGCAAAGTTTTGAAAGATTATTGTTCGCCTTTTGCGTCAAGACGATCCATATTACTCGCGACAGATCCGCCACTGTTGCCACAGTTGTTATAGTGTTATGCCTGGAAAAGCAGGGGTCAAAAAGCCCTTGTTTTGAACATACTGATGACTTGTCATTCCGTGGTGACGCACTGGGAGGATCGTCTATTTGAATGGTTTTGGCATAGATGATTGGGGTAACCTTTGCTAAGTGAATTGAAAAATGACTATCGATCCTTCAATCTTCAAAGCTTACGACATACGCGGTGTGACGAACCGCACATTGACACCGCATGTCGTGCGGGCAATTGGATTTGAGTTGGGTTTGTTAACGGTCACGGCGGGTAAAAAGACATTTGTGGTGGGGCGCGATGGCCGTCTATCGGGACAAGCGCTTTCGGCAGCGCTTACTGAGGGGCTATGCGATGCCGGCGTTGATGTGATTGACATCGGTCAGGTGACTACGCCAATGCTGTATTTCGCGACTTATGAATTTGGCACGGGTTCGGGAGCCGCAGTAACGGGATCACATAATCCGCCTGAATATAACGGTCTAAAAATGATGATCGGCGGTGACGCCTTATACGGCGAGGCTATCCAAGCTCTCTACCGTTCGGTGTGTGCGGCCCAAGGCGAGGATACTAGGCATGTTCAAGGCCAAGCCTATGGGCAAATCATGGCCCAGGGAAGTTTTCGTCCCGTCGGGCATAAGGGCAGCGTGCGAAGCAGTGTGAGCGACCATGTCAAGGCCGCCGCAAATGATCATTCAGATGCCTATGCGTTAGCCGGTGACTGCGAAGCTTGCCTTGGAAAAATCACTAAGGTCGATGTACGCGAACGCTATATTGCGCGCATTGTTTCCGATGTCAAACTTACTCGCCGGATGAAAGTCGCAGTGGACTGCGGCAATGGTGTGGCTGGTGCCTTTGCGCAAGAATTGTTTGGCCGATTGGGTTGCGAGGTCTTGCCACTTTTTTGCGAGGTCGATGGACATTTCCCCAATCATCATCCCGACCCAGCAGACCCGCATAACCTTGAAGACTTGATTAAGGCCCTTCAAGAAAGCGATTGCGAAATTGGTCTTGCTTTTGATGGTGACGGCGATCGGCTGGGCGTTGTTACAAAAACAGGTTCGATCATTTGGCCTGATCGTCAGTTGATGCTCTTTGCGCGTGATGTGCTGTCGCGTCATCCAGGCGCTGAGGTTA
>Ga0214917_10007088_pt1 | contig 11439 bp, 14 predicted proteins | sample LL_1208_BB_MetaG_FD_177983 | JGI IMG/M metagenome (GOLD analysis project Ga0214917, IMG submission 177983) | Freshwater microbial communities from Lake Lanier, Atlanta, Georgia, United States - LL_1208_BB | ecosystem: Environmental > Aquatic > Freshwater > Lake | place: USA: Georgia | collected...
CACGCCGCGCTGATGGGCTCGCATGTAGGGACGCGCACCGGGGAACGCGGGCAGGAACGAGTGATGGATGTTGATCATGCGCCCGGCCCACCGTTCGGTGATCTCGGCGGGCAGGATGCGCATGTAGCGGGCCAGCACCACCAGTTCGGGAGCGAAGGACTCGAGCGCGGCGGCGAAGGCCGCCTCCTGCGCGGAGCGATCCGCTCCCTCGAGTCCACCGTCGACGAGGACGAACGGGACGTTGTGGCGCTCGGCCAGCGCCGCGGCCGCCGGTTTGTCGGAGACCACTGCCAGGACATCGCAGTCGAGCTCGCCGAGGGTGACCCGGGACAACAGGTCAGCGGCGCAGTAGAGCTCGCCGGAACACGCGACCACGATCGAGTGCCGACGATCGGGTGCATGGAGTGACCACTCGAAGCCGAACCGCTCGACCAGGGCGGCGAGTCCGGTGCGGAAGGCCTCCCAGTCGATGTCGCCGTTGAGTTCGATGCGCTGCAGGAACACCATCGAATCACGATCGGTGTGCTGATCCGCTCCGAAGATGTTGCCGCCGGTCTCGGCGATCAGCGCGGAGATCGCCGCCACGATCCCCGGTTGATCGGGGCACTGCAGCGTGAGGATCGCCAGTTCATGATCGTGTTGGTGGGGCATGGGAGTCCGTTCGGGATCAGTTGATGAGTGAGGCGAGTCCCCAGAGCGCGGCGACGGTGCCGAGGGCGATCATCAGGAAGCTGCGCGACTTCGGTGGTCGGGCCAGGTCGCCACCATCAGGGTTCCGGGGAGGACGCACGAGGGCGAGCGCCGTGCCGACCGCGAGCGCACCACCGATGGCGAGCACCAACCACGGCAACAGGTCATCTCCCAGGAACACGAGTCATCTCCTCCTGCGCCCACGTCCGTGGGCCCTGCGAATCGTAGGGGGGTCGACGCCGAGTGACGAACCCGATTGCGGACCCGGGCAGCCGATCAGCCACCGAGCAGCTCGACGAAGCGATCGGAGGCACCGTGGGCACTTCGGCCGAGCAGTCGTGCGACGACGAGGCGACGTCGGGTGAGCACCTCCGTCGGTGCCGATCGGGAGCGACGACCCCGGGCCTGCACCGCCGGCAGCACGGTCCACCCGACCCCGAGTCGGGCCATCTCCCGCAGCACATCGGGCTGATGGGATTCGGCCACGACATCGACCTGCGCCCCCCTGGCCCGCAGTTCCCGTTCGATCAGGGCGCGGGTGTGCGAGCCGGAGGGGAACAGCACCCACGGACCCCAGCTCTCCGGTGCGCCGACGGTGACACCCTCGGGCGGCACGACCACGATGTCCTCCTCGAGCAGTGCGCCGAACTCGAACTCCTCGGTCGGGTGCTCCGGCTCGACCACCACGGCCAGATCCAGATCACCGCGGGCGAGACGCTCGAGCAGTTCGGCCGACGGTGCCACGGTCAACATCAGATCGACCCCGTCGTTGCCCCGCCGGAACGATCGCAACTGCCCCGGGAAATGATCGACCGCGGCGGCGTCGATCATCCCCACCCGCAGGCGACCGACCCGACCGCCCCTGAGCTCGTGCACCCATCGGGAGATGTCCCGGGTGTCGGCGACGACGCGACGCGCGTAGGCCAGCACCGCATCGGATTCGGTCCGCACCACCTGACGCCGACCCACACGCTCGAACAGCTGCAGTCCGAGACGACGCTCCAGTTCGGCCAGCCCCTGTGACAACGCCGAGGTGCTCACACCCACCGAGGCTGCGGCGATCGAGAACGTCGGCGCCTCGGACACCGCCACCAGATAGCTCAACTGCTGGATGGTGGGCTGCAGAAGCGGTGGCGCCGGATCAGTGATGCGTCGGTCGGTCACCCCGGGATCCTACTGTTCAGTATTCCTTCAATGAAAGATCTGACTGTTCAGATCCCCCTACCCTGTGGACATGACCAAGCCAGTGAACATCGCTCCCGCCACCGGCCGCCTCGGGGTCCTCACCCCCGGGATGGGCGCCGTGGCCTCCACCTTCATGGCCGGCGTGCTCGCCACCCGAGCGGGCCATGCCGTGCCCGTCGGATCGCTCAGCCAGCTCGCCCACATCCGCCTGGGCAAGCGGGAGGAGAACCGCAACCCGCTCATCCGCGAGTTCGTGCCGCTCGCCGACCTCGGCGATCTCGTGTTCGGCGGCTGGGATCCGATCAGCCCCAACGCGCCCGAGGCCGCCCGCACCGCCGGCGTGCTCGAGGAGCGCGACCTCGGCCCCATCTCCGCCGAACTCGAGGGTGTCGTGGCCATGGACGCCGTGTTCGACCAGCGCTGGGTGAAGCGACTCGAGGGCACCCGGGTCAAGACCATCGGCGACAAGTGGGCCCAGGCCGAGGCCCTCATCGCCGATATCGAGAACTTCCGCATCGCCAACGACTGCGACCGCCTCGTCATGGTGTGGTGCGGTTCCACCGAGGCCTACCAGGAGGCCAGTGCGGTGCATATGACCATCGAGTCCTTCGAGGCCGGCCTGAGGGCCAACGACGACAACATCGCCCCCAGCCAGATCTACGCGTATGCCGCCATCATGTCGGGGGTCCCGTTCGCCAACGGCGCCCCCAACCTCTCGGTGGATCTCCCCTGCATGCGCGAGCTCGCCGCCCGTGAGGGCGTGCCGATCGCCGGCAAGGACTTCAAGACCGGTCAGACCTGGTTCAAGACCATGCTCGCCCCCGGTCTCAAGGCCCGCATGTTGGGGCTGCGCGGCTGGTACTCCACCAACATCCTGGGCAACCGCGACGGCGAGGTGCTCGACGATCCGGACAACTTCAAGACCAAGGAGGTCTCGAAGCTCGGTGTGATCGATTCGGTCCTGCAGCCCGAGGTGTACCCCGATCTCTACGGCAACGTCGACCATGTGGTGCGCATCAACTACTACCCGCCCCGCGGTGACAACAAGGAGGGGTGGGACAACATCGACATCTTCGGATGGATGGGCTACCCCATGCAGATCAAGGTGAACTTCCTGTGCCGCGACTCCATCCTCGCCGCACCCATCGTGCTGGATCTCGCACTGTTCATGGATCTGGCCAACCGTGCCGGCCAGAGCGGTGTCCAGGAATGGCTCAGCTTCTATTTCAAGGCGCCCCAGTCGGCGACGCCGGTGCCGGCCGAACATGACCTGTTCATCCAGCAGACGAAGCTCAAGAACACCCTGCGCGAATGGATGGGCGAGGAGGCCGTCACCCATTCCGAGGCCGGCTGACCCACCTCGGGCCACGGACCGTCCACTGCGACAGGTCAGGGCCCGAGCCGCTATCGTCACCGCTCGTTCACCCACGCGGCCCACCGTCGGCCCCGATGACCCCTCGGAGAATCACATGCCAGTCCCCTCAGACGCAGAACTCGGTCCGCTCGCCGCCCTCGCCGGCTCATGGGAAGGCGATGAGGGGATCGACATCTCCTATCACCACGATGTCGGCGAGATCGTCGAGACCCCGTACCGCGAGAAGGTCGAGCTCAAGCCGTTCGGTCCGGTGGACAACGGCGTGCAGCAGCTGTTCGGCCTCGACTACCGCATGGCCGCCTACAAGAACGGCGAGGATGAGCCGTTCCACACCGAGGTCGGCTACTGGCTCTGGGATGCAGCGAACGGCCAGTTCATGCGCACCTTCATGGTGCCGCGCGGTCAGGTCGTGATCGCCGGCGGCTCCGCCACCGCCGAGTCGAAGACCATCGAGCTCACCGCCACCCGCGGTGAGACCGGCTACGGCATCCTGTCGAACAAGCACCTCGAGGCCAACGCCCTCACGCCGAGCTACACCTGCACGCTCACCATCGGTGACGGCCAGTGGAGCTACGACGAGACCACGACCTATGAGGTCAAGGCGAAGAACCTCACGATCGCCCACCGGGATCGCAACACCCTGCGCAAGGTCGGCTGAGTCCACAGCGCATCTCGCGGGCCGCTGCCCGCATCGCAGTCCGCCCGAGGGCCCCGGCTCCATGCCGGGGCCTTCGTCGTTCCCGGCATGTCCCCGCCCGGAGGTTCGCCGAGCGACTCAACCGGTGATCGGCTCGAGCACCACCAGCGGGATCTGCCGCGTGGTCTTCTCCTGGTAGCCGCCGTAATGGGGGAAGTCGGCCATGATCCGCTCCCACAGCTGCGCCCGCTCCTCGCCCTCGGCCACCCGGGCGATCATCGGACGTCGGGGCTGGCCCTTCCAGACGACCTCGACCTCGGGATGATCCCGCAGGTTGAGGAACCAGGCCGGATGCACCGGATCGCCACCCCGGGAGGCGACCACCACGATGGCCTCGCCCTGCTGGACCGGCGAGGTGAGCATGCTGGAACGCTTCTGGCCGCTGCGGCGGCCGACGGTGGTGAGCTCCAGCACCGGCATACCGCCGGCCCGCCAACCGAGATGGCCCCGACTGACCGCGAGCAGGGTGCGGTGGAACCGGTTCATCGACTTCATCAGCAGATCACTGGGCATTGGCCGACCCTAGCCAGCACGGGCCGATCGGGAGGGTTCCGAGAGTGCCCGATGACCGTTGCGCATGTTGCGCACGGATTGCATTCCCGCGGCGATTCTGTAAAGGTTCCGTAACATGAGCGCAGCCGAAGAACCCCGCATTCTTCGTACCGCATCCCGCGGAGGACGCCCCGGATCGACGGGCCGGACCGGCCGATCCGCACCTCGGACCGTCCTGGTCATCGCCATCCTGTTCGGGGTGCTGGCCGCCCTGACCACCATGGTCCCCGGGGCCGGCGCCGATGCCATCGCCGACAAGCAGGCCGAGGCCCGCCAGATCGCCGACAGGATGGCCGCACTCCAGTCGCGCTTCATGGACGTCAACGCCCAGTACGAACAGGCCAACTACGAACTCCACCTGGCCGAGCAGCGGGTGGCCGATGCCCGGGCACTGGCCGAGCAGACCGCCGCCGAGGTCACCCGACGTCAGGCCGATCTGCAGGAGTTCGCCATCAACGCCTACCAGACCGGCAACGACACCGCCGCCCTCGACGCGCTGTTCACCAGTGATCCGGGGGCCGGCGCCGAGAAGGTCTCCTATCTCGACACCCTGAGCGGCAGCAAGCAGGACCTCATCGATGCGTTCAACGGCGCGAAGGTCAAGGCGCAGGAGGATGCCACCCGGCTCGAGTCGCTCGAGAACGAGGCCCGGGCCAAGGCCGATGTCATCGAACAGGCGCGCACTGCCGCCGCCAGTGCAGCCGCCGAGCAGGAGGCGCTGAACGCCAAGGTGCAGGGCGAACTGGCCGGCCTCGTCGCCGCCGAGAACGCACGCCGTGCCGCAGCCGCAGCACAGGCCGCTGCCGAACAGAACCTCGGCACCGGCGGTTCGGGCGGCGGTGGCGGCGGAACGGTTCGCAATCCCCCACCGCCCACCCCCGGTGCCGGCGGCGCGATCGCCCAGGCGCTCAGTCAGGTCGGTGCTCCCTATGTCTGGGGAGCCGCCGGTCCCAGCGCGTATGACTGTTCCGGTCTGGTCATGTGGGCCTACGGTCGGGTCGGTGTCTCCCTGCCGCACTACAGCGGTGCCATGTATGCCATGACCACGAGGATCTCGGCCTCCCAGCTGCAGCCCGGCGACCTCGTGTTCTGGGGTGGCGGTGGCTCCGAACATGTGGCGATCTACATGGGCGGCAACCAACTCGTGCACGCCTTCGGCGCGCAGCACGGGGTGGCCGTGACCAACCTGGCCGGCTGGTGGAAGACCCCCTCGGGCTACGGCCGCATCGGTTGATCGGGATCGCCTGAGCGAATCGCTCAGGCACCACGCGCCATGTTGGCGAACTTCGTGTAGTGATCGAGGAAGGCCAACCGGACCATGCCGGTGGGGCCGTTGCGATGCTTGCTCACCAGGATCTCCGCGGTGCCACGATCAGGTGAGTCGAGGTTGTAGACGTCGTCCCGGTAGATGAACATGACGACGTCCGCGTCCTGCTCGATGGACCCGCTCTCACGCAGATCGGCGAGCATCGGACGCTTGTCGGCCCGCATCTCGAGCTGACGGGACAACTGCGAGAGCGCGATGACCGGACACTGCAGCTCGCGGGCGAGGATCTTGAGGCCGCGGGAGATCTCGGAGACCTCGACCTGACGGTTCTCGGCGCTGGATCGCCCGCTCATCAGCTGCAGGTAGTCGACGACCACGAGGCCGAGATCGCCGGCGCGGCTCTTGAGACGACGGGCCTTGGAGCGGATCTCGGAGATGGTGACGGTGGGGTTGTCGTCGATCCAGATCGGCGCCGAGGCCAACCGACCCGTGGCATGGGCGATCTTGGACCAGTCGGTCTCGTTCAGCGATCCGTTGCGCAACTTCTTCGAATCGACCCGGGCCTCGGAGCACAACATGCGTTGGGTGAGTTCGAGCTGTCCCATCTCGAGGGAGAACACCAGCACCGGGCGATTGCTCTCGATGGCGGCGCTGGAGGCGATGCCCAGGGCCAGGGCGGTCTTGCCCATGGACGGGCGGGCGCCGACCACATAGAGCGCATTGGGCTGCAGACCGGACAGGAGGTCGTCGAGATCGGTGAACCCCGTGGGCAGACCGGTGATGGCGTCACCCTTCTCATGGAGCATCTCGAGACGGTCGAGATTGGCGTTGAGGAGGTCGTCGATCGGAGCCATCGAATCGGTGACGCGACGCTGGCCCACCTCGAACATGAGCGACTCGGCGATGTCGACGGTCTTGGTGACGTCGTCGGGGAGGCTGTAGCTCATCTCGGCGATCTCGCCGGCCACGCCGATGAGACGACGCAGCAGTGCGTGCTCCTCGATGATGGTGGCGTACCGGGCGGCGTTGGAGATGGCCGGGGTGGCGGCCTGCAGTGTGACCAGCGCAGCCGGACCACCCACGGCGTCGAGGAGGCCGGCACGACGGAGCTCCTCGGCCACGGTCACCGGATCCGCGGGCTCGCCCGCAGCGTTCAACGAGGTGATCGCCTCGTAGATGTGTCCGTGCGCCGGCTTGTAGAAGTGCTCGGGATCGAGTTTCTCCGAGGCCACGGCGATGGCGTCGCGGGACAGGAGCATGGCGCCGAGCAGTGACTCCTCGGCCTGGAGGTTGTGCGGCGGGACGCGACCACCGGGCGGGCGGCCGTGATCGGACTGGGGTGCTCCGGCTCGGTTGGAACCGGATCGGGCGGTGGGAATGTCGTCGTCGGCGAAGCTCATGATGGGACAAGCCTCCCCCAGAAGGGTTGGGGATCGGTAGTGGAAGAACCCCCGATTTCCGGTGGATCTTCCTGTGGAAAGACTGTGGACGAAGCGACCTCACCGTACGCAGCAGCTGCGACAGCCCCTGCGCTCAGACACCGAACCATCTGCGCTCAGACGCCGAACCATCTGCGCTCGGACACCGAACCATCTGCGCTCGGACACCGAACCATCTGCGCTCGGACGCGACCGAGGGGCCGCGGTGGCGACCCCTCGGTGGACTGCGATGGCGAGGACTGCGGACTCAGGCCGCGGAGACCTCGACGGTGATCTGGAACTGCACATCAGCATGCAGCCGGGCCGGGACCGCATGGGTGCCGACGGTCTTGATGGGCTCGTCGAGATGCACATGCTTGCGCTCGAGCTCCACCCGGGTCTGCTGGCGCACCGCATCGAGGATCTCGGTGACGGTGACCGATCCGAACAGCTTGCCATCGGCGCCGGCACGGGCCGACACGGCGATGACTGCCGGGACCAGGACCTTGGCGATCTCCTCGGCGGAGGCACGGTCGCTGGCATCACGAAGATCACGCGACTTGCGCATGGCTGCGGCCTGCGCAGCGACACCCCGGGTGGCGACGATGGCGAAACCCTTCGGCACCAGGTAGTTGCGGGCGTACCCATCGGCGACCTCGACGATGTCACCCTTCTTGCCGACGCCTTCGACGTCAGCACGCATGAGCAGCTTCATTCGGTCACCTCCGCGTCGATCTCGATGGTCTCGATCGCGTCGGTCTCGATGGTCTCGACCTCGGTGAAGGTCTCCTCGATCACCTCGACGGTCTCGGTCTCGCGGATCTCGGCGTTCTCGAGGCGCAGGCCACGATCGCCGCGGTCCCCGCGATCGCCACGATCACGACCACCACCGCGCTGGGTGGTGACGCGGTTGGTGTAGGGGAGCAAGGCCATCTCACGGGCGTTCTTGATGGCGCGTGCGATCTCCTTCTGCTGCTGGGAGTCGTTGCCGCTCACACGACGGGCACGGATCTTGGCCCGGTCCGACATGAACCGACGAAGGAGGTTGATGTCCTTGTAGTCGATGTAGTCGACCTTCTCCTGCGAGAGAACGCTGATCTTCTTCTTGCTGCGACGCGCGTTGTCCTTGTTCTTGCCGCGCTTCGGTGCTGCCTTGGCCATCAGAAAGGCTCCTCATCCATGTCGTACCCTGCCGGAGCGCTGTTCTGCGGGGCGCGGGGGGCGCTGCCGCCACCGGTGCCACCGTCGAAGCCCTCACGACGTTCGTTGCGGACCACCTGCGCGGTGGCATAGGTCAAACTCGGGCCGATCTCGTCCGCGACGATCTCGATCTTCGAGCGCTTGTCCCCGTCCTGGGTCTCCCAGGAGCGTTGATCGAGGCGCCCGGTCACGATGACCCGGCTGCCCTTGGTGATCGACTCAGCCACGTTCTCGGCCAACTGCGCCCAGCACGTGATGTCGAAGAACGAGACGGCTTCTTCCCATTCGTTGGTCTGACGGTTCTGCCAGCGACGATTGACCGCGAGGCCGAACGAGGCCACGGCCTGCCCGCCTGCGGTGAAACGCAGTTCGGGATCGCGGGTGCAGTTGCCGACGACGGTGACATTGTTCCCATTCGCCATTGGAATCTCCTTGTGCCGCTCGCCGACCTAGGCCGGCGTCGTCTCACCCAGCAGGCCGCGACGAGTCGCCTCGGCCTCGGGAAGACGCATGGTCTTGTGGCGGACGACATCGTCCGCGAGATGCAGCACGCGCTCGACCTCGTTGAGATTGCGACCCTCGGTCACGATCTCCAGGACGACGTAGACGCCTTCCCACTTGTGGTTGATCTCGTAGGCGAACCGGCGGCGGCCCCAACGATCGGTCTTGGCGACCTTTCCGTTGTCGGCCTCGACGAGCTTGGTGACGTTCGCGAGATGCGCATTGATGGCTGGTTCTTCGGCGTCACCGTCGAAGATGATCATGAGTTCATAGACCCGCATGGCGGATTGTGACCTCCCTGTGGACCCACACCCCCTGGGGTGTCGGGGCCCCGTACGCACGGGGCAGGGCTTGTGTTGTGGAGGACGAACCCTAGCGGAACGGCCTCGCGATCCCCAAGAGCAGTTCGACCCGAGCGATCCGGCCGGCTCGGATCAGCTGCAGGCGGCCGAGAGCGAGACCCGGGACCGCTCGGCGACACCGAGCTGATCGAGGCCACCGAGTGGCACCTCGAGGGCGAGCCGATAGGGACGGGCCGCCGCGTAGGTGGGGCAGATGACGGTCCCCGCCGGGCACGGTTCCATGTCGCTTCTGGAGACGAAGGCGCCGTCGGCGTCGAACCAGGCGATCGACAGGGGCAGCAGTGTGTCCTTCATCCAGAACTCAGAGGTGGTGTCGGCCGGGAACCGGAACACCATCCCGGCTCGCCCACCCAGTCCGGGATCGGTGACACCCATGAGACCGCGCTCACGCGCGGCGTCGTCATCGGCCAACCAGACACACCGCTGCTCGGTGGAGCCGTCGGCTCGGGTGATGGTGATGGTGATGGCCCGGAAGCCCACGGGCGCCACCGACGAGCTCGCCGAGGACTGTGTCGACGAGGACTGGGTCGCCGAGGAGTGGGTCGACGAGGACCGCTGACCGGAGGAGCATCCGGCGAGGACCGACGCCACCAGGGCGACGGACACTGCGATGCACCCCAGCAGCCCCCGCGGGCGCCTGGGGTCGATCACGGCAGGCGAACGGGTGCGCCGTAGAGGCCGAGCGTCTCGGTGGCGCGGGAGGCGAGGCGGTAGCTCTCCTCGGCCGAGGGGAACGCGCCGGTGCGCACATCGTCGGCGTACGCGCTCAGCGCGCGGACACCCTCGGTGCCCAGCTCGGCGTAGCGACGGACGAACCTGGGCAGGAGGCGATCCTCGAGACCGAGCACATCGTGCAGCACCAGCACCTGACCGTCACAGTCCGCGCCGGCGCCGATGCCGATGGTGGGGATGTCGACCGCATCGGTGATCATGGCGCCGACCTCGGAGGGCACGCCCTCGATGACCAGCGAGAAGCACCCGGCGTGCTCGAGCGCCTTGGCGTCGTCGACGAGCGCGAGCGCGGCCTCATGCTGGCGACCCTGGACCTTGAAGCCACCCATGGCGTTGACCGACTGCGGGGTGAGACCGATGTGGCCCATGACCGGGATCTCGGCGTCCACCAGCGCCTCGATCATGCCGATCCGCTTGCGTCCACCCTCGAGCTTCACGCACTGGGCACCGGCCCGGATGAGCGCGGCGGCGTTGCGCACGGTGTCGTCGACCGAGACGTGATAGCTGAGCCAGGGCATGTCGGCGACGATGAGCGCCGAGGGCTTGGCCCGGGCCACCGCCGCGGTGTGATGGGCCATGTCGTCGATGGTGACCTGCAGGGTGTCCTCGTAGCCGAGCACGACCATGGCCACCGAATCACCGACGAGGATCAGGTCGATGCCCGCCGCATCGGCCATGCGCGCACCGGGTGCGTCATAGGCGGTGACCATGACCAACGGGACGTCGCCCCGGCGGACCTTGCGACCCTGGACCGAAGGCACGGTGGTACGTGCGCTCATTGGAGCCTCCTGAACCGTCCAGTGCCCCGATGGCTACCGGCGGATGCACCAGACGCTAGTTGGAGGTGCACCCGCCGGCAAAGCCCCCGAGCTGTGACGCTCGACCCTCTCGGAATCAGCCCGTCGTGGTCGTGGTGGCGGGCTTGGTGGTCGAGGTGCTGGAGCTCGTCGATGACGAACTCGAGGAGCTCGACGAGGAGGAGGACGGCATCGATGAGGAGGACGTGGTCGAGCTCTCCGATGAGGTGGTGCTCGAGGAGTTCGTCGCCGAACCACGGAAGAACTGATCGCTGGGCCGCTGGAAGCCGCATGACGCGAGCCCCTGGGTGGCGCGACTCATGTACTTCTGCCAGATCGTGGACGGGAGCGAACCGCCGGTGACCGAGATGCCGTGCACGGATTTCATGAACGAACCGTCGGGGTACCCGACCCACACCGCCGTGGTCAGTTTGCAGGTGAACCCCACGAACCAGGCGTCGCGATAGTTCTCGGTGGTGCCGGTCTTGCCCGCGGCCGGCTGGGAGATCCTCGCTCCGGTGGCGGTCCCGCCCTCGACCACCTGGTTGAGGGTCCAGCCCACCGCACGGGCGACATCCTGATCGAGCACCCGTTTGCGCACCGGCTTGTTCTCGTAGAGCACCGTGCCCTTGGAGTCGGTGACCCGGGTGACCACAGCCGGAG
>Ga0214917_10007093_pt1 | contig 11434 bp, 4 predicted proteins | sample LL_1208_BB_MetaG_FD_177983 | JGI IMG/M metagenome (GOLD analysis project Ga0214917, IMG submission 177983) | Freshwater microbial communities from Lake Lanier, Atlanta, Georgia, United States - LL_1208_BB | ecosystem: Environmental > Aquatic > Freshwater > Lake | place: USA: Georgia | collected...
TCGGGATCGGGAGTGAGGAGTATGTGGCGGGTTCCATGGAGTTTTACTCTTCCTACGCGCTCAACCGGAAGAAGCTGCTCTGTCTGGACATGGGCCACTTCCATCCCACCGAGGGGATCGCGGACAAAATTTCCGCCCTACTGACCTTCCATGAGGGGTTGTTGCTCCACACCAGTCGACCGATCCGGTGGGACTCGGACCATGTGGTGCTTTTTGATGATCCTACCCGGGCGGTCTTTCATGAGGTGGGGGCAGGCCAGGCTTGGGATCGGGTGAAGATCGCCTTGGACTATTTTGACGCAAGTATCAACCGGATCGCGGCCTATGTGATTGGCATCCGCTCCACCCGGAAGGCGATTCTCTTGTCCATGCTCACGCCCCATTCTGAATTGGCCAAGTTGCAGAAAGAGGGCAAGGGGGCACAACGGCTTGCACTAATCGAAAGATTGAAGGTGATGCCCTTTGGAGAGGTTTGGGATTCCTGTTGTGAGCAGGCGGGCGTTCCTGCGGAAGCTGATTGGATTCAGGAGGCGGAGGAGTACGAAAAGAAGGTCCTTACTAAGCGGACCTAGTTTTTTACATCTCGGGAGCGTGGCCGGTGCTTTCCCTGAGAATCAATTTCGATGGGAGGGTCTTTTCCTGTGGGCCTCCCTTTGTTTTTTGTAGAACCCGATCCAAAAGCATCTCCACGGACTGGAGCCCGATTTCCCAAAGCGGCTGGGAGATCGTTGTGAGACTCGGGCAGGTGTAGTCGCTCAGCAAAATATTATCCACGCCAATCACGGAAATGTCTTTGGGAACACGGATGCCCGCTTCCCAGGCCCCCCGGAGGGATGCGATGGCGCAAAGATCGTTTAGGCCGATTACGCCGGTGGGTCTGCGTTCCGGATTTTTCATTAGGCGGTTAAAGGCCTCTTTTGCCCCGGCAAGGCTTTGGTCGGAAGCTTCGACGGTCAGATCCCTTGCGGCGAATCCAAGCCGAGTGGCTAAAGTGAAAAACACCTCCTGACGGGTATCCACTTGATTTTGTGCGAGAGTTCGTATGAATCCAACCTTGGAGTGTCCGAGTTCCTTGAGGTGGAGTAAGGCTTGTTTGAGTCCGTCCTCAAAATCTGTGCCAATCGAGTCTACAGGGAGGGGAGGGACGGCGCGCCGGCCCACCACCACAATGGGAACACCATATTTCATTTTTTCTTCGAGAATCTTTCTTTGAGCGATGGGATCAATCAAGCAGGCGATGATGCCGTCCACCTGCCGGTCGAGAAGATTGTCGATACAGCGATTTTCCCGGTTCAGGTCAAAGCGGCTGTGTTCAATGATCAGGTCACACCCCTTGGTTTCTGCGGCTAGTTCCAACTGGTATGCAAAATGGCTGAAGAAAGGGTTGTTTAGGTCTGTGATGATAAGCCCAATGGTGTTATAGCGCCCTCTTTGAACGGCCAGTGCAATCCGGCTTGGACGGTATCCCAACCTGTCTGCCGCTTCTTTAACCTTTTTCTTAGTCACCTCTGAAGCCCAGCAGTTGGGGCGCTGATTCAGAATCATGGAGGCCGTATTCGTAGCCACCCCGGCGGCTTTCGCGACATCCACCAAGCGTGGTCGCCGACTGGAAATACTTTTCTTTGCTTCGGAGCGGATCTTCTTTGGAGAAGATTCGGAACCTTTCATAAGATTAATCTAACAGAGCTTGCCCGAGCAGAAATGTAAATTCTTTTAAATTTGCTTAAAAAATAATTAAACCGAAGGCGACGAGGCCTTGACTTATAGAAAAGGCAGGCTTTATTTACAATATGAAGCAATTCATACGCTTCCTTTCCATCTTTCTTATTGCGACCGGTTCAGCGTGGGCGGCCACCTCAACCTTGAACACAAGCGGATCTTGGTCGACCGCTACAAATTGGACGCCCAGCGGTGTTCCGGGATCTACAACTGATGCGGTAGTTAATGGGGCGAAGTACGTCAATGTCTCGACCGATTCCGGCATTATAAAATCTCTGACCTTAGGAAACTCTTCAGGAGAAGGAGCCATCAATATGAAGGCGAACGGGGTCCTAAAGGTTTCAAATGGGGTCAATGTTTGTGTGGTGGTCGGTGGACCGGGTATTGCAGGCACTAGTACAGGCTCAACATGGCCAAGTTACTACAGCCATGAGGACGGCGATTTCAGTACCACGGGCGATATGGTGATCGGCACTAATGCCCTTTCCGGTCAGGCTTTTTTTAGCCAGGGGAAACTGAGTGTAGGCGGTAGCTTGAGAATTGGTGCTCAAACGACTGGCCTTTCCGAATTTAAAATTAATGGGGCCGGATCAGGCGTCTCGACTCTCGGCGCGAGTCGGCTCGAAGTGGGTAGTAAGGGAAAACTGAATTTTGACTTTCTGAATGGAGCGGGAGTGCTTCCAATTTCTGTCACAAATCAGGTTACTCTCAGTACTGGTTCAACCCTCGTCGTAACCAATGCGACTGCACTCCAAGAAGGGACATACCCTCTGATCACTGGAGGGTCGCTTTCCGGGACGTTTAGTGTGACCAATATTTCCGGTCTTCCATCCTACATGTCTGCGCAAATCCAGTACGACACCGCCAATGGGGATGTGAATTTGGTCGTAACTAATTCGATCACCGAGTTCGATAATAATTCTGGGGACGGATTTTGGTCTACTCAGGACAACTGGTACCCATTTTATCCCGATGGAACATCTTTTGGAAGATTGCTGACCACCGTGCAGGTCGATTCGCAAGTGCAGATTGGTTATCTAGAGTTGGGTACGGCCCAAGCGAATAGCGGTTTGAATCTATGGAGTGAGGCTGGATCTTTGACCCTCAATCGGCCTGTTGTTTCATTGATTGTTGGTGCGGCAAATAATGGGGGTGGGGGCACCGGTTACCCGAACTACTATAGTCATGCTGCGGGAAGTCTCACTACGGTGGGTGACATGATTTTGGGAGCCAATGCCGGTAAGGTAGAAGCTTACTTTAGTGGTGGCTCCATCCAAGTGGGTGGGACTCTGCGTTTGGGATCTTACCAGAACTCTGGAACATCAGTTTTTGAGTTAAGGGGTGGAGGTGGCACGATTGGCGCTCATGATCTTGAAATCGGAAGTGCCGGGAAACTTGCTTTTGATTACATAGGCGGAGCGTCCTTAAAAACCATCAATGTAACGGGGCAAGCATTGATTCTTTCCGGTGCGAAGCTTGTAATTAAGAACACGTCATCGAATCCCGCCCTTATCAACCCGACAACATACACCCTTGTCCAAGCCTCCTCGATTGTCGGAACCTTTTCGACAGTGGACTTTTCGGGATTCCCCTCATCCGTTGTTCCCCGAATTGCTTATTCAGGAGGACAGATTCAGTTGGTGATTGAATCGGTTACTGCAGCGCCCGTGTTGGACTCCGGAACCTACCGCTTAAGTGGGTACAGCCGTGTTGCGCCTATTGGAGTGGCGGGTTACTCCTTTGGAAGCGCGGCGGACGGGGAGGATGTTTACTACTCCGATTTCAGCACTGGAACGATCACCCGTGTTTCGGGCGGGAGTTCAACAACACTGATCTCTGGGCTAACTGGAATTTATGGTTTAGCCGTAAAAGGAACCAAAATGTATTTCGGGCGTGAGTACGATTCGAATCTTGGCACCGCCAAGATCTTCGAAATGACCAAGAGCGGGAGCACTTGGGGAACTCCACGAGAAGTTTTGACGGGAATAACAAGGCCTAGGCAAATCTTTGTCGAGAGTGCGGGAACACTGTTATTGGCTGTCGAAACTGGCCAGATCCTTAGGATCAATCCGGCCACTGGCACAACAACGACGTTGGTTTCTGGGCTCTATGCGCCCCAAGCCGCGGTATCGGACGCTTCCGGCAACCTTTATTTTAACGAATACGGCAGTACTACGGCGGACGGAACTCCGACGATTACTGGCAAGCTTTGGAAAATGGCTGCTGGAACTAGTATCAAGACCAAACTGCTTGAGGGGCGCCGTCTACGCGGATTGGCTTTGGTGCCGGGTAGTCCCGACCAGCTGGTCCAATTGTCTGAGGCTAATAATGAGGATCAGGGCAGTTCTTCAACAACTACCTTCCTAACAACTTCCGGCACTCTACTCCGGACGATCGAAGGGGTGGATTATCCCCAGTTCACCGGGGTCACAGCCTCTGGGAATGTGGTGACAACCTGTCCGCGGGATCTCGCGCTCCTAAGCATTCTTCCAAACAATAATTCTGGATCCGATGTGGCCGTTGCACTTCGGACTGGAGTGGACTCATTTGCCTGTGTCCGCGGTCTTTCATACCGGGCCAGTGGCGATGGAAGATACCCCGTCACCCTTACAGGGATGAAGGATGGCTCTTTAACCTTTTATGTTTCCCCGGATCTAAGCGGGAAATTTGCCGGCTGGATCCGGATGACCCAATCCCAATGGCCTGGGATATCCACCAGTGATCTGGTATCAAGTCCGGGGTATTATGCTCTTCCCCAACCGGGTGTTCAGTGTGCAACTGGGACCTTGGATCGAGTTCAGATTTTTCCCCATCGCAGTCGAAATATTTCCCGCTGGCCTATGACAAATGTCGGAACGGCTCAAGAGGCACCTCAGGCAGGTTTTTCTGAATCACCGGATGCATATCTAGCCTATATCCAGATTTCGGGGCTCACGCCCGGTACTCGCGTTATTTCCTGGGATGGGGGTGGCACGGATGCGGCTTGGTCGACGGCAGCGAACTGGAGCGGGGATGTGGCCCCCGGTTCCGCTGATGATGTGCTGATTACGGGGGGCGCCTATGTGACAAGTACGATTGGTCCTGTGGGTAACGTTGTGGTCGGGAACGCGACCGCAAATGGATCTTTGAACCTGATTTCCGGAGGAGTGTTGAACGCTGCTTCGATCAACTTGGGTTCCGCAAACAATACGCCTGGTTACCCGAACTACTTCCGCAGTGAGCGGAACACGGGCGGATCTGGTGGCAAGATCACCACAACGGGTGATTTTATTATCGGTGCGAACGGGGCAAAGATTGATGGTATCTATGACTATTCCTCGCAAGGAATCACGGTTGGCGGTGCTTTGAAGATTGGTTCCGGCTACACGGCATCCAATTCCACGCTCAAATTTGAAGGGGGCGGAGTGTATCCCATCACATCCAGCAGTTTGGTTATTGGCGGCGGGGTACAGATTGTCTGGGATTTTCTAACGGGCAACTCGTTGCAGACGTTGACCTCTACCGGAGCGGTGACGTTGGAATCGGGATCCTCGATCAAGATTAGGGGGAATGCGAATCTGACAGCCGGAAACAACTGCCGGTTGATTAATGGTGGCAGTGCTCAGCTAGTGGGGGCCTTCAGTAATGTCACATTTGAAGGGTTCTCCTCCAGCGTGGTGCCAAGAATCGAATACAATGCGACCGACGGAGATGTTTGGTTGGTGATTTCTTCTCGAACCATCTCTTGGGATGGAGGGGGCACGGATGCGGCTTGGTCGACGGCAGCGAACTGGAGCGGGGATGTGGCCCCCGGTTCCGCTGATGATGTGCTGATTACGGGGGGCGCCTATGTGACAAGTACGATTGGTCCTGTGGGTAACGTTGTGGTCGGGAACGCGACCGCAAATGGATCTTTGAACCTGATTTCCGGAGGAGTGTTGAACGCTGCTTCGATCAACTTGGGTTCCGCAAACAATACGCCTGGTTACCCGAACTACTTCCGCAGTGAGCGGAACACGGGCGGATCTGGTGGCAAGATCACCACAACGGGTGATTTTATTATCGGTGCGAACGGGGCAAAGATTGATGGTATCTATGACTATTCCTCGCAAGGAATCACGGTTGGCGGTGCTTTGAAGATTGGTTCCGGCTACACGGCATCCAATTCCACGCTCAAATTTGAAGGGGGCGGAGTGTATCCCATCACATCCAGCAGTTTGGTTATTGGCGGCGGGGTACAGATTGTCTGGGATTTTCTAACGGGCAACTCGTTGCAGACGTTGACCTCTACCGGAGCGGTGACGTTGGAATCGGGATCCTCGATCAAGATTAGGGGGAATGCGAATCTGACAGCCGGAAACAACTGCCGGTTGATTAATGGTGGCAGTGCTCAGCTAGTGGGGGCCTTCAGTAATGTCACATTTGAAGGGTTCTCCTCCAGCGTGGTGCCTAGTTTGGTTTACAACAGCACGGACGGTGATGTTTGGTTGGTATTGAGTAGTGCAGGAACCACCTTCGCCTCGTGGTCTGGGTCTTCCAATGCCGCCACCAGCACCACCCTTATGAGTTATGCGGTAGGTGGAGCTTCTGGTCCCACATCGGCTTCTGAAAAAATGACTACAACCTTGGACGTTTCAAATTTGTCGATCACTGCCATCGTCAGGGTGGATGACGCCAAGTTGAGTGTGGTGGGCCAGTCGGCCACTAGTTTGAGCGGGCCTTGGACAAATCTGGCGCAAAATCCGACAGGAACAGCCAGTTCCAATCAAACCGGGGTTTCTAGCGGTTGCGAAAGAAGGATCTTTAGTATCAGCAGGGGGTCCAATTCTAAGATGTTTCTCAGACTCGTGGTTACGCTGAGTAACTGATCCCCGGCAGATATCCTTATCGATACGTTTTCTCGGGCAAGGGTATTCTTTTTCTTATTGAAATCCGGCTTGCGGAATAAATATACATGACCCCAATACATTTTTTCGAAAGTCCATCGGGTCGGAGAACTTTTCAAATCCTAGTGCTTTTCTGTTTATTGGGCCTTTCAAAGGATGGTGTCTGCGCACAATCCAACGAAAGCGCCCAAAGGGTGGATTACAAAGTGGGTTTTCTGGGAGTTCCTTGTCACCCGGAAGTAGATTGGAATGAGGCAAATCTACAGCGGATGAAGGATCTGGGCTTCAATGTCCTGCAGCTGAACATTGCCTGGGGATATAGGCCAAACGATGAGGCTCTGAATCTCGAAGACGTAATCGACCTCCCTCCCCAACTTTCACAAACCGCAGGTGACAAGAACCGGGAAAAAATGCGAACCCCTGAAAGGATTGCTGTCCGAAGTGAAAAAATCCGGCGTAGAATTGAAATCAGCCAGAAACTCGGATTCCGCACGATGTTTCATTTTGGGGCTCCGAATGTGTTGTATCCGCCAGAATCTCCTGGAGCACCCGGGGTGATTTTGGACCAATGTATTTCCGATCAAGCAACCCTGTCTCGGTATGTCACGCTTCTTAAAGCGTTTCATGCGAAGTTCCCGGGTGTGGATGATCTCTTGTGTTATACCTACGACCAAAACGCGTGGCTGTGTGATGAGGCGGGGGCCTGCCCAAGATGCCATGGTGTTCCCTTGCCGGGGCGGGTATCCAAATTTATCAACACTTTGGGTCAGACTTGGCGTGAGTTGAATCCCAAGGGAACCTTGTTCTGGGAACCTTGGGAACTCTCAGCAGGACAGACGTATCAGTGTGTAGATTTACTCGATCCAAACTGCGTGGGGCTCTCGTTGCATTCCAATATTGCGGAAGTTCAGATTGCCTTTCCTGCCGACCGTTGGTTTAAAAACATGCTGACCAAAGCGGCTAAAAAGAAAATCCCCGTCCTCGGGGAGTTGTGGACCGGGAGTCCGACCGAAGAAATGGAGCCCTTTTTGCATATTCCAACTCCCTTAGCCACAATTCGTGCCCTTCGGGCGGTGAACGAAGCGGGGAAACTCAAGGGGATTAAGGAGTACTACGGGAATGTGCCAGATCAGGAAGATCCAAACCTTCGGATGACGGGTATTTTTTTTAAAAATCCTGGTATTCGTGATGAAGAGGCATTGGCTCAGTTGGCCAAGCCCTACAGGGAGGCGGCTGAGGGGGTCGCCAAGTTTTGGAGACTGACCTCCGAGGCGATAGAAATGTATCCATGGGATGTTTCCTGGTTGGCCCGCGAAGTGGGGAGGAGCACCCCCAAACACACCCTGACGGCGGCCATTCTGAAGGGGGCCAGTTGGCAAACGCCGAGTTGGCAAGCGAACCGCCGGGTTGCCTTCATGCGAACCGATGAGACGACAGCGCCCAACTTCTGGATGTGTGAGGACGTGCAATTGCGGTTCGAGCAAATGGCAGGAAAACTGGAAGAAGCCATCGAGACGGCCGAATCGATTCAAAACAAAATTCCAAAGTCCTATCAGACAACTTTTGGGAGAAGCATCGAAGAGCTAAAGGCCTTCCACAACCGTGTCTTGGCCTATGCCTACCACCTTCGAGAGACAAATCTGGCCAACCTGATCCGTGGAGCCTCCCAGTATGGACTCGAAATAAATAAAAAGAATGTCGAGGAACTCAGGGCGTTGATGGTGAAAGATCAGAAAAACATGGGGAGTGAGGAACCGATGGGGAGCGCGATCCGGATGCTGGATACGGACTTGAAAAAGTTTCTAAAAACCTATTTCCTGCCTTGGGCGCAATCAGACAAAAACCAGGACTGGGCAGATTGGGGAAGCGCCGCAAACTGGACGATCACGTCGCCCAATGAATTCTTTGAGAAAAAATAATTAACTCATTTCATCTTACATCCGGGCGTTTTTCGGTTCGTTCGCTCTTTCGCGAACTAGCCGTTGCAGTCGTGCTGGCGCAGGATCTCGCGAACGCAAGCGAACCTGCCAAAGTCACGTGGGGAAAAACCCTGGAGGATGCAGCGTTTGTGAAGGAGGGGATAGCCCACATTCGCCATCCCCAATACGAGTATGAGTGTCTGGGCCTGGGGGGAACGGTCATGCGGGTCGGTCCAGACGGGTTGACCAGACCCGGCGCACTACTGTCGCAAACGAACGGCCATCTTAGGCACCTACCCTACTTGTCTTACCAATACTGGTGGGATGACGAGGGTCATCGGCATCTCCCGTTTGATCTTGAAGGCGGATACGGCAAAAAACTGGAACCTGAAGAGGTCACTGCATTCCGACATCGTCTGGATATTTCTACGGGACTTCTTGAAATCGATTTGGGGATCAAAATGCCCGGTGTGAGTGGTGCTTCATTCCGGAGTCATCGGGAAATGTTTGTCACACCGGAAGGAATTCTGGTTATCCGGGTCACTGATACGGCAGGTGCTCCGATGCCCTTTCAAATGCACGTGGATATCAATCAGAACGTCCGGATTTATCTGAACGGTGGGGTGTATGCGACGGCTCACGATCCTTGGAAAGGAGAGGGCAACCGCAAGAAAGAAGGTCTCGTGGTCGTGGCAAAGCGCCCTAAATCATGTACGGCCACTTTGGGGATTGCAGTTGAAGGGGCGGAAACTTCCGTCGATGCGAAGTCGCTGGAATTGGGGTCGAAAAGTCATGGGGGAATCGTCACCTTTTATATCGCTCCAGGTTCATCGTATGAAGGTGATGAACCGGCGTCGGTTGCATGGAAAAAGGCCGAGGAGGCCAAATCCCGAGGATTTCAAGCGCTACGCCAAGAGGCTGCCCAGTGGTGGAAAGATTACTATGAGCGATCCGCTGTTTCCCTGTCTGATCCTGATTTGCAAAAATGGTTTGCCCGTTCGACCTACTATATGGGTGTATTCTTTGGGAACACCGATGTCCCGCCCGGATGTAATGGGACAAGTATCGAGAGTTTTGCAGGTGCCATCTGCCCCGAGTATGACCTTGTTCTGAATCAGTTGGCGTTGCTCTACGGCAACCATTTCAACGAAGCTCGCCGGGTGGTGGGGTGGCTGGAGCGGGTGCTACCACGAGCTGAAAAATACGCTAGGGAGGGGCTGACTTTGCATCAGTCATCCGTCAAATATTCGAAAGGAGCAAAGTTTGGTCCCCTCATGGGCTATGACGGCACTATTCTGATTCCGCCTACGACGGGGGAGGGGATTTGGGCTCATGAGGATTTCGCGGGGAATAATGCGGCCCTGATGGCGCTGAATTATGTCGATTGGAGCGGAGACGAGAGTTGCGAAGGTTTGGCCAAGAAGATCCTTCGCGAGACGACGGAGATTTCTGTCGAGGACCTGCAGTGGCGTGACGATTTTAAATCCTACCTGAACAAAAATATGCCTGCGACGGTGCAGCAGGCAGGCACCCTGTTTGGTCTGCGGGAGTCCATTCGGCGGGGGGTTGCGCAACCGGACTGGGCCGAAAAGGCGGACAAACTGCTTATGCCCACGGCTGAGTATAAAGGGAAAAAGCTGTTGGCGGTCGGACCGGGGGCGAAGTTGGAGAAAAACTCCGGGGACTCCACTTGGCTGAGTCCTGTTTGGTACTACCGGGTGCTGTCGGATGATGATCCGATCGTCAGGGATAGTTACGATTTATTCCGCACATCCAAAACAGGTAACTACACATTTAACAACGGTTGGATGGGGGTGATTGCGGCGAAGCTAAGGGATGGAAAAGAGGCCGTTTGGTGGGCGAAAAACTTTCTCCAATTCGGAGTGATCCTGTTTGATGACACCTGTTTCGGCGAGTTGGTCGCTGATTTTGAGGATTTTAAAAAGACGCCGGAGGTGGCCGCACACGCGGCGTTCATCTTCAATCTGACCCAGATGTTGCTCGGGCCGGATGATGAAAAGGAAATTTCAGTTTTTCCGGCAATTCCCAGGGAATGGGAAAAGGAAGGGGTGTCGTTTCAGAACCTTGCCTGCAGGGGGAATCTTCTGGTTTCGGGCGAATTTTCGCCTGATCGCGTTCAGGTTAGGGTTGAGAACCGTTCGAGCCTAAGTTCCGTACGGAATCTTCGGGTACGGTTACCGGAAGGGACAACACGAATTCGTGAATCTGAAAACGGATTAAAGATCGAGAACGGGTGGGTGTTCTTGTCGAATGTAAATCTTCCAGCGAAAGAGATACGAACGTTCGGCTTTACTTCTACTGTTTCCCAGGAGACGCAAACTGCGAAGTGAGTTGAAAAATTGACCTTAAAATGCTCATCAAAAAATTTGTATATTATATAATCTAAATGGTAATAAATTTCAAAAATATAGATATAAATATATAATATATAGTTACTTACGATAATATTATTAATCAGAAAATGTGCCACTTGACAAAATAGCAAACGTGACTATTAATGTTTCATATGAAACAAATCTTATCCGGAATTGTCGCTACCATAGTTCTCGTCACTCAAATTGAAAAAGCCAGTGCCGATGTGTACTGGAATAATAATAACGGTTCCGCACCTGGCGGTGATCGTAGCTGGGGCAATGCGGCAAATTGGATCGGTGGAAGTCCATCGGCTGCCGGTGCAGGGAATGCAATTGTGAAGCCTTGGCCAGATCTCACGCAGATGCCCATCGTGAACACCTTGGGCAACACGGCAGGTCAGGTGTACCTGACAGAGGGATCTTTTTTGAGCGTGGTAGCGGGTGGAAGTCTGTTAGTGAATTCTTATGTTACCGGTCAATGGAACAATTGCGGTGTCACAGATGTTTCGGGCGGTTTATTGCAGGCAGGCAGCCTTCTCCTCGGTAATGGTGGTAA
>Ga0214917_10007094_pt1 | contig 11434 bp, 7 predicted proteins | sample LL_1208_BB_MetaG_FD_177983 | JGI IMG/M metagenome (GOLD analysis project Ga0214917, IMG submission 177983) | Freshwater microbial communities from Lake Lanier, Atlanta, Georgia, United States - LL_1208_BB | ecosystem: Environmental > Aquatic > Freshwater > Lake | place: USA: Georgia | collected...
TGGGCTGGAAGACTATGGGACAGTTTGCCATCTCTATGCCCCAGTTAGGGGAGTCAATTGCGGAGGCGACTTTACTGCGCCTCAAGGTCAAGGCCGGGGATAAAATTGAGATGGATCAGGAGGTGGCGGAGGTCGAAACGAGCAAGGCGGTGATGAGCATCACGACGAGTTATGGAGGGGTATGGAAGGAGTGGAAAGCTAAGGAGGGAAAAAGTTATGCGGTGGGTGCGGTCTTGGGGTATGTCGAGGTGGCTGGACGCACAGAAGAGAAGCCGCCAAAACGGAACGGGACGCAGGAAAAAAAGGAGCGCCCGAAGTTTGGGGAGAAAAAGGTGGGCACGGGGGAAAACGGGGGAAATGGAAATGGCCATGGGGTATCGCCGACGATTCAAGGGTTGCCAGTGCCAGCTCGGGCGGCTGGGGCGAGTTATCTTTCGCCTCGAATGAAGGCACGGATTGAAGAACTTGGATTGCACGCGGCTGATTTGGCGGGATTGGCACCGAGCGGGGCAAAGGGAAGAGTGACGATTGAGGATTTTGAGAGATTCATGGCCGATCTGGAAAAGCAAAAGCTGACCCCTGCCTCCTCGATGCGGGTGGCGGTGGCGGATGCGATGCGGCGAAGCTGGTTACGTCCATTGGCGACGGTGGGAAGAACGGCGGGAATGGATGCGTTGCTGGCTCACCGAAAAAAACACCCTGCCAAACCCGGACCTACTCTGTACGCCGTGCGGGCACTGGGAATCGCTTTAGCGGAGAACAGCTTACCTGCGGGGCGGTTGGTGGGCAGTCGGATTGTGCACCCCGGCTCGATCGACATCGCTTTTGCAGTGGAGGCGGAAGATGGTGTTCTGGTTCCTGTTCTTCGGAAGGTCAACGAAACTACCTTGGATCAGTTGACGACGCTTTATGCGGAGAGGATGAGTCAGGCGAAAGAGCGAAAAATACCGGCTGAGGCGTTGGGGGGATCGGTGGCTGTGGTCACAAATTATGGAACGTTCGGCTTGGATTGGGCGACTCCGATTCCGCTTCCCGAGCAAAGTTTGGTGCTGGGGTTGGGGGCGGGAAAGAAAGTGCCCGAGTGGGATGAGAAGACGCAGAGCTTTCGACCGAAGACGGTGGCGCCTTTGACGTTGAGTTTCGATCATCGGGTGATCGACGGTGGGGCGGCGGGCCGACTTTTGGCTCGAGTAGCTGAGTTGTTAGAAAACCCAGAAAAGCTTTAAGCTTTTTCTGTAAAAAAATGAAAACTTCTTTGCATTTGGGTAAAACCGCAATTCGGGCTCAGAAAAAGGCGGTTGAAGGGGAGTGGGTTCATTTTGAAGGGAACGAATTTTACAAGATTCGCCACTACGATCAGATGCAGCCCTTTTTCATTTCTGTGGTGAGTAATTCCGACCACTGGATGTTTATCTCCAGCAATGGAGGCCTCACTGCTGGGCGGCGGGATGCAGATCACGCCTTATTTCCATATTACACCGACGACAAGATAAGGGATCAGGCCGAGATCACAGGTGGCAAGGCCATCTTTCGGGTTCAGGTCCGTTCGAAAGAATGTCTGTGGGAGCCTTTTTCTGAAAGAGGACATGGGGCATATCGAATCGAAAGGAGTATTTTAAAAAATCTGTGGGGGAATCAGCTTATCTTTGAAGAGGTGAATCAGGATTTGGGTCTGATCTTCCGTTACGGATGGTTTAATAGCCAGAAATTCGGATGGATTCGGCGGGCTTGGTTGGAGAATCCGTCGAAGAATCGTATTCGAGTCATTTTTTTGGATGGAATTCAAAATCTGATGCCTTCGGGGGTGGGGAATCAGTTTAATTTGGGGTTCAGCACGCTTTTGGATGCCTACAAAAGGAATGAGCTTCTTCCAAAGGCAGGACTTGGAATCTTTCGATTAAGTGCAATTCCGGTGGATCGTCCCGAACCCGCGGAAGCTCTGCTCGCTACGGCAGCATGGTCAGTCGGAATCTCAAAAAAAAGCATCCTTCTTTCCTCTCGCCAGCTCAATGCTTTTCGGACTGGCCAAATAATACGAACTGAAATAGACGTTTGCGGGGACCGGGGGGCATATTTTCTAAGCGGGCAGAAGATTCTTCAGCCGAAACAGTCGATCGACTGGCTGATTGCTGCCGATGTAGATCAAAGTTCCGCCGATTTGGTTCTTTTGCAAAAGAGCCTAAAGGATCCTGCCCGGCTGAAAACCAGGGTGCTCGATGATATTCAAAAGGGAACGGACGAACTGCGTCGTATCGTGGGTGGTGCAGATGGGTTGCAAGTTTCGGCCCGATCCATGGGGTGCATCCGCCACTATAGCAACACGCTTTGCAATATTATGCGGGGAGGTGTGTTTGAGGATGGGGACCGCCTTTCCTTGGATGATCTGGATACGTTCGTGCGGACTACCAGTCCTGGTCTGTCTACGCGCTGGCGTTTCTTTTTGCGGCAACTTCCTGAAGGTTTGTCTTATCGGAAGTTAGTCTCGTTTGTTCAGGCGAACGGAGACCCACAAATCGAGCGAGTTTGCAGGGAGTACTTGCCTCTCACTTTTAGCCGTAGGCACGGAGATCCAAGCCGTCCCTGGAATCGTTTTTCTATACCAGCCCGAGGTCTAGATGGGCGTAGAATTTTAAACTACGAGGGGAACTGGCGGGATATTTTCCAAAACTGGGAGGCTTTGGCCCACTCGTATCCCGGATACACGGGAGGAATGATTTGCCGTTTTCTCAATGCGACGACTGCTGATGGATACAACCCTTATCGGATCAATCGGCAGGGTATGGATTGGGAGGTGCCTGAAGCTCATGACCCTTGGGCCTGCATCGGGTATTGGGGGGATCATCAGATCATTTATCTTTTAAAGTTGCTGGAACACTTCCTTCGTCATGATCCAAGGGAGTTGGGGGATCTTCTCAAGCGGGAAATCTTTGCTTACGCGAATGTTCCGTATCGCATCCGGCCCTTTGAACAGATTGTGGAGGATCCTAAAAACACCGTTATCTTTGATCGTGGCTTGCACAATACGATCCAACAGCGGGTGAAAAAACGGGGGGCGGATGGGAGGCTTCTTTGGGATCAAGAGGGGAATGTACGGCAGGTCAATTTGGCCGAGAAATTTCTTGTCCCCTTACTTGCCAAACTTTCAAACCTGATTCCGGATGCGGGCATCTGGCTCAACACACAACGACCCGAATGGAACGATGCTAATAATGCTTTGGTGGGGCAGGGAGCTTCGGTGGTCACCCTTGCCTATATCCGGCGGTATCTAGCTTTTGGGATAAAGCTCTTTCAGGAGCGAGGGAACCAAAAGTTCTCCCTTTCGATCGAGGTGGTGGATTATCTGGCAGCGATTGAGAATGTTTGGCGAAAGTATAAGAGAAAACTTTCAGGCAAGATCTCTGATCAGGATCGTCGACGTATCATGAATGATCTGGGGCGTGCAGGAGCAGTTTATCGGCTGCGTCTGTACAGAAGGGGGATCTCCTCGTCAAAAACAGAGGTATTGGGAAAGCGGTTCACAGACTTTTTCTCTGCTTCAGTGGAATGGGTGGATCAAACTCTGCGGACGAACCGCAGGAAAGACGGGTTATATCACTCTTACAATCTGATTAATCTGGCAAGCCCAGGCAGGATTGGGCTCCGGCGTCTCTATGAAATGCTCGAAGGTCAGGTCGCAATTCTCAGCTCAGGTTACCTATCGGCTGCCGATTCCTTACAGCTTCTTCAATCGTTGAAGCGAAGCGCAATCTACCGCCCTGATCAGCATAGTTATCTGCTCTATCCCAATCGTCGTCTCCCCGGTTTTCTTGAGCGAAATAACCTTCCTTCAGCTGAAGTCAGGCGTTCCCGCCTTCTGCAGAAGTTAATTGCGGATGGGAATGAGGATCTCGTGATTCGGGATGTTGCGGGACAGGTTCATTTTCATGGGGGCATCACCAATGCAAAAGATGTAAAAACCATTCTCGAGAAACTGGCTAAGAAAAAGCCTTATCGGGATCGGGTTCGAAAGGATACGGCGCATGTGCTCGAGATTTATGAGTCTATGTTCGATCATCAATCTTTCACCGGACGTTCGGGCACCTTTTACGGGTATGAAGGGTTGGGCTGTATTTACTGGCACATGGTTTCCAAGCTTCTTCTGGCAGTTCAAGAGGTTTACTTGCGGGCCGTTGCTGAAAAAGCCCCTGCCAAAATCCGAAGAGGGTTGGAGCAAGCCTATGCGGATATTCGGAACGGGTTGGGCGATGCCAAATCGCCTCAAATATATGGGGCCTTTCCTATGGATCCCTATTCGCACACGCCGGCTCACTCTGGCGCGCGGCAACCAGGTTTAACGGGGCAGGTGAAAGAGGATATTCTATGTCGATGGGGAGAGCTGGGAGTCCAAGTCGATCAAGGTCGGATCTTGATTGAACCCCTCCTTCTGAAGAGGGAGGAATTTCTCAATAGGCCGAAAGAGTTCAGCTACTGCGATGTCGAAGGACAAATTCGCAATTGCTTACTTCCATCCAAAACTCTCGGATTCACCATATGCCAGACCCCTTTCGTCTATGAGTTAGGTAAAAAGGATTCGATTACCATTGTCTGGAAAAACGGTGTGAAACGCATCCATTCAAAAATGGAGATCGATGTGGCATCTTCCCGAGCAATTCTTCAACGATCAGGAATGATTCAGCGGGTCGATGTTGTTTTAGGGATGGATCGATTCAAGAAGGTCTAAGCCTTCGACGCCAAGCGGACGGCGATTTCGGCAGAAAGAAGAACGAGCGGGAGTCCACCCCCCGGATGGGTGGTACCCCCGACGAAGTAGAGATTGGGAATGACAGAGGAACGAATCGGGGGACGGAGAAAAGAGTTCCTCATTCTGTGTGAGGCCCAGCCATAGAGCGAGCCACCAACCGCACCGTCCCTGAATTCGAAGTCGGCTGGAGAGATCCACTCCTTATGAACGATTTTGGCCTGAAGACCGGGCAGGAACTTCTGATCCAAAATCCGGATGATCTGGTCCGCATATTTCGGGGATTCCTTGGCCCAGTCGATGGAGGTGGTGTTGGCCGGAGCATTGACCAGAAGGAAGTAGTTGTCGTGGTCGGCAGGAGCCGAGGCAGGGTCGGAACGGGAGCTAATACAGAGGTAAATCGTGGGATTCTCTGCGGGCCGGTTTTCCTGAAACATTTGTTGGAATTCGAGTGGGTAGTTATCGGAAAAGAAAATGTTGTGGTGGGCCAAAGTGGGGTCTTTGCCCTTCACCCCGAGGAGAACGACAAAGCCTGAGATCGCTCGATCCGGTTTGGCCATCTTGGAGGCGATCTCAGGGGCACGTTCGTGTTGGATCAATTTCTGATAAGCACCCAAAACATCGCCATTATGGAAAATCAGATCAGCGTGGATTTTCTTACCTGACGCCAGCGTAACATCCGTGGTGTCGATGGATCGGACTTCCGCAGATGTCTGAATTTCCACCCCATGCTTTTCGGCGATTTGGAGTAGAACTTCAGCCAATCGGCGGATTCCGCCTCGAATGTACCATCCGCCAAAGCGGGATTGGACATAAGGAATGACGGCAAAGGTAGCGGGGGTGAGTTCGGGATCACTGCCATTGTAGGTGGCAAACCGTTGGAGAAATTGTTGGAGATGGGGGTCGGAGTAAAAGTGGCGTGAGGCGGAGGCGAGGGAACGAAATGGGCTCATCGCGGGCAGGAAGCGCAGAAGAGGAAGAAGAAATGGATTGAGCACCTTTTTCCAAAGTTCTGAGGGGTCGCTCTCTAAAAATGCTGAGGAGGAAAGGTTGTAAAGTCCCTCAGCATGGCGAAGGAGACGGGCGGAGTCGGGGCGGGACCAGAAAAACTCGTTCTCATCGAACTGATAGCCATCGGCCCAGCGGTAGCGACAGGTGGGAGAGAGGGGTTCGAGGGTGAGATACTTCTCTCTGCTTTCGCCCAGATCGGTGAATAGCCGATCGAGAATCTGCGGCATCGTAAAGAGGGATGGGCCAATATCCCAGCGAAAGCCGTTGACTCTCCGCTCGGCTACTTTTCCACCGACCGCACTGTTTTTTTCCAAAAGAGTGACTCGGCAGCCTGCCTTTTTCAGGCGAAGAGCGGTGGCCAGACCACCGATACCCCCACCGACTACGACAGCACTTTTTCCAGAGAGACGGTTCATAAAATTCGAGATCTCCAAAGCATAGCAAGGCAGGAGGAAAATGCATCTGGTTGCGCGAGAAGTAGGCTATCGATTTGTGAGGGGGTGAACCACTCCAAGCCTGCGACTTCGGACGGGTCGGGTTGAAAGGGGCCAGAGTGAGTCGCGCGGTAGAGCCAGACAAATTCTTGGCCTGTCTCTGGGCAGGCGGAAAAGTATTTGATTTTGGAAAAGTCTTGGCAGGTGGCGGAGGGGACACCGATCTCTTCGGGAATCTCCCGGTTCATGGCGACATCGTACTCCTCGCCTGAATTGACGTGACCGCTGACGCTGGAGGTCCAGCGACCGGGCTCGCGATCTTTGGAAAGAGATCGTTTCTGCAAAAGGAGGCGGCCGTCTGGGTGAAAGAGCCAAAGGTGAACGGCACGGTGAAAAAGCCCACGGGCATGAATCTGGGAGCGTGGGGCTGAACCGATGACTCGGTCCTGCGCGTCGACAATATCAAATGTTTCGTTGGGTGGATTCATAAAGAGTGCGCCATTCGGTAGGATTGAGCTCTTCGGCTCGGAGGTCGAGGTCGACAGAGAGAAGTCCTCTCAGTTTCTTTCTTCTTTGGGAGAAGCCCTTTTTGACAAAAGCGTGGAAAGGCTCGAGGTCGGTCAGGGATGTCGGGCGACGCCTGAAGCGAAGAACGGCAGAGTCCACTTGGGGGCGAGGATAAAAAACTTCGGGCGGCAGATTGCGAATTTTTTCAATATCAAAAACAGACTGGAGCAGGACAGAAACAGCTCCGTATTCGGATGTGCGAGGGAGTGCCGAGTAACGATCGGCAACCTCCTTTTGCAGAGTGACCACAACCACCTCGGGGGGCGGAGAGCGGAGAGCGAGCTGGACGAGGAGAGGGGTAGAAATGGAGTAGGGAAGATTTCCGCAGACGTGGGCTCGGGGGGGGTGTTGAGGAAGTGTTTTGAGGGCATCTCCCTCAATCAGCTGAAAGCGGGGTTCGTTTCGAAACTCTTCACGAAGCCAAGAGATAAGACCGTGATCGATTTCGAATGCTTCCACCGAGTGTCCAATGGTGAGTAGAGCTCGCGTCAGAGCGCCTAGGCCGGGGCCGATCTCTTGGACAGGCTCCGACTTTGCTTTGGGCAGGGTATGGGCGATGACGGTGGCCAAGGCAGGTTCTGCCAGAAAATTTTGTCCTAACTGCCGCAAAGGCCGAAGACCGCGGGTGGCCAAAATTTCGCGGATCTGGGTGGTATTCAGAGCTGGCGACTCAAAATGGCGTGAAGTTCGCCAGGGTTCATGATGCCGGAGATGTTTTCTGCGCCGCGTCCAAATGCAGCGACCCAACCGAATCCGGCGGAGGGGGAAGCAGGACGCCCAGTCGAAAAGGCGGTGGGGTCGGAACCTTTTTTGCCGGGACCGTTATGCCAAGAGATGGGGGCGAGTGGCCGGGAGAGTTTCGAGCTCGAACCTTTAGGTTTTTCCAAGAACTGAAAACCGCCAACGGAGTAGGGGCAGTAGACGAGAATTAAGGTATTTTTCCCGGCATACTTTCGTGCTGTTTCAACGGCACTATCGAGCTCATGAAGTTGGCGGACGGCGAGCTCGGCTTGATTCTGCCCAGCGGCGTCGGCGACGAGTGGGTGATCTACGACTAAGAAGTAGCCCAGCAAATTGTAAGCGAGGGTTTCGATGGAGCGGCGAACCATATCGGCCAACCGGATTGTGCCTGGCTCCCCAGCTGCGGTGTTGAGGGGAAGAGTGTTGCTCGCGAACAGACCGAGAACGCGGCGGGTATTCCAAGAGGGAAAGCTTTCAAGACCTGCACGATCGAAGATGAGGGTGTAGTCGAGCTTTTCCGCTTCTTTTTCCAAATCGCGACGGCCTGCTTTCTTTTCAGCAGTGAAGACCTCGCGTCCTCCTCCCATAATCAGATCGATCCGGGTGGTATCGAGGAGCTGTTGTGCGACAGTCGCGGAGACGGAGGCATCGGGTTGGTGGGAGTAGAACGCGGCGATGCCAGGAGAGGTGATTGGGCCAGAGGAGATGATGCCAACGGCCCGACCACGTCGTTGGGCTTGGTAAAGGAGAGTGTCGGCTGGTTTTCCGTCGTACCGAAGGCTGAGGCGACCGGCGGGACTGGGCTGGCCTGTGGCCAGGAAGGAGGCGAGGGCGGCGGCGTCACCTGTCAGCTGATCGGAGGATTGGCTTTCCACAAATGCCATGGCGTCCGCACGATCGAGACCGATGAGGCGACGGTTGGGTTCCCGAGCTTGGGCCAGAGCGAGGAGTTCGGGGCTAGCGCCGGGAACAAAAAAGACGATGACGCTATGGGTGCGAGCACGGACGAAGTAGCGGACGTAGCTATAGGAGAAGCCGATAAAGGCGAGAAGGATTCCAAGGGCGAGAAGTTGGGGTCGCCACCGTTTTGTTCCCATCTACCTAGTAAAGCAGAACGGGCTGGGCGTGCCATTCTACTAGGGTGTTGTTTTTAGGAAGGGCTGATGACCGAACGCCAGTTGAAAAAGTTCACCTTTTCGCTCCAAACCGAACTGAGCTTCTCCGGTGTCTTGTCCCTTAGCGTGGATCAGGCAAACGCCTGGGCGAAGCTCGAGCTCAGTGGGGTGGAGGCTTTGCCGATGGGAGCGATCGAGGGCGTCGGCAACTCGGAGGATCCCCGCGAGAAGGTGGAGATGTTTTTTTTTAGTTTTCGGCAGGTTCTGGTATCGGCGGTGGGTGGGGGAGGGGGAACTTTTTCGGTGGTACCTGGCCAAGAGGGCGATGAACTCGGTTTTCGAGCGGTTGATATTTTTCCAAGGATGTTCGCGGATCATGCGCGCTGACTCTTTGTGGTGGGGACGTTCTTCTGTGGCTGTCTGCCACCCAATGTCATGAAGAAGGGCACCAGAGACGAGAAGTTCGAGTTCATCGTGGGATAGTTGATGAAGGGGCGAAAGCTTTTGATAGAGGAAGACGGACCAGAGAGTGACATGGCGCACGTGTTGAGGTTCTTTTTCCCTCTGCTCCATGAGGGTGGTGGCCTGACGAATCAGGGGGGAGTCGGGGATCATCGCAGAATCTTGCTGATGCGGCTGGGCGCAAGTCGATCGAGCCAAACTCCGTACCGAAGTCCGTGGGTGGTGAGATGGACACAGGAAAGACGGAGTCGAAGCATCGTTTCGCGTAGGACGAGAAAAGCGGGCAAGGCGAGAGAGGCGCGATCGGTGGGCATGCCGGGCAGGGCGCGAAGTTGGGGGAGGGAGAGAGGAAGGAGTCGGAGAATGAGGGTTTCGAGACTGGAAAGAGAAAGGGAGAATCCCTCGAGTTTCCGAGCTTTCATATTCTTACGTCGGATCAGGCAGGCGTAGGCGTGGCCTGTTCCGCCCGAGAAAGTGGCACGGGTTTTTCGGGTCGGGACTGGAATTTTTTTGAGGGCTTTGCGGACGGAATGAAAGGCTTGGATCCATTGGTAGGGTGAGGGGGGGTGTTGAGAGAGAAGAGTGTCGCGAACGGCTACGCAGCCCAAGTTCAGGCTGAAAATCTTCGGGCGGGTAGGACGCAAGGAATCGATGATCTCAATGCTTCCGCCACCCAGATCGATGTGGAAGCGGGGGTTAGCGGTGCGGGATAGGGTGCGTGCGGCTAGGCCGATGAGGCGACCCTCCTCGTGACCGCTCAAAAGACGAATCGGCTTTTTCAGAACTTTAGATGCTGGAAGAAGAAATGATTTGGCGTTTTTTGCACGGCGGAGGGTTCCCGTGCCGACGGCCAGAGTTTGGTGGGGGTGAAAGGCGCGTATTTTACACTCAAGCTGCCGAAGAACGGACAGGGCACGAAGCCGAGCGGAGGGTTGAAGGCGGCCGGTCAAAGCCACTCGCTCCCCGAGGCGGGCGGGGTAGGCCTTTTCGTGATGGATACGGAGAGTGGAGCCAGACTGCTCGGCCAGAAGAAGTTTGAAGGTGTTGGAGCCGAGATCGAGCACGGCACCGCGAAAAGGGGAATTGGCCACACTTTGGTTAAAGCCGTTTCTTTCACGGACGGCAAAGCCTTTGCCGAGTCTCGACGGAAGGGCTGGGAATAGGTTGAATGGAAGGATGTTGGACATTGGATGGATACGGAAGGAGCCGGAGGCAGTTCGCCAACGTTTGTTGACGCGCGGAAAGGGTGCGGCGGATGGTTTGGACAAAGTTTTGCAGGTGGATGAGGAGAGAAGGCGATTGTTGGGGGAGGTGGAAAAGCTGAAGGCGGAACGGAATGCGATCAGTAAGGAGGTGGGTGTGCGGAAGGCGAAGAAGGAGTCGGCGGACGATCTGCTGGCTGGGATGAAGGAGAAATCGGACAAGATTGCAAATTTGGATAAGTTGGCGGCGGAGGTGGAGGCGAAGCAGGAGGGGTTACTTTTATCGATTCCGAACGTTCCTTGGGAAGGTTGTCCCAAAGGAAGTACGGCGGCTGAAAATCCAGTGGTGTCGACCTGGGGAGAGCCCAAGAAATTCGATTTCCAGCCGAAGGATCATGTGGCGTTGGGGGAGGCGTTAGGAATTCTTGATTTTGCGTCTTCGGCCAAAGTTTCGGGAAGTGGCTTTGCCGTATATCGTGGGGCGGGGGCAAAGTTGGAGAGAAGTCTGATCAGTTGGATGTTAAACCTTCACAGCGGGGAGCACGGATACACCGAGGTTTCGACTCCTTTTCTGGTTCGGGAGACGAGCATGGTGGGAACGGGGCAACTGCCCAAGTTTCGTGAGGACATGTATGCGGTGGAGGGGGGCGAACTTTTTCTAGTTCCAACCGCAGAGGTACCTGTGACCAATTTGCATCGAGAGGAGATTTTAGCGGAAGAGGATTTGCCGAAGAAGTATGTGGCCTATACGCCCTGTTTTCGGCGGGAAGCGGGAAGTGCGGGGAAGGAGACTCGCGGATTAGGAAGGATGCACCAGTTTGATAAGGTGGAGCTGGTTTGGATCGAGCATCCGGATCGATCGATGAAAGCGTTGGAGGAGCTTTGTGCGCATGCGGAGTCGGTCTTGCAGAAGTTGGGATTGCACTATCGAAAGATTGAACTTTGCACCGGAGATATCGGTTTTGGTGCGGCGCGTTGTTATGATTTGGAAGTGTGGGCGCCGGGGATGGGACAGTTTCTGGAGGTTTCCTCCTGCAGCAACTTTATGGATTTTCAGGCGAGGCGGATGGGGTTGAGGTTTAAAGGAGCGGATGGAAAGAACCGGCCGTGTCACACCTTGAATGGGTCGGGCACCGCGTTGGCGCGGCTTTTTATCGCGCTGGT